>Ga0268266_10000925_pt1 | contig 37552 bp, 43 predicted proteins | sample KBSS13metaG_FD_190356 | JGI IMG/M metagenome (GOLD analysis project Ga0268266, IMG submission 190356) | Switchgrass rhizosphere microbial communities from Kellogg Biological Station, Michigan, USA - KBS S1-3 metaG (SPAdes) (version 2) | ecosystem: Host-associated > Plants > Roots > Rhizosphere...
GCTCGCCGCGCAGCTTACCCATTCCCAGGCGGTGCGCCAGCGGAGCATAGATGTCGAGCGTCTCGCGGGCGATCTTCTGCTGCTTCTCGGGCTTCAGATGCTCGAGCGTACGCATGTTGTGCAGGCGATCGGCCAGCTTGATGATGACCACGCGAACATCGGTCACCATGGCTAGCAGCATCTTGCGGATGTTCTCTGCCTGATGATCCTCGCGGTTGGCAAACTTGATCTTGTCCAGCTTGGTTACGCCCTCGACGATGTGGGCGACCTGCTCGTTAAAACGTTTGGCGATCTCAGCAGAGGTGACGTCCGTGTCTTCCACGGCATCGTGCAACAGGCCAGCGGCAATGGCCGTCGAATCCATCTTGAGCTCTGCGAGGACCTGCCCCACTTCGAGGGGATGAATGACGTAGGGCTCGCCACTCGCGCGCTTCTGACCCTCATGCTGTTGCAGGCAGAATGCCCAGGCCTTCCGGATGATCTCCAGATCGTCCCCAGGCCGGTTCTCGTGAACTGTATCGAGAAGCTTTTGAAACTTGGCGTCGATCGCTTCGACATCGCCGGCTGCCAATCCCTCCAGGTGCGAGGCAGAGGACTCCGGAACGGCAGTTGCCACGGAAACAGGAGTTATCGGCTCGCTTGCGCGGATTTGGGAGACGGCATCGGTATCGGATATCTCCGGTTGATCCTTCGGTACATTTTGCGGATCTGGCTCGGAGCCGACCTGCTGAGAGGTCGGATTAGCGATTGCCATAGGCCATTATAGGCTGTACCGACAGCATTTCCCATAGCTTGAATGGGGTGGGAAGCTGCCGGATGCCGGATTCCATCTCCGTCGCTACAGAGCGAGAAAAAAGAGATTCTTTCTCTTGTGACGGAATATCTAAACTGGGCGTATACTTTTTTCGCCGTCCGATCTTCGAGACCGGAAGACAGGAAAGAGCAGGTGCTGTATGAAGACGGCCTCAATCGCAGTTGCAGGTTGTGTTTTCATTCTGGCGGGCGGGTTGTTGGCGGCTCAGGCTCAAAGTTCTTCGACTGCGAGCGCGCAGACATCCGGCAACGTAATACCTCCAACCCAAGTACAGGTCAGTCCCATCGATCCTCCTCCAGAGGAGATAGCGGGTGCCGATGGCGCCCAGCCCGGGGACTCACACGTGCGTATCGTGCGTATCAGCCAGGTGGCAGGGCACGTGGGGCTCGATCGCGCCACGGGCAAGGTCGAGGCCACCATGACCAATATGCCCATCGTCGAAAACTCCCGTCTGGCCACGGGAAGCGATGGATACGCCGAGGTGGAGTTTGAGGACGGAAGCAGCTTGCGACTGGCGCCGAACTCCCAGGTCAATTTTCCTCACCTGATCCTGCATAGCAGTGGAGCGAAGGCAACAACGGTGGAGCTTGCCCAGGGGATGGCTTATGTGAGCCTGGAGAAGTCCAAAGTGAATGAGTTCACCATCAAGGCAGGTGACTCGACCATCACGGTACCGCCCGGCGCTCACCTTCGTCTCGAGATGGATCACAAGAAGGTGATTCTCGCCGTCCTCAATGGGGATGTCGAGATGAAGGCGGGTTCCGCATCGACTACGGTTGGCAAGAATCGTACAGCGATCTTCGATCCCAGCTCTCCGGCGACGGCAGCAAAGATCGAGATCAAAAAAGACGTCGAAGATGCGAACTACGACGACTGGGATAAGAGTTCGATGGACTATCACCACCGTTATTCGCAGGCGGGTGCGTACGGAAACTCGCTCTACTCGTACGGCGTCAGCGACATGAACTACTATGGCGGCTTCGTGAATGCGGGAGGCTGCGGAGGAGGATCGTTCTGGCGGCCTTACTTCGTGAGCGCGGGCTGGGATCCATACGGCAATGGAGTCTGGACCTACTACCCGAACGCGGGCTACTCGTGGGTCTCTGCGTATCCATGGGGATGGATGCCCTATCACTCGGGTGCATGGTCGTTCTGCCCTGGTGTTGGATGGGGCTGGAGACCGGGACCGGGTTGGATGGGGCTTGGCAATGGCGCTGCGGCACTTCGCACGCGACCTATTCCCGATAAGCCTGGATCGCCGAATCAGAGTATCGCTCGCGGCGGCTCTACTCTGCGTCCTCCCGGACCGCAGCGGCCCATCGCTGTTCCCCGTACGAGCATGATTCTGTCCAATCGCACGCCGCTGGTCGTCTCGAAGATCGACAAGCCTGGGAACTTTGTCTTCCAGAGAGACTCTGCGGGGCTGGGAGTTCCGCGTGGATCTCTCGATAATCTGCACAGGATCTCCAACCACGTCGAGCGCAATGGCTTTGTGAACCGTCAGGTCTACATGCAATCGGGGCCTGCAGAGAGCTCGATGACAACTCGCGGCTCTGCGGGGGCTGCTGCGCGCTCCGGATCGCTCAACGGGAATGTGCAGGAGAACCATTCGTGGAGCTTCCAGAATCGCCAGGCATGGGCGAACGCGCAGTCCTTCGACCGCGGATCCTATGGCCAGGCGGGCTCATACCAGGGAGGCCGTGGAGGCAATCTGGGTGCGTCCGGTGGCTCATCCTCGTCCGCGGGCGGATTCCATGGCGGCGGCACGAGCAGTGGCGGCGGCGGTGGTTTCCACGGCGGCGGCGGTATGAGTAGCGGTGGTGGTGGTGGCGGTGGTGGTATGAGCGGCGGTGGAGGTGGCATCCACGGTGGCGGCGGTGGAGGCTCTTCTTCCGGGGGCGGTGGAGGAAGATCGAGGTAGTCAACGCAGGTGGGTGGGCCTTCGTCTCCCGAGGGCCCCTCCCCCTACATTATTCAGATAAAGTATTTATTTTGTGTAATTTACGTAATTGGTCCATCGTAAAGTTTTATAAATAAATGACTTAGACATCAAAGTCTTGAAAAATAATGACTTGCAAGAGAAAAGCCCCGGGAGCCCCCCGGGCTTTTTCAATCTGTTCTAAGTGTAGCAAGACGGTAGAAACTAATCGGCAGCTTCTATCTTATTTGATTGTGCTAGTTGGCAAGGTGGAGGACTTGACAGAGCATCTTTGCCCTTGACATGCAACTAAATGGTTGCATATAGTCGAAGCCGTGAACGAGGACGCAGTCTTTCGGGCATTGGCTGACCCTAGCCGCAGGCACCTGCTGGACACGCTGTTTGATAAGAATGGCCAGACCTTGAACGAGCTGTGCGTGGGACTGGAGATGACGCGGCAGGCGGTCTCCAAGCATCTTGCGTTGCTCGAGCAGGCCAACCTTGTTGCCACTCGCCGACAGGGCAGGGACAAGCTGCACTATCTGAATCCGGTGCCGATCCACGAGATTGCAGAGCGGTGGATCGGGAAGTACGAACGTGCGCGTCTCGACGTATTGAGTGAGCTGAAGAGAAACCTGGAGAAGGAAAGCTAAAGGAGACGATATGACCGATTCAGCAACGGGAGAGAAGTTTGTCTATGTGATCTACATCCGGACTACACCGGAGAAGCTATGGGAGGCCCTCACCAAACCGGAGTTCACGCGACAGTACTGGGCCGAGACCTGGCAGGATACGACGTGGCAACGAGGCGCCGACTGGAAGCTGATGATCCCTGATGGCCGCGTGGGAGACAGCGGAGAGATCGTCGAGATCGATCCTCCGTGGCGGCTGGTCCTCAGATGGCGCAACGAGTTTATTCCGGAGATGAAGGAGGAGGGCGACTCGCTTTGTGTCTTAGAGCTGGAGCCTCAGGGTGACACGGTCAAACTTACAGTCGCGCATTCGATGGAGAAGACCGGAACGAAGTTTTTGCAGGCGGTCTCCAACGGCTGGCCCTCGTTGTTGTCGAGTCTCAAGAGTCTGCTCGAGACGGGCGCGCCGATTGAAGCCACTACGAAGTGGCCGAAGGGCAAGTAAGGCCTGTCGCCTAAGTCTGTATGTCTTTTCTTGAGCCATAGCTCATCTTCGGCTTTCCTGTACACAAGGAGGAAGAGACAAATGAAGATTGAGACCGACCGGAGCGATTACGAGAAGCTGGCGATTCTGCATCGCTCCGGTGACCTAACGCCAGCTTGCAGGCTTCATCCGGCCATCGGTCAGGAGATGAGAGTGTGCAGGTCCTCCAGTTAGCAGCGCAACGATGAGGTACTCACTTGGATCCGGATATTTGCAGTCGTGCCCCCACCCATGCCGATCACCTCAAGCCCGGATGTCGTGCCGCAGTTCCACCCCTCATAGCCTGACGAGTTATTGAACACTTCTAATCGAATGCCCGAATCGAACTCGAAAACAATGTCCCCTGTCTTCTCTGTGATCAGCACTTGCATCAGCGCAGTTGCGGCAAGCAACTGCAGGGCCACGGTTTCCCCCTTTACCGGAGCAGGAAGTCCGAACTGCTGCCCATCATCTTCACTACCCAACGCTATTCCACGATCACTGACAATACGCCATGGACACTGAACGTTGAGCCGAAGCCGGCCTTCGAAATTGAAAGTCCAAGAGCCAGGAGCATACAACTCAACGCCGGTACACAGGGCGCCCTTTGCAGATGTTGAGAGTTCTTGATGAATTTCGATTTCAGTCATTTTGAGCATCCCGGCGAACTTGGAACGACGATATCAGGTCGCGAGGGTGTGATCGAACGGATGTTTAACCCAAGAATCTGGAAAGGAGAAGTCCTAAGTCGATGGCGTAAGGAACCGGTAACCGGTCACGGTGATCCTCGAAAACCCCTTAGGCCGGAAATATTCCGACGCCCGCGTTAAGTCCGCGGCAAACCTGCGACGACACACGTTCGTGCGGCAGCCAACCCGCGTATGGAAGTTTCAGCCACTGTCGCTAATCGTCGCCCTGCTCATTACCCTCATCGAATTTTGCGGACAACGCACCCGCATCGGATACAGAGGCGGCCGCCCCCTGCACCTAACCATTGACGAGGACATGGGGGCTGCCCCGCGTGAACTGTCGCGCAGGTCAGCGAGAGGCCGTCAATGGAGGCTTATTCGTCCTGCAGGCGATCGGGACGTTCGTCATCTGTTTGGCGAAGACGCGGTAGCTTACCGTGCCGGGGCGCAAGGTGGACCAATAGCTCGAGCTCGATAACAGCGGTTTGTGTTGATCGATGATCTGGTTATCCAGAATCTTTACGCCGCACTCAAGATTGTTTTTGGGCTGCAGGATTGTCTTCGCCGGATCGTTGGGTTTGAGTGTGCGATCGTGCTCCCAGTCGAAGTCGCAGTCGTACCTTTTCTGATCTTCATAGGTGAGCTGCAGAAGACCCTCGCTTCGCACGGCTCGTCCGGAGACCTTATCGATGACGGCGACTTCGGGCTCTGTGTGGCGGATCCTCGTAACCGGATCGAGTCCAGCCTCTGCTCCCGCCAACGCCTGAAAGAAGTAAGCCCAGAAAGCGCGTTTATTCTCCTCCGTCATGTCATAAAAACGAGGGCAGAAGTGACGAATATCGCGAGGAACCTGCCGTGTGAGCATCGCTGGAGGAAGGGCCAGCTCGACCACCTTGTCCCACTCGGGATCCCAGGTCACTCCGCCCAACTCGACGCGTTCCGTATGAATAGGAGTCGCAGGAGCCGGTTTCAATGCAGGTCCTTTGATGGGCGGAGCCTTTGCGCTCGCCTCTTCATGCTTCCCACAGCCTGTTGCGGAGAGCAACGCAGCGAGCACAACTGCGGCTCCTATGATCTTCCAATCGATTTTGCCAAACATGGACGTGCCTCTCGCTGTTACATGTTTAGAGGCGCTGCATGGTCGCGGGGTCTTCTTTGCCGGAGAAATATTTGTCGAGTGCCCGACTGAAGACGAGGTCTTCCTCAGAGATTGAGGCCGCCTGTGCAAATAAAGTCATACTGGAATGAAACTTGAGATTGTCGGGATAGCCGAAGATCTGCTCGGCCGTACGTCCTTCGACCGCGAGCACAAGTGCGGCGCACTCACGTAACCTCGTGCCCAGCGTGGGATGCTCCAGATAGGCATGTGCCTCTTCGATCGACGAGATGGCGTAACGAATCGCCATCTCGCTGGAGCCCAGGCCCTGAAGCTGCGGAAAGATGAACCACATCCAGTGGCTTTGCTTCTTTCCCGCTCGCAGCTCTTCACAGACGCGGTCATAAACTCCGTTCTGCACTTCTACGAAGCGTTGCAGCTTGAATGGATCGTTTTCTGTGGCCATCGAGTCTCCTCGTCGCATCGTGCGATCTCAACAGCCCAGATGCGGTCTCAACAGACTAGATGCAGCTCGAGGGATATCTCAATCGGCGCGATTGATTTTTTTTATCCCTCATCGAAAAGAGTTGCCGCGCTCTCTAAAAGGGTTTAGCGTCTAAAATCCCATAAGGAGAGTCATGCAAGCCCGCTCGACCGCACGTACCCTGACCGTTCTTTTTCTTCTTGCCCTGTTCTGTTTTGTCTTGATCCAGTTCGTAGGACCATCGATTAAGAATTCTCCCGTTACCGCTGAGCTGCAGGCACCTTCTGAGGTGAAGCGGGTCCTGAGAAACTCCTGCTACGACTGCCACTCGAACGAGACGAAGCTGCCATGGTTCGATCGTGTCGCTCCCGCTTCGTGGCTGGTTGCAGATGATGTCAAAGAAGCTCGCGAGCATCTGAACTTCTCCGAGATCGGGAAGCTGCCCTCTGCTCAGCAAAAGGGCATTCTCTATGAAGCGATCAATCAGGCGCAGCTGGGCGCGATGCCTCTGCCCCGCTATACGATGATCCACCCGCATGCACGTATCACTGCGGAGGATCTGGCTGTGCTGAAGAACTATCTGAATCCACCAGCGCCTGCGCCTGCCCCGGACGAAGCTGTAAAGAGCGCTGCCGACACGCAATATGAGTCCTGGATTCACGCCAGCCACAGAAACATGAACGTGCAGCCCGCTCTTAATGGAATTCAGTTCTTTCCGGGATATCGCGACTGGAAGGTGGTTAGCACCACCAATCGTTTTGACAACCATACGCTTCGTGTCATCTCGGGCAATGAGATCGCCATGCAGGCCATCGCAGAGCGCAAGATCGATCCATGGCCTGACGGCACCATCTTCGCCAAGACGGCGTGGGCACAGCAGGTCGATGCCAACGGAGACACCAAGACCGGCAGCTTTATTCAGGTTGAATTCATGGTCAAGGACAGCAGCAAGTACGCCTCCACCGGTGGCTGGGGATATGCGCGCTGGCGCGGCATGGATCTGAAGCCCTATGGCAAGGATGCAGCCTTTGCGAGCGAGTGCGTCGGCTGCCACAATCCTGTCCGCCAGAACGACTATGTCTACACCTTCCCGCTTGCGGGGCAGCAATGAGGCCTGCCGATATGCGATTCCTTGTCCCGATTCTTGCTACGTTTCTCTTCCTCACCGGCTGCCAGTCCACGCGGCCTGAACCTGCTGCCATCAATCAACAGGCGTCGCTCCCAGGCAAGCTCCCCTACAATCCGCTGGGGTGGAGAGTCGTCACGTCGTGGACGAATGAGCGGCAGGCTACGATGTCCACGCTCTATGGCAACGATCTCGCCATCCAGAATCTGCGGTCCAGCTCGGCGAGTCCTTATCCTCCGGGAGCTGTTCTCGCTCTGGTTACATGGTCGCAGCGCGAGGACCCGCATTGGTTCGGGGCCAGAATTCCTTCTACTCCACAGTCGGTCGAATTCGTTTCGATCTCGCTACGGCAAAGTCCTTCGTATCAGAGGTACGAGGGGGAGCAGCTGAAGCTTGTCAACAATACAGACGGCGATGCCACAGCGAAACGAATCGACTACCTGGTTTCGCAACGGGCTGCTGTCATGCCTTAGCTGGTCTACGATCCTTGCGCAGGATAAGAAAGACGCTGATCAGAACCAGAGCTGCTCCGGTCACGACGTGAGTCGTGATCGGTTCGCCGGCCACGAAGTAGCCCAGCGCGACTGCGACTACAGGATTGACGTAGGCATAGCTGGATACTTTGCTGGCAGGCATTCTTCCCAGCAGCCATACATACGCTGTGAATGCCAGCAAGGAGCCGCAGGTGATCAGATAAGACAGCGCAAGGGCGGCGCTTCGCGAGACGTGTGGGAAGGGATGCAGCTCCCCGAAGGCGCCTGAAAGAAGAAGAAGGATCGCGCCACCAATCATCATGGCGCTGCCTGAGGTTACGGGGCGCGACTCCGGAAGGACGAGCCTTCGGCTGAGAACAGTTCCCAGGCACCATCCCGAGGTTCCGAGGAGGATCGCGAGGCACGGAAGGATGGGGAGTGCCTGGTGCGGGTCAGGCATCATCAGCACTCCTACACCGCAGAAGCCGAGCAGCACAGCGCAGACCAGACTCCAGCGAAAGGGCTGCATACGAAAGACCACCATCTCGAAGGCGATGGTCATCAGGGGGACTGTGGCCGACAGGACAGCAGCGATACCGGAAGGCACATATTTTTCTGCCCAGAACAACAGACCGTAGTCCAGCACGAACATCAGCGAACCCATCAGGAACAAGCTGCGCCATTGCTGTTTTGTGGGGAGCGTTGCGCCTCGCATCCACATAAACACGAAGAGGATGACGCCGGCGAGAAACATTCTTGTTCCCGCTGCAAAGAGAGGCGGAACTTCGCGTACGGCAACCCTGATTGCGAGGAAGGTCGTTCCCCACAGGATGTAGATCGCGAGAAACGCCAGTACGACACGGAGATCGAAGGTGCTCCGATGGAGGCTCTTCTCTTCGCTAACCTGTGTATTCGTCATAGATGGTTACCACTTTACAAGTCGCTGGATAACCTGTAAACATGCTTTTGGGGGTTATCCAGGGAAAAGTGACGAACTCCTTTGAGCTGATTGGCGGCAGTCCGGCGCTTGACCTGGTCAATACGCTCGACTGGCGCTTTCGTCCTTCCGGGCCCGAGGAACTGCTTTCAAGCTACGACGATCTGCTCCGCTTTACGGAGCAGTCCGGCCTGCTGAACGCGCGGCAGGTACAGGGGCTAAGGCGGAACACCGGTGATGGCGTTGCCATGCGCGCTCTGCAGCAGGCAAGACATCTGCGGGAGGCGGCGGCAGAGATCTTCTACGCCATTGTGGATGAGCGGGCACCCTCTCCGGACTCGATTAAACGGCTGGATGAGTCTCTTCATGCGGCTCAGGCGAATCGGACGCTGCGCTGGAGGTCGGGCGGGTTGGAGCTGGCGTGGCCTTCTGATGCACCGCAACCCGGGCTTCCGGGATGGATTCTGGCGCAGGCAGCCGTGGATCTTCTGACATCGCAGCAGATTCGGTTGATGCGAGAGTGTGCCGACCCGGGATGCCGCTGGCTGTTTCTCGATACCAGCAAAAATCACTCTCGCCGCTGGTGCGATATGAAAATTTGCGGAAACCGCATGAAGGCTCGGCGCTTCAAGGCGCAGCAGCGGGCGTAATCGAGCCTCATCGACTATCCTGTAATAGACAGCTTTTTACGAGTCCGGACCTGCTGAATCGGCCGAACTCGAACGAAATAGAGGATCTTCCTTGCCATTAAATTGTGGAATCGTCGGCCTGCCCAATGTGGGCAAGTCCACCATCTTCAACGCTCTCACCTCGGCCAAAGCGCAGGCGGCGAACTATCCCTTCTGCACTATCGACCCGAACACCGGCACCGTCACCGTGCCCGATGAGCGGCTCGACAAGATCACAGCGCTGGTCATACCCAACCGGACCGTTCCCACGACGATGGAGTTCATCGATATCGCCGGCCTGGTGCAGGGAGCGAGCAAGGGCGAGGGCCTCGGCAACCAGTTTCTGGGCCACATCCGCTCCACCGATGCGATCTGTCACGTCGTCCGCTGCTTCGACGATCCCGAGGTGGTGCACGTTGCCGGTGGTGTCAATCCGCTGAACGACATCGAGATCATCAACACGGAGCTGATGCTCGCCGATCTCGATACGGTAGAAAAGCGCGCTCAACGAGTCGAAAAACTGGCGCGGAACACGCAGGATGCGAAGATCAAGGCGGAGGCCTCCGCCGTCATCAAGCTCAAGGAAGTACTCGAGGCCGGTAAGCCTGCTCGCACTGCCGATCTCACGGACGACGAGCGTGCCGCGGCGCGCGAACTCTTCCTCATCACCATGAAGCCGCAACTTTATGTGGCGAACGTCGATGAGGCTGCCCTGGCGGCCGGCAATGCTTATACAGAGGCCGTCGAGAAGCGCGCTGCTGAGGAAGGCTCGCAGGTGGTTCGCATCTGCGGGGCTCTCGAGAGCGAGATTGCGCAGCTCGAGCCTGCTGAGCGCACAGAGTTTCTCGAGTCGGTCGGACTGAAGGAGCCAGGCCTCAACCGGCTCATTCACTCGGCCTATCGCCTGCTCGATCTGATCACGTACTTCACCGCCGGTGTGCAGGAGGTGCGTGCCTGGACCATTCGCCGGGGAACCAAGGCTCCCGGAGCTGCAGGTGTGATTCACACGGACTTCGAGCGCGGCTTCATCAAAGCCGACTGCTACTCCTGCGACGATCTATTCAAGTATGGAAGCGAGCAGGCGGTGAAAGAGAAAGGCTTGCTCCGCTCCGAAGGCAAGGAGTACGTCGTCAAGGACGGCGACATCCTCTTCTTCAAGTTCAATGTCTGAGGGTGCTGGAGCTTGATCCTTGACGCTCTCTTGCTATCTTAGCTAAGCTAAGTTAGCAGTATGGCAAAATCCAATACCATCTCGGCGACCATCTTCGAGGCGAAGACTCATCTGTCGGAGCTGGTCAAGAAGGCTCAGGCGGGCCAGACGGTCATTATCACCTCCGGCCGCGATAAGAAACCCGTGGCCAGGATCGAAGCCATCAAGCCGGTTAAGACGAAGCGCCTGGGTTTCATGGAGACGCCCGGTTTCAAGTTGCCCGACTCCTTCTGGGAGCCGCTCCCCCCTGGGTGGAGCGGCGAGGATGATGACGATCTGCTTAAATGAGATTTCTAGCTGATACCCATGTCATTCTCTGGGCAGGCCTTGAACCCGAACGCATCAGCAGGCCTGCTGCCGGTATCCTTGCCGACAGTTCCAATGAGGTCCTTGTCTCGGCAGCTTCTGCGTGGGAGATCGCGACCAAGGTTCGCCTCGGCAAACTGCCGGGCGCAGAGATGCTGGAGCGCAACTTCATGGACTCCGTTCAGGAAGCTGGCTATACGCTACTCTCCGTCTCGGTCGCTCATGCTCTTCGAGCAGGCCGTCTGGTAGGAGATCACGGCGATCCGTTCGATCGCATGATCGCCGCTCAGGCCCTTGCCGAGGATATCCCCATCCTCAGCGCTGATGCGAAGCTGGATGCCTTCGGCGTCCGGCGTATCTGGTAGAGTCGTCGCTGAATCGGAGACGATCTCATTTCTGTGAGAGCACTCGCGGAGATGGGAAGCGAGGCAATCTAGAGCCCTTCGCGAAAGCCCTGCTTCCAGGAGCTCCACTTCGGTTCCCAATGGAGTTGCTGGCGCGCCTTTGCATTCGAGACCCCCCGAATGTCGTTCATCATGGCCACGGCATGCTCGCCTACTGCTATCTTTGCGAGAAAGTTGGGTATGTGACGCGGAGCTGGCGCGCCGACACACTGGGCGAGATAAGGCAGCCACTCGGACACGAGAGCAGGATCGTCATCGACGATGTTGTAAATGCCGCGCTGCCCATGCGTCAGTGCGGCAATGGTTGCGGTCGCCGCATCGTGCAGATGAAGAAACGACCATACGCCGGTCCCCTGGCCGATGATGGGAACGTTGTGCTTGCGAATCTCATCCACCATGGCTCCGTCGGTCGCAATGGAGCTATGCGGTCCGTAGAGCGGTCCATACCGCAGAACGATTCCCGTGAACCCCTGCTCGCGAACCACCGTGTGCTCCAGAGTCTCGATCGCATCGAGCATGGCCTTCAATTGCGGCGGTGGCGACGGATCGAGATCGTCTTCCTCGGTCTTCAGGGTGATGCCGCGACGCGCATAGGGCCAGCCGGCAAAGCTCTGCGCGATAAACTTTTCGACCCCAGCTTGCACCGAAGCCGATGCCAGATTGCGCGTGCCCTCTGTGCGCAGTCGATTGGTCATCTCAAAGTCGCGATCGATGTGGCGAAGATCCAGGCGCGCCGGGATCGCCGTCAACTGATGGAGGACAGCCTGCGGTCGAATCTCCGCGATACGGTCGTGGACGGCCTGACCGTCCAGAGCGTCCAGCACCACCGGCGTCGCTCCCAGCGCTTGAACCTTCGTGGCGTTCGCGGAGTTACGAAAGGCGCCGAAGACCTCGTGCTGCTGTTGAACGAGGAGAGGAATGAGAGTCTGGCCTATGGCTCCTGATGCGCCCGCCAGGAAAATTCGCATATGAGATCGTCTCCCTGAACTGCTGGATGCAGCTCCGCAGGAAATTTTATGCGAGACGACAGGGTTGCAGCCTACGACCGGCGCTCAAGGAGGGTAACAAGCCACCCGATTTCCAATGGAAAAAGTTTTCTTCTATAGAAACATGCTAGGCTTGTGTGGTTTCAACTCCTGGGGATTCCGAATGAAGAGTCGTTGGATGGCTGGTTTCTTCTGCGTAGCGGCGACAAGCGCGTTCGCCGCACCGCTTCCGTTTGTGTGCGGCACTCCAGGTTCGGCGCAGTTCAGCACCTCCACGGCAGGCTTCGATCTCGCAGCGCCGCCGTCGAAGCAGACGAAGGCAGGCTGCGAGAGCGATGCGCCATTCTTTGTCTCGTTTCCCGCGACAGACGGAAACTATCGCATCACCGTGGAGCTGGGTGGAGAGAGTGCGGCGAAGACGACCGTGAGGGCCGAATCGCGCCGCCTCATGATCGAGCAGGAGGAGACGAAAGCGGGCCAGCACCGAACCGAGACCTTCGTCGTCAACGTGCGCACACCGAAGATCGCTGGTTCTGGTGAGAGCGTTCACCTCAAGCCACGCGAGATCGGCGCTCTCGATTGGGACGAGAAGTTGACCCTGGAGTTCAATGGCGATCACCCCTCCGTGCGCAAGATCACCGTGGAGCCGATCCCCGATGTGCCGACGGTGTATCTCGCGGGCGATTCAACCGTCGTCGACCAGGATAAGGAGCCCTGGGCGGCCTGGGGCCAGATGCTGCCGCGCTTCTTCGGGCCGAAGGTTGCGATCGCCAACCATGCCGAGTCCGGTGAGACCATCCGCTCGTTCGAGACCGAAAGACGCTGGGCCAAGATCTTCTCCACTATCAAGTCCGGCGACTATCTGATGCTGCAGTTCGCCCATAACGATCAGAAGCCCGGCAAAGGCTACGTTCCTGCGGAGACCGACTACACCGCTCTGGTAGAAAAGTATGTGGAGAAGGCCCGTCAGATCGGAGTCCATCCGATTCTCGTCACCAGTATGAACCGACGCACCTTCGACGATGCCGGAAAGATCACCGACACGCTGACGCCCTATCCTCAGACACTACGCAAAATAGCGCAGGAGCAGAAGCTTCCGCTGGTCGATCTGAACGCGATGAGCAAAATGATGTGGGAAGAGATGGGGCCGGAGGGTACGCTGAAGGTGTTCGTGCACTATCCGGCGAATACCTTCCCCGGCCAGACGGAGGAGCTAAAAGACAATACCCATTTCAACAGCTATGGAGCCTACGAGCTGGCTCGCTGCGTGGTGGAATCGCTGCGTCAGCAGAAGGTGCCGCTCGCCTCGCTGCTGCGCCCGGGTATCGCGAGCTTTGATCCCGAGCATCCGGACGCGACCTTCACCCTGCCGCTCAGCCCTATGGTGGACACCGCCACGCCGTACGGTAGATAGAAGCCATCGTCTGTGACCGCAGCTGTTACCTCTTCGCTTCGTCGCGCTCCAGAATCGCACGAGCCTCGTCGAGGTTTACGCCCTCGCCGTCGATGATGAAGCCGTACTCGCCGGCGTTGGGTGGAACCACATGAACGTCCTCAACGGTATGGCCGTTCTCCCGCAGCTGTTTGACGATCAGATCGATGTCTACCATGCCGCCTTAGATGCTGGCGTGGTTGCCCGAGGTTGCGATAACTCTTGGGGAATCAATCAACGAGGAAGCGAACCGTTCAACGGACGTAGTTGAAGGTCCCGCACTTGTCGGTGGAGTTGGCGATCTCGTCGAAGGTGAAGACAGGCGGCTTCTGTCCGGAGAAGAATGCCAGTTGCAGGTAGGTTGGAGCGACGTAGGTCACCATCCAGGTCACGTTCTCGGTTCCGCAAAGGCTGTTTTTATGCTGGAACTTCTTATCCGCCGGGATGTTGACCCGGTAAAGACTACCGGCGGCTCCAGTCTTCGAATCGGCGTCGAAGACGGCGCTGATCTCGGCGGGCTCAAGCGCGCGAACGCGCGAGATGGCCGTCGGATAAAACACATTAATGATCATCTTTTCGGTGCCCAGCGAGACGTCACCTGTGATCTGTTTGGCCGAGGCGCTGGAGGCTCGCCAGTAGCCTTGCTCCTGCGCTGGAGCTGCAAGGGAACAAAAAAGCGATGACGCGACGAGGAGAGCCGAGAGTCTGAACTTCATAGATTAAGCATGACACTTCAAAGCAGGTTTTGCGAAGACGCAGCCATCTACTGGCGGCTGCGTCCCTGCAAGTGCTGCTTAGTCACGGCTGCGACGGCCACCCATCAGCTGCAGTACGGCCAGGAAGATGTTGATGGAGTCGAGATAGATTGACAGCGCGAGTGAGACCGCCGAAGCTCCATCGCCGCCTGCGCGGATGCGGGCGAAGTCACCGATGGTCAAAAGGGTGAAGACGCCGAGCGTGAGCCAGGAGTAGGTGTCCGGCGTGAGGAAGTGGAAGAACATGCTGGCGATGCCGGCGATGATGAGCAGCAGCAGCGCGGCAAAGCCGATTCCGGCGATGCGCCGGTAGTTGATGCTGAACAGGTAGGAGATGCAGCCCATGACGGCCATGCCCGCGCCGGTGGTGGCAGCGGCGTTGAAGACCATGCCGGTACCGAAGGTGCGGATGTAGCGCTGGATCAGCGGACCGATCTCCCAGCCCATGAAGTAGGCGAGAACGAAGAACAATCCGAGCCCGAGAGCGGGGTTGGCCTTGCGGCTGAGATTGATGCCGAAGACCAGCCCGATGACGACGATGAAGCCGACGAAGGTTCCCCAGGCGGGCGCGGTGGCGACGCCGAAGGCGGTGATGAGAAATCCGACCGCGGTGATCCCGAGCACCTTCGCCAGAAGAGAGGTTGTCTCTTCGCGCGGCGCATCGATGATGGTGGGATAACTGTTGTACTGGTTCACACGATAGTCATTCATGGGCATCTGTCTCGCTCCAATCTTATTGGACGGCTTTCCGGGAGGTTTGTCACTCTCCCCCCGTCCTACTGGTTTTGCGCAAAATCTTCAAACCAAGGAACTTAGGCCCGGACCACAGGTGTAAGATCTTGAAAAGTAAGGGTCTAGATCCAGAATACTGAAACAAAGCCGTTTACGGGGCCAGGACGGAAGTCAGGCTTCCCTTGCATCTCTTTCCATTTTACTGGATCGACAGGTCTAAATCGGCAATCTTTCTAACGCTCCCTTACGGTATTAACCGTCTTGTTTTGTTGAGTTTGATGATGTGCGACGATTTCAGGGCACTTGACAGGTCGGGTAGGTGAGCCGATCAGAACGATGTCGGCGACTGGTCGGTGAGGCGAGACTGCCAGCGGGTGTCTGCCAGAACCACAGAGGTTTCAATCTGGCGGTCGGGTATGGTCCAGTACTTTTTCAGCAGGCGAGTCTTCTGTACGGGATCGACGATATGGAAGCCATATCTCTGATAGAAGCGGATGGCCCACAGAGCATCGGACCAGGTTCCGATGAGGATGGGCCTATCCGTGAGCTCGCGCAGGTGAGAGAGAAGTAGAGCACCGATTCCCTGCTTCTGGCTGGTGGTTCGGACGTAGGCGTGACGGATGAGTGTTACGTCGTGAACGTGTTGAATGCCCATTACTCCAAGGAGCGTATCGGTTGCAGGGTTCTGCAAGCCATACGAACCGTAAAATACGACGCCGGAATCGATCTCGTGCTGGAGATGCTCGCCGGACATGTAAGGGTCGTTCCAGCGATCGCTGGGGATGATGCCCTGATAGGCGCGGGCTCCGTCGTTGATGATGGTGAGGACCTGGCTGAAGTCGTCCGGGGTGCAGGGCCGAATCATGGGTTTCATTCTCCTGCATAACTGAGTATGGAATCGCTCGCGCGGTCGCAGATATTCCTGTGCGGTATTCTCCGGGACGGAATCGCATGGACGCACGGTCGAGATCGACGTAAGGTTCGATCTCAGCCTGCGGGGTGGATGCTGTCCAACTCGGGCAGAAGGACGACGCTCTCCTGTTCGTTGGGGTCGGTGCGGGAGATGACAGCGACGACGGGTTCAGTGGCGCTGGGGTTGTAGGGAAGATGCGGGACGTTGGCGGGGATGTAGAAGAAGTCGCCGGGGCGGACGATGGTGTGATGCTCAAGGCGCTCGCCGTGTCAGACACCGGATTCACCGGTGAGGGCGTAGATCGCGGTCTCATGCGAGGCATGTTTGTGGGCCCGGGCACGGCCGCCGGGGGGAATGGTGACTAGCTGCATGTGGATGCCCTGCGAGCCTACGGTTTCGGCGGAGATTCCGACGGCGTATTGGAGACCTTGTTTGCCGGTGAAGGTCTCTCCTGCCTGAAGCAGGCGGCACGCTTGAGTATTGGGAGTGCTCATCGGAGTGGCCCTCGCACGGGGGTGAAGTGATTTTGATGGCCCAGGGTCCATGTTAACTCGTCGGTGGAGAAGCTGGTGGAGAGTTTGAAAGGTTCGCGCTTTGCGCGAATGATCCCACATCTCAAAATCGAGATGTGGGGCACCCGTTCGTGGTTGCTCTTGAGATATGGGCTACCGCTCATTCAAAGATAAGTGCGGTTCGCGCTTGAGCGCGAATGTCCCACCTTAGCGACGATGAAGCTGTCGCGAAGATGGGGCACCCGGATCTTTGATTGGGTTAGATGTGAGACACCCGACGGACTTACTTTGATGCGGGAAGCTCGCGGATCTTGATGTTGCGGAAGGAGACGGGGAAGCCGTGGTCCTGCAGCAGCAGATAGCCGTCGTGTTTTTCGCCGAAGCCGGTCCAGACGTGATATTTGCTGTCAGCGACGAGCTTGCGGAACTGCGGTGTGAAGCGCTCGTACTCGACGACCTTGACGCCGTTGATCCAGTGCTCGCCGTGGGCTCCGCGGACGACGATGCGTGCGGTGTTCCACTGGCCGATGGGGTGGACGGGCTTGTTCTTCGCGGCCGCGATCATGTCGTAGAGCGAGGCCATGGTACGGTCGCCGGCGATACCCTTCTTCGCGTCGGGGTGGTTGACGTCGTCGAGGATCTGATACTCGAAGCCGATGGCGGAGCCGGGGCCTTTGTTGAGGTCGGGGTCGACGAAGTACTTGATGCCGCTGTTAGCTCCGGTGGTGATGCGGAAGTCGACGAGCAGCTCGAAGTTGGCATACTTGCGCGTGGTGATGATGTCGCCTGCGTTGCCGCCCTCTTCGCCGCCGTGCTCGGTTACGGAGATCATGCCGTCCTTGACCTCCCAGCCCGTGGTGGGAAAGGTGGGGCTGTGATCGCCGCGCCAGCCATTCGAGGTCTTGCCGTCGAAGAGGAGATGCCAGCCCTGGGCTTTTTCTGCAGCGGAGAGAGTGTTGGGTGCGGTCTGAGCGATGGCGGGCAGAGTGGCGGCTAGAGTGAGGGTGAGGAGAGCAGCTCGAGTGCGCATGGATTGCTATGGTACGCGGGCGAAGTGAAGGTTGGGTAGATGAGGTTTCGGATTCGCGCTTTTCGCGAATGCTCCCGATTGGGGCTCCGCCTGCGAAACTGCCGAAGGATTTTCCGAGCGGGATGCGTGGGGTACGGGTGCCTTACAAGGTCTGAAAGAGCGGTTCGCGCTTTGCGCGAATGTCCCACCTTAGCGACGATGAAGCTGTCGCGAAGATGGGGCACCCGGATTTGGCTTGGTTGCAATCTGAGCTACCCACCTCTATGTCAGAGCGTTCGTACGGAAGCGACTTTGGCTTTGGGGATGAGGGAGATGGAGCCGTCGGTTTCCATGAAGCGGCAATCGTTGGTCCCGATCTTGAGAGCCCGCAGGTCAGCCCGCGTGTGGCCGTCGGTGGTGGTGACGGCGACGAGGGGGTAGCGTGCTTCCAGGTTGGCGAGGGTGTTTCCGCGCCCGATACCGACGAAGTATGAGAGCACGGCGGACTGAACGGCGCAGAGCAGCAGCTGGATGGTAAGGGCGGAGACGGTACTGCTCGATGTAGCAACAACGCAGCTGAGGACTGCGGCGGCGATGGTGAGCACGATTAGAAGATAGATCGGGATGACCTTGAGTCTGAGGAGGCTCAGTCCCCATAGGGCGGCGAAGAAACCGGTCATGACGTTGGGATAGATCATGAGGAGGCTGATCGACTTCGGCAGCATGGCGGCAGGCGGCCTGAAGATAGCCAGCATGAAGACGACGTAAGAGGCGAGGATGGCCATGATGAAGATGCCGTTGATGCCGCCCTGCATCAATGCATTATCTTTCCAGAAGAGCTTGTCTTCGCTCTCTTCGGGAAAAGGCTTGAGGTTGGGTTTGCCTTCCACAAGGCGTTGGCGCTCGGCGAGGGCCTGTCCGCGGCGAGTACCTGCACGGTAGGCGAGGCCGGTGGCGAGAACGTAAGCGAAGCCCATGGCGCCAAGCAGCTTGAGCACATGTTCGGCGGCGTCAGCGGCGTCGTTCAGTCCGGGCGGAATCAAAGATGGATCGTTGGCCAGAGCAAGGGAAAACGTCATGCGTCTTACCTCGGTGCGAGAAGTAGTGTGGTTTGGTATGCCATCGTATCGCGAAAGAGCGGATTCCAAGCCTTTTTGATCGACAGATCTTTGGTCTGGGGCATGTCGTTAGCGGACATACTCTCAAACATCTTGCGGCTGCGTTGGCGGGTTATTGGGTGTTGCGGATGCTGGCGACGCGTCGACCTGTTTCTGTGGATGCAGGTTCGCGCCTGGAGTCAATGTCCCCACTCATGCGGTGAGATCGCATGAATGGGGGCACCCGATTGGATGGCCTGCCGGCGAACTATGCAGGCTGCATCATCTTCTTCATGCGCTCTTGCATCACTTCGGGAGTGACGTCTTCGATGTGGGTGGCGATGCCCCAGAGGTGTCCGAAGGGATCCTGGATGAAGCCGGAGCGATCTCCGTAGAACTGGTCCTGAACGGGCTTGAGGAGCTTTGCGCCGTCGGCGGTTGCGCGCTTCACAACGTCGTCGACATCGGGAAGGTAGACGTAGAGGCTGACCGGGCTGCCGCCGACGGTGTCGGCGCTGATGTGTCCGGGGCCCATGCTGGGTGATTCGTCGGCGAGCATGATGTGCGAGTCGCCGATTGTGAGCTCGGCGTGGCCGATGGTGCCGTCGGGGCCGGGCATGCGCACGGTTTCGGTGGCTCCGAAGACTTTCTTGTAGTAATCGATGGCTTTCGCGGCGCCGCGGATGACCAGGTAGGGCGTGACGGAGTTGTAGCCCTTGGGAATGTACGAGACTTTGTCTGCCATGGTGTTCACCTCGGGATGCGGGTTGGATGGTGGAGGTTTGCGGCGCGCACGCGGCAGTGTTGGGTTCAGTTTGATTTTGGCGGGGCCGAAACCTGTGGGGAGAGTTGGGGCTGCCGGGTGCTTCGTCCGACGTAGTTGCGTGCGGAGATAAGGTACTCCCTTCAGCAGAGGGATGGCGAGGGGAGGTGTGGAAAGTCCGAGTCCGGCATGGGAGGGCGGTTCGCGCTTTTGCGTGAATGTCCCACCGTAGCCGCTTCGCGGCGAAGATGGGGCACCCGATTTTGTAACCAGCTCAATGTGGGGCACCCGCGCTCGATTCTCATGTCGCCCGAGACCTAGGGATTTCGCTAGTTGACGGGGTGAAACGGCGGGCCTACCTTGCCGTGTAATCGACGATATGGCACCCCTCGGAGGATCGCCGAGCGCTCTCCATAGACGCCGCTGCCTGCTCTTGCCCGGGTCGGATGGAAGAGGCGATTTGACCGGCCCGGCAAGTCTGTTCACTGCTCCATCGCAGAGAATCTTCGCTGCGTTGGAGTTACAAAAACGCCGAATTACAAACCAGCCCAGAGGGGCAAGGACGGAAGCCATGATGAAAGCAAGCAAGAAACGCATTTCGGCATTGTTCGGACTCCTGCTTCTCGCTGTTTTTTCTTTGGCGAACACGGTGGGTTACGCGCAGGACGAGACGGTCAAGGTTGACGGCGTGATCAAGGCACGGAGCGGTGCCACGATGCTTCTCGAGACCAAGGAAGATCCGAACCTCGCGGTGGAGCTAACGGAAGCCACGAGGGTGGGCCAGGTACAGGGCATGTTGAAGGCGCGTCAGAAGTCGATGTCGATGGCCGCGCTTATCCCGGGACTTCCTGTGAAGGTGGAGGGATTTCACAATCTGCAGAAGCAGCTGGTGGCGACCTCAGTGAAGTTCAAAGGGAATGATTTAGAGCAAGCCAGGGCGATTCAGGCCGGCATGCACGAGACGAAGGAGGCGACGGCAGAGAATGAAGCAGAGCTGGCGAAGCAGAAAGCGGCCCTCGCAGAGCACGGGGAGCAACTGACGGAGCAGCAGCAGAAGATTGCCGAAAACAAGGCCCAGATTGAGGCGAACAAGGCTCGCTTCGGGCAGTTGGACGATTACTACATCATGGACCAGGTCACGATTCTGTTTGCGAACGGATCGTCCAAGATCGATCCCAAGTACAACTCAGAGCTTCAGGCGTTGGGGAGCAAGGCCAAGGGTGTGCATGGCTACATGATCGAGGTGAAGGGATATGCCTCTGCCACAGGCAGTGCCTCGGTAAACCAGGCAATCAGCGAAAAGCGCGCCAACAACGTGGCGAGCTACCTGCTGCAGCAGTGCAATATTCCTCTGACCAACATGCTTGCACCGGGGGCGATGGGAGAGAGCCGCCAGGTGGACACTGACAAGACGGTTGAAGCGGAGGCTCAGAACCGGCGTGTCGTGGTGAGGGTACTGCAAAACAAGGCGATCGCCGGAACGGAGTGACGTGAGAGGGAAGTCCGGTGAAGGAGCTCTGCTCTATGTGCAGCTCTACCAGGTGAAGCCGCCCGAGGCGGGTGGCCATGCTCCAAGCAGCTGACGCAGCAGTACGATGCGGCCGAAGTGGTAGGCGTTGTGGGCGGCGAGCGAGATGAGCTGGTCGCCGACGGTCATGGTGCGGATGGGATGACCGGGACGTGAGGGACAGCGAATGGCCTGGTCGATAAGGGTGGTGTCGTGTGCGGCTGCGGCGGCGTGTTCTGCTCCGTGAAGGAAGCGGTGGCACAGTTGTGCCCATGGTTCTTGCGGAAGTCCGGTCGAGGATTCCTGGGGAAAGCCGTCGGAGGCCCTGGCAGGATAGGGAATCTCGATGCCGGCGATCCAGTGGAGGGTGATTCTTTGCCAGAAGGCGATGTGCCAGAGTTCGCCGTAGATGGAGTGGGGAACGTTGGGGAGTGTGCGGTAGACGAGATCTTCGGTGAGGCCTTCGAGGATGTGGGAGGGTGCTGTGGCGTAACTGTCGGCGATGAGTGCCTGGGCCAGTTCGGACATGATGGGCGCTCCTTTGATGAACGGGGCCCGCACTTTATAGATGCCGTAGCTTGCTTGGGGATGCGCTCGTTTGGGACTGCGATTTCTGGATCGTTTGGATTTTGCGACGACTGGATGGGGAGCTCAGGTTGAGGGAATACGGTTCGCGCTTTGCGCGAATGTCCCACTCATGCGATGAGACTGCATGAATGGGGCACCCGAAGTATAGGCTAGGGCGATGCATGGGCCACCCGCCCCCCGATGCCTCCATGCTAATCCTCGGGAGCGAGCGGAGGGTGCGTCACCGGGCAATCCCGCAGATCGAGACATGAGCCACCGTCGCTTTCATCTGCTCTCCTCTGAATGGGTTCGACGGAATAGTAACTCATCCACGCTGAACGGAAAGCTTTCACAATTCGCAAGCAGGAAAGACCCTCCTATCCCCGTAAGAACGGCAAAATTCAGGACAGACTTGATTCCCAACGCAAGCGTCATTGCCGTCGCGAATGTCAGTAGAAGAAGTCCACTGAGCCGCGAGGCGACGCGTGTGTGCCAACCGACAAGGACAAGAAGACCGAAGAGAATTTCAGCGCCCGTAGCGGTGGCTCCCAGCGGCGCAGTCATTCCTGACGGCAAATACCAGATGAGTGTATGCGTGTACTCCAGAAACCGCGAGTAATTCCCCCACTCAACATTCGGTTGCCCAAAGCGGCCCCACAGACCGAACCTGTCTGCCACGGCTGAAAGAAAACCTAATCCCAGCCCAAGTCGCAAAACCACCGAGCTTGAAATCCCATCCCTGTGAGACATCCTATCCTCCTGTTCTTCAACGGTGAAACGCCGTCTCTACAAAGTCGTTTACACATCACCCCTGAGAGGGTGGCCGAGCCCCCATCCCAAGGCGCATCATTCAACCGGCCGCGGCTCAATAGCACGAGCTGGTCTTGTACCAGGCCTTACTTGGCTGGTATCACCAGCGGAGCGTCCTTCTTATGAATCAGGAACACAAGAAATTTTGCTGGCTTTGAACTACTTGCATTCCGGCTGACGACGTGAATATCGTCGGGACTTTCATAAAAGCTCTGCCCGGGTCCCAGCGTGAGTTCTTTTCCGCCTTTCACCTGCATCACGACGGATCCCTCCAGCACGTAAACAGACACCTGTGCATCGTGGCGGTGGATGGGGCTTGAAAAGCCCGCCGGAAAGTCCACGGTATACATCAGAACTTCCTTGCCGGAAACTTCTGCCAGCGCATGCGACATGATCGGCGTGATCGTCTCCTGCGCCTTCAGTGGTCTAGTCAGGATGAGGGGGCTCGTCATGAGAAACGCCAGCGCCAGCATCTGCCGTAAACTTGCTACTTTCATTCTTGTTTGCATAACGTCTATCTCCTTACAATCAACACTAGGCTTTATGTGGATTAGAAAGAAGATCCATAATGCAAAGATGGACTGGTCCACTTTTCCCCAATTATGGGCAGTCAACTAACAAGCGATGGCTAAAGAAGAAACATTTCAGGATCTCTCGCTCAACCCGCCCTCTCCAAAGCAGGATCTCTGGCGCTGGCTCTATACCGAGCTGCGCGGGGCTATCCTCGACGGACGGCTGAAGCCTGGCGCTCGGATGCCCTCCACACGCAGCCTCGGCATGCAGTACTCGCTCTCGCGCGGGACCGTCGTCGTAGCCTTCGACCAGCTACAGGCCGAGGGGTACATACGTACTGAAATCGGGTCAGGGACCTACGTCGCGTCAGGCATTCCAGATGGATGTCTCTCGGCAACGCGAAAATCTGAGGTTCCCTCTCTTCAAACCTCAAAGGCGGCAGTCTCCAAACGCAGACAGGAATTTCTGAAGAGCGTCGAAGTAACGCCCGCATCTCACATCGTCGGCAAAGCCTTCCGCTCCTACGAACCGGCCATCGATCTCTTCCCCGTGGATCTTTGGGCGCGCGTTGCCTCGCGCGTCTTACGCCGAGCTCCGCGTTCGCTCTACGGCCACGGCAACGCTGCGGGCTATCAGCCCCTCCGTCGCGCCATCGCAGAGTACGTCGGCTCATCTCGCGGAGTGCACTGCTCTCCCGAACAGATCATCGTCACCTCAGGCGCACAACAAGCCCTTGACCTCATCGGCCGTTTCCTCCTCTCCACCGGCGATCAGGTCTGGATGGAAGACCCTGGCTACTCCGGCGCCCTTGATACACTCCGCACCACAAGTGCGCGCATCGTTCCGGTGCCTGTCGATGAAGACGGAATCAGCGTAAAGGCGGGCCGCAAGCTTGCCCCCAAAGCAAAACTCGTCTACGTCACGCCGGCGAATCAATTTCCAATGGGCTTCACAATGTCAGCAGACCGCCGTCTGGAACTCCTTCACTGGGCCGCCAGCGCGAACGCATGGGTCATCGAAGACGATTACGACGCCGAGTACCGCTACTCCGGCCACCCTGTCGCCGCTCTGCAAACGCTCGACAGTTCCGGCTGCGTCATCTACGTCGGCACCTTCACGAAGATGCTCTTCAACGCGCTTCGGCTTGGCTTCATGGTCTTGCCCGAGCGCCTCGTAGAGGCGTTCCTATCTGCTCGCAGCCTGGTCGACCGCCATCCGCCAACGCTCGATCAAGCCATCCTCGCGGAGTTCATCACCGAAGGTCACTTCGGCCATCATCTCCGCCGCATGCGCCAAATCTACGCGGAACGCATTGACGTCCTGAAAACCGCTGCAAACAAACACCTCAGCGGAGTGCTCGATGTCGTGCACGCAGAAGCTGGCATACGCACACTCGGCTGGCTCAAAACATGGGAGTCCGACCGCGACGCAGCGCAACGAGCGCGGAAGTTTGGTCTCGAAGTAGAGCCGCTGTCGGTGTTCACAACAAAATACAAACAGCCCCCCGCTCTCATGCTCGGCTTCGCAGGCTGTAACCCTGCGGAGCTGCGACGCGGCGTCACTGTCCTGGCAACTGCCTTACGTCCGCACTAAACGATTTGAGCTGGCCAATACTTGGAACGAGATCAACGTATTTCTCTTTGCCATCTCGTAAGTCAATCATGGATAAATCCTGTTCAGTGTCCTAGCGAATGGGATCGTTTCCCTCACGTGATCCAGACCGCAGATCCAGGCTACGGCTCGTTCGATTCCCATGCCGAAACCGGCGTGGGGGACGCTGCCGTATTTGCGGAGGTCCAGGTACCACTGGAAGGCGTCGAGCGGGAGGTTGTGGTCTTCGATGCGCTGTTTGAGCAGGTCGTAGCTGTCGACGCGCTGGGAGCCGCCGATGATCTCGCCGTAGCCCTCGGGGGCTAGCACGTCGACGCAGAGGGCCTTGGTTGGGTCCACGGGGTCGGGCTGCATGTAGAAGGCCTTGATGGCGGCGGGGTAGCGGTGCACCATGACGGGCTTGTCGAACTGGCTGCTGATGTAGGTCTCGTCGGGGCTGCCGAAGTCGTCGCCGTACTTGTGCGGGTTTTCGATCTTGCCCTCGGCGAAGGCCTTCTCGAGCATGGCGTGGGCTTCTTCGTAGGAGAGACGGGGGAAGCGGTTGGCGGTCTTAACCGCAGATCCTTCGACTTCGGCTGCGCCTTCGCTCAGGATGACACTTTCGTTTTCTGCGCCATCCGTTTTTCCGGGGAAGGGATGGCCGCCACCTTCGGATGCGATGACGCCTTCCAGCTTGCTGACGTCGCGGCCTATGACCTTGAGGTCGGCGCGGTGCTGCTCGAGGACGCGGGTGACGATGTGGGTGATGAAGGCTTCGGCGAGGTCCATGAGGCCGTCGAGCTGGAGGTGGGCGACCTCGGGTTCGATCATCCAGAACTCGGTGAGGTGGCGGCGGGTCTTGGATTTTTCGGCGCGGAAGGTGGGGCCGAAGGAGTAGACCTTGCCGAGCGCGAGTGCGGTGGCTTCGATGTAAAGCTGGCCGGACTGCGTCAGGTAGGCCTTGTCGTCGTCGAAGTAATCCATCTCGAAGAGCTCACTGGTGCCTTCGCAGGCGTTGGGCGTGAGGATGGGCGGATCGGTACGGATGAAGCCGTTGGTGTCGAAGTACTCGGCAGCAGCGCGCATGATGGTGGCGCGAACGCGGAGAATGGCGGACTGGCGCGGGGTGCGGAGCCAGAGGTGGCGATGCTCCATGAGGAAGTCGACGCCGTGTTCCTTGAGGGTGATGGGGAAGGGCTCGTCGGCGGAGACGGCGGAGATGATCTCGATGTTCTCGACGTCGAGCTCGTAGCCTGAGGGCGCGCGGGAGTCGGCGCGGACCTTGCCGGTGACGGTGAGGGAGGACTCGAGCTGGAGCTCCTTGAGGGTGTTGAAGACCTCTTCGGGCACGGCGGCCTTGGGGACGATGCCCTGGATGGTGCCGGAGCCGTCGCGGAAGGTGGGGAAGAGCAGCTTGCCCGAGGAACGGATGTTATAGAGCCATCCGCGCAGGGTGACGGTCTGGCCCTCGTACTGGCCGATGGAGGCGATGGTAACGGTAGGTACAGTGCCGATGGTTGACATGGATCTTCCTCAGTTTACGCGCGTTTGCGGGTTTCTATGTCTTCAACGAAGCAAGGATTCAAAACCAGAAGAAGGGACGTGTCTGTATTTACCATTCCGCTAACAGGTTGCGGACGAGCGGAGGCCCATGTATTCTTGAAGCCAAGATGACTTATCAGTCCAGCCGATTTATTAGCTTTATTTACCGCTACTGGTATCCGGTAGCGGCATCGGCGGAGTAGGGTCTTCTGACGGATTAGCTGAGAGTAAGCTGAAGTTCAGAAAAGATTCGAAATCCACACGAGCCGCGACCCGATAAAGGTTGCGGCTTTTGCTTTGTGAGCGATAGGGCGAGGAGAGACGATGGGGACGACGGCAGGAATTGTGAGTCCGGCGGGACCAGTGAAGTCGGCGGCAGGGCGGTTCGGAGTCTATGGCGGACGATATGTTCCCGAGACGCTGATGGCCGCGCTCGAGGAGCTGGAGGCAGCGTATGCGGACGCCCAGAAGGATCAGGCGTTCCTGGCGGAGCTCGATGACCTGCTGCGCAACTATTGTGGACGGCCTACGCCACTCTACTTCGCGAAGCGCCTGACGGAGACACTCGGCGGCGCAAAGATCTACCTGAAGCGCGAGGACCTGCTCCACACGGGAGCCCACAAGATCAACAACGCCCTGGGCCAAGGACTGCTGGCACGGCGGATGGGCAAGAAGCGCATCATCGCCGAGACCGGAGCGGGTCAGCATGGCGTAGCCACAGCGACGGTCTGCGCTCTGCTGGGCATGGAGTGCGTGATCTACATGGGCGAAGAGGATATGCGGCGGCAGGAGCTGAATGTCTATCGCATGCGTCTGCTGGGCGCTGAGGTTCGCGGCGTCTCGGCTGGTTCGGCGACCCTGAAGGACGCGATCTCCGAGGCGATGCGCGACTGGGTCACGAATGTTCGCACTACCTTCTACATCCTGGGCTCGGCTCTCGGGGCGCATCCTTACCCGACGATGGTGAGGGACTTCCACCGCGTGATCAGCAAGGAAGCCAAGGGCCAGATTCTCGAGCAGGAAGGCAAACTGCCGACGGCCATTGTTGCTTGTGTCGGTGGCGGGTCGAATGCAATCGGTGCCTTCTACGAGTTTTTGAACGATGCCAATGTGCAGCTGATCGGCGTCGAGGCCGGCGGACGCGGGACCGCGCTGGGTGAGCATGCTGCTCGCTTCATGAAGATTGGTGGCGGCGTTCCGGGCGTTTTGCAGGGGACTTACAGCTACGTGCTGCAGGATGGCGCCGGACAGATTGCGCTGACGCACTCGGTCTCTGCGGGGCTGGATTATGCCAGTGTGGGTCCAGAGCATGCGATGCTGCACGACTCGGGGCGAGCGACGTATACGTCGTGCACGGATGAGGATGCTCTCAAGGCTACGGTGACGTTGGCGAGGACGGAAGGTATTCTTCCAGCGCTTGAGAGTGCGCATGCTGTGGCAGAGGCGATTCGTCTGGCTCCCACGATGGCGAAGACGGATGTGTTGATGGTGAACCTGTCGGGACGTGGGGATAAGGATATGGGGATTCTGGCGCGGGAGCTTAGCTTGAGCGGTGCAGCGGTGGGGGTTAAGGGCTGATCATGCCGATTGAATTCAAGACCAAGCCCGGCCTGGTTGTTTATCTCACCGCAGGCGATCCTGACCTCGCCACTACTCGCGACATTGCCTTAGCCGCTCTTGACAATGGTGCGGACGTAATCGAGCTTGGTGTTCCCTTCAGCGATCCGCTTGCCGATGGTCCAGTGATTCAGCGGGCCAGTGAGCGCGCTGTTGCGAAGGGTACACGCCTGACTGATGTTTTGGGGTTGGCGAAGGAGTTGCGCACGGCGCGTCCACAGGCTGGAATCATTCTCTTCTCGTACCTGAATCCTGTTCTTCGTCTGGGCATGAAGGAGTTCTGCGCGAAGGCCGCGGAGGTAGGTGCAGACGGTGTACTTCTGACCGACATGATCGTCGAAGAGGCCGCCGAGTATCTGGATGCCATGCATGCAAACAAGCTGGCTCCGGTGTTTCTTGCTGCACCTACGAGTCCCGATGCGCGGCTGAAGGCTATCGCGGAGTGCTCGCAGGGTTTTGTCTATGCGATCTCACGTACTGGTATCACCGGTACGCAGTCCCACCTGACCAGTGATGCGGCAGACGTCGTTACGCGTCTGAAGCAGTTTACGAAGCTGCCTGTCGTGGTTGGTTTTGGTATCTCGAACGCGGGGCACGTAAAAGCTGTCGGCGAGTTCGCCGATGCGGCAGTCGTGGGAAGCGCCATTGTGCAGTTGATTGAAAAGACCGCGCCCGATGAGGCGGCAAAGACAGTAGGAAGGTTCGTTGCAGAGCTGCGCGCATAAAAAGACCGATGAAAACGGCGCGTTTATCATGAGTCGTACGTAAATTACCCGCGGCAAGCCTGCTCAAGGTGCGCTGCAGCATGAGGATATTCGATGGAGATCTCCGACTGGCGGAAAAAGATCGATGAAGTGGATGAGCAGATCGTACGCCTTATTAATCAGCGCGCTGAAGCCGCACAGGCGATTGGTGCCCTCAAGCAGAAGAGCGAGCTTCCCGTCTATGAGCCCAAACGCGAGAACGACGTCTTTGAGCACGTCCGCCGCTCCAACCAGGGCCCTCTGTCGAACACAGAGGTTGTTGATATCTACGAACGCATCATCGATGTGATGCGGGCACTGCAGAAGAAGACTTAAAGCGGTAACCCGAATTTGTAACTTATCCGGTTCTATATAGAAAGCGAAACGAAGACAATGATCGTAGCCATGCAGGGCGAAGCAACTGAAGAGAATATACAGCTGGTCATCGAGCGGATGGTCGAGCTTGGATTCAACGTTCACCGCACCACGGGAGCCGCGCAGACGATTCTCGCCGGCGTAGGAACCCCGGAGCACTTTGATGTGGCCGAGTTCAAGGTGCTGGCCGGTGTTCATGATGCTTATCGCATCTCCTCGCCTTACAAGCTCGCAGGGCGCAACTTCCGCCCCGAGGGGACGAAGATCAAGTTTCCCAACGGTGTGGTGATCGGCGGCGAAGAGGTCGTGGTGATGGCCGGTCCCTGCTCGGTCGAATCGCGCGAGCAGATCCTCGACAGCGCGAAGAAGGTTGCTGCTGCCGGCGGCAAGTTCCTTCGCGGTGGAGCCTACAAGCCGCGCAGCTCGCCCTACAGCTTCCAAGGCATGGGCCTCGAGGGACTGAAGCTGCTGCGCGAGGTCGGCGACGAGACCGGTCTGCTGGTGATCACCGAGGTGATGGAGATCTCGCAGATCGAGCCCATGCTTCCTTATATCGACTGCTTCCAGATCGGCGCGCGTAATATGCAGAACTTCAACCTTCTGCGCGAGCTTGGGCACGTTCGCAAGCCCTGCCTGTTGAAGCGCGGTATCTCGGCCACCATCGAAGAGGTCTTGCTCTCGGCTGAGTACATTCTCTCTGGCGGCAACTACGACCTGATGCTCTGCGAGCGCGGCATTCGCACCTACGAGACGGCGACCCGCAACACGATGGATATCTCCGCGATCCCGGTGCTTAAGAAGCTGACGCACCTTCCCGTGCTCGGCGATCCGTCGCACGGCGTCGGTATTCGCGACCTGGTTCCGCCGATGGCGCTTGCCTCTGTCGCTGCTGGTGCCGATGGCCTCCTGATGGAGATGCACCCCAATCCCGACAAGGCAATGAGTGACGGCGCGCAGAGCATGTATCCCGATCAGTTGAAGAAGCTGGTTGAGCAGCTGCGTCAGCTGGCTCCCGTGGTTGGGCGTTCGGTCGCATAAGAGGATGGCTGCAGGCATGATGGAACGAGTACTCATCGTCGGGACAGGGCTGATCGGTGGATCCACCGGTCTGGCCCTGCGCGCGGCAGGCTTTTCCGGACGCATCGACGGCTGGGATCAGAGCCTGCTGGAGCTGCGCGCGGCGCTCGAGATGGGAGCCGTCGATGGCGTCGCCGGAAACCAGTGGGGCGCACTCGAGCTCGCCCGGCAGGCCGATGTCATCGTGCTCGCAGTCCCCGTGCTCGCGATCAAAGATTGGATGCAGCAGTTGGCCGCCGTGACCGGTCCGGGCCAGTTGATCACCGATGTCGGCAGCACCAAGCTTGAGATCTGCGAGCTTGCCCAGAGCCTCTACTGTGGCCCAGACAAGGCCGCCTTTCTTGCCGGACATCCGATGGCAGGCAAGGAGTCCGGTGGAGCGCTGATGGCGGAGGCCAATCTGTTTCAGGGCGCAATGTGGCTCTTCACCCCGGGGTCGGGGGAACCCTCCCAAATGGAGAAGGAGTGGCGCAGCTGGGTCAGCTTCTTCGGCACCCGAACCCTGGATATGGACCCGAAGCGTCACGACGAGATGTGCGCCTGGGTGAGTCACCTGCCGCAGATGCTCTCGACGGCGCTGGCTGCGCTGCTGGAAGAGCGCTTCGGCGACGCCCCTGAGATCGCCGCTATCGGCGGGCGTGCTCTGCGTGAGACGACAAGGCTGGGCGCAAGCCCCTACAGCATGTGGCGCGATGTTGCCCTCACCAATACCGACCCTATCGCCGAGACCCTGCTCGCTCTCGAGCAACGCCTCGGCCATGTACGCGAGAACCTGCGTACTCCCGGACTGCGCGAAGAGTTTGAGCTGGCCAACCAGTTCCGTGTCCGGCGCTGAATCAATTTAAAAGGAGTGGCATCTTGAGTCCGACGGAGCAGGCAGCAAAGAAGGATCTGAACATCAGCCTTGCGGACGTGAACGCGGCGCGGGAGCGGCTGCGCAGCTCGATCTACTACACTCCCTGCGCGCACTCCAAAACCCTGTCCATGCTCACAGGCCAGCAGGTTTTCCTCAAACTGGAAAATCTGCAGATGACGGGATCCTTCAAGGAGCGAGGCGCTCTGAATCGCATCGCCCTGCTCACACCGGAACAGAGCGCTCGTGGAGTCGCCGCCGCCAGCGCGGGGAATCACGCTCAGGGAGTGGCGTATCACGCGACCTCGCGCGGCATCCGCTCCGTCATCGTCATGCCGCTCGCAACTCCACTGGTCAAGGTGACGGCGACCCGCGGCTACGGTGCAGAGGTTGTTTTGCACGGAGCCAACTATGACGAGGCGTACGAAGAGGCTCGCCGCATCTGCTCCGCGCAGAACATGACCTTCATCCATCCCTTCGACGATCCGGCTGTTATGGCAGGGCAGGGCACCATCGCTCTCGAGCTGCTGGAACAGATCGACGGACTTGAGGCCGTTGTCGTCCCCATTGGGGGCGGCGGGTTGATCGGCGGCATCGCCTGCGCCATCAAAGAGTCCAATCCCGCGATCAAGGTGATCGGCGTGCAAACGTCTCGTCTGCCTTCGATGCAGGTCGCGGTGGAACAGCATCATGCAGTGACGATACCGCCCGCAACCACGATTGCCGACGGTATCGCTGTCCGTCGCGCAGGCGAGGTTACGCTTCCTGTCATCGAGCGCTACGTGGACGAGATCGTCACGGTCGACGAAGACGAGATCGCCTCCGCCATCCTGATGCTGCTGGAGCGAGAGAAGACTCTCGCCGAAGGAGCCGGGGCGACCGGCCTTGCGGCGCTGCTGCAGAGACGCACCTCGCTCAAGGGGGCGCGCACTGCCGTCCTCATCGGCGGCGGCAATATCGACGTCACGCTGCTGAGCCGCATCATCGAACGCGGTCTGGTGCAGGACGGTCGTATGATTCGTCTGCGCATCCACCTGCTCGACAAGCCCGGCGCGCTCGCTGAGCTGACGAAGCTGATCGCGCATCATCGCGTCAACATTGTGGATACGCTTTATAACCGTGCCTACTACGGCGTGAACCTCGGCGACACGACCATCGATATCACGCTTGAGACGCGTGGACGCGAACAGGTTGACGAGCTGCTTGCGGTGCTGGATGCGGGCGGATACGTCTACTCCCGGGTAGTCTGACGCTGCGTCGCTCTCACCGGAACGAATCCCATCCACTCATGAGAAAATTTCCCTTATGAGTGATTTCATTCCCCAGAAACCCAGTGGTGTCAAAGTCGGTGGTCTCGGTCCTAAGGCACAGCGCCTTCAGGCCCTGCGGGAGAAGGCTGCCAAACAAAAGGATGGCGACAAGAGCTTCTCCTCGGCCAATACCTCGGTCAAGGCAAAGGACTCCTTCGCCAACACCAAGAAGACCAGCTTCCAACGCAAGGCCACTTAGAAAGAATCTGGAACCACAGAACCGGGTGCCACCCATGAAATCTCACCCTTGACATGGGTGGACATCCATCTGGCCAGTACTAGGCTTTGCGCGTGATTCGCTTCACCCAGAGTGTGCCCAGGTATCCCCAGGCAAGAATCAGCGTAACGCCCCCGGCGATCACTCCTCCGCGTTGATAGCTCAGCGCGTAATCCACTGTGTGGTGGGTGGTTGAGTTGTAGATCATAATCCCAACGATGCCGCAGAAGGTCGCCGCGAAGAAGGCCGAAAACCCAGCCGCCGTACCTATCAGCAGACTGGCAAACCACCCCAGATCTCCCATGGGGATACCGAAGAGATTGGTCTTCGCTTCCTGCCTCTGCTGTGGTATTCCTTCTTCCTGCGAATCTAGCGTCATATCAGTAGAATACTTCTTTATGGCTGAAGGCGTTCAAAACGGACTCTTGCGAGCGGCACAGGTGGCTCACGAAACAACGGTGCATCGCGCACCCAATGGCATTGCCTTTGCGGCATTTGGCGATAACAGCCTTGCGGAACCGGATCTGGAGCGCATCGTACAGGCGGTTCCCACGGCGATCGCGGCGTCCCTCGCCAAAAAGGCCTACTACTTCGTTCCATTGGCTCTCAGCGAGGGCCGCGCCGGGGACTCTACCCTGGTGGCGCCGGCTTACACGACCGAGTTAGGTGATCAGGCAATCTGCCATCGCAACGTCACCTTAGACAATGCCGAGGGAGTCTTCATCTCCACGCGCCTGCTCGGCGATCGCTTTGCTCTTGCCTTCGAGTTTTTCATCAACGTGGGCCATGCCTTCGTCGATGTCGCGGGAGTGCCGGAGAGCTTTCAGCAGCTCGCATGGGCGCAGGCCGTCGACGATGTGAGGGGCGAAACCTCGCAGGACGCGTGGGAGAGCCGCAACCTCTCCCTGATGGACAAATCAGAGGGCAAGACCACCGTCGATGAGCGCGCCAAGTCCAGCTTTCTCGAGAGCGCCTTCTCCGATGCCATCGCGATCTATCTACTCTCGCTGTGCCTCGACTTCGACTACACGGAGCTGCGCGAGCGCGAGTATCCTCTGCTGGCGCCACAGGCTCTGGCCGACCGCCTGCGCCTGGCGGCCAAACTCTTTCCGCCGAACCCTGGCTACGAGTTCGCCATCCGTTACCGTCGTCGCGCTTAAGCCTACCCGTCTGGTCGATGCCCGTTGTATCCTGCACCCTGCATACCGCATCCAAACTGATTGGAGCGCCAAGACATGCCTCTTATCCGAACCTGTCCCAACTGCGGTCAGAAGAATCGCATTCCCGCCAACCATCTGGCCGATACCGGCCGCTGCGGCAACTGCAAGAACGAGCTCGCTGCTGTAAGCGAGCCTGTACCCGTCGATACGCAGCTCTTCGACGAGATCATCCAGAACTCCCCCGTTCCCGTACTCGTCGACTTCTGGGCCGAGTGGTGCGGTCCCTGTCGCATGGCGGCTCCCGAGGTCGCGCGCACCGCGGCCAATACCAAGGGAAAGGCGCTCGTCCTGAAGGTCGACACCGAACAGAACCCGCAGCTCTCCGCCCGCTACAACGTGCGCGGCATCCCGAACTTCGCGGTCTTCAACGGCGGCAAGTTAGTCTCCCAGCAGGCCGGCCTCGTCGACCATCAGCAGATGGAGACCTGGCTGGAAGTCGCCTCGCGCATGTACTGATTTTCGTCACAAAGTTCTCAAACGCGTATTGACAGAGAGAAACGGCGAAGCTCTACTGGCATAGTCAAACTATGTCAGGGGCAAGGAACCCCCACGCTATGGCAGCTCTCATCAATCGCACGCTCTCCAACGACCGCAACGAGATCCCACCCGGAACGCTCTATCTGCTCATCCTCAAGACCCTCAACGTCCATGGGCGGATGCACGGATACGAGATCGCCGAATCCATCCAGCAGCGCTCCGACGAGGTTCTCCAGATCGAAGAGGGCTCGCTCTACCCCGCGCTGCAGCGCATGTTGCTGAAGGGGTGGGTTGCCGCCGAGTGGGGAGTCACCGCCGGCAATCGCCGCGCCCGCTACTACACCCTCACACCTGATGGCCAGAAGCAGCTCAACATCGAGATCTCCCAGTTTGATCGGGTCATGGGAGCCATCACCCGCGTCATCCAGACCGCCTGACACCGCGAGGAACGCATCATGAGTCTGTCCGGAGAGATCAAGCGACGCATTCAGGCACTCTTCCATCGCGATCGGTTCCAGCGCGAGCTTGAGGAGGAGATGGAGCTTCACCTCGACCTGCGCCAGCAGCAGCGGCAGGATGCAGGACTCCCACCCGGGGACGCTCGGCGTAGCGCGCGAAAAGCCTTTGGTAACACAACCCGCATTCAGGAGAAGAGCCGTATGACATGGGGATCGGAGTGGCTGGAAAGTCTGTGGCAGGACATCTCATACGGAACTCGCTCCATGCTGCGCTCGCCCGCGCTTACGGGAGTGGCCCTGCTCTCGCTGGCTCTCGGCATCGGAGCCAACACCGCCATCTTCAGCTTTCTCGATGCCATCGTGCTTCGTTCGCTCCCGGTGAAAGACCCCGGGCAGCTGGTTGTTCTGGGTGATGGCGATGATAATGGCGTGACCGATAGCTACGGTTCGACCACGCTCTATTCCTATCCCTTCTTCCAGCAGTTCAAGCAGAACAATGAAGTTTTCTCGGATGTGGCCACGGTCTTTAGCATGGGTGGCGATCCTTACGGTTTTGTCGATGGACGCGATCAGATGGAACGGATGATGGTCGATACGGTGTCAGGCAGCTTCTTCGCGACACTTGGCGTAGAGCCTGTTTTGGGAAGGGCCCTTACCGAAGACGACGACAACTCTGAGGGCGATCACCCTGTCGCCGTAATCAGCTACGGCTGGTGGCAACGTACCTTTGCGGGCGATCCTAATGTGCTTGGACGCAAAGTCAAAATAGGAGAGACGACCTTCAATGTCATTGGTGTGGCACCGCCCGGCTTCTTCGGCATCATGGTGGGACATCAACCGGATCTGTGGATTCCCTTTTCGATGTTGAAGTCAATCCCTCCCCACGCGAATGGGTACAAGGACAACTTCTACCAATCGAACCTGATCATCGGGAGGTTGAAGCCGGGCGTCACACGCCAACAGGCAAGAGCGAACGTCAATGTTCTTTACCAGCAGATCATCCGCGCCTTTCCCGACGCTAAGCTCAACGCCTACAACCTCGCACGGCTGAACAAGGCTAATGTTCCGCTTACGCCACTGGCAACCGGACTATCCTACCTGCGCCACGATTTCTCCGATCCGCTCAAGATCCTGATGGGTGTCACCGCGCTTGTTCTACTGATCGCGTGCGCCAACATCGCCAACCTGCTGCTGGCACGTTCTACAGCTCGCGCACGCGAGTTCGCAGTGCGGCAGGCGCTTGGTGCTCCGCGCTCCCGGTTGATTCGGCAGCTGCTTACCGAGAGCCTTCTGCTCGCGCTTGTCGGTGGAGCTCTCGGCATTGTGTTCGCTGTCGTCGCCAACCGTTTTCTTCTCCGCATGATCTCTGGAGGAACCGACGCGGACCTCATCCCGATCGACGTCTCTCTCAATTTGCACTTGTTGCTCTACAGCCTCGCGGCCACGATCGCTACTGCCCTCCTCTTCGGCCTCATGCCGGCTCTAAAGGGAACCCGTGTCGCCGTTACCGATGCTCTCAAGGAGGGCAAAGGGCACTCTTCCGGAGTTGCGCGCAGTCCTCTGGGCAAGGCACTGATCGTCGCGCAGGTCGCCATCTCGCTGGTGTTGACTGTGGCAGCGGTGCTCTTCCTGCGCAGCCTGGTTAACCTCACCCATGTGGATACGGGCTTCAACCGCCAGGGTGTGCTTCGCCTCGACATCGATTCCAGCGTGGTTGGTATAAAGAGTGACGATCCGCGCATGGTTTCCATGTTTCGCGAGATCGAACAGCGCATCGAGGCGCTTCCTGGAGTAAAGGCTGCAAGCTTCGCCTCCTTCTTCTTCGCCCAGGGCAGCTGGAACGGCAGCATCAACGTTCCCGGCGCGGGATATAACGATCAAATCGACGTGAAGCACAATGTCATTGGCGACGACTACTTCAAAACCATGCAGATTCCACTGCTGGCCGGTCGCACCTTCGGCCCGCAGGACACCGCCACGTCGCATCGTGTCTCCATCATCAGCGAGACCGTAGCCCGCGAGCTCTTTCCCCCGGGAGTCAATCCGATCGGCCGTCACTACTTCTTAGGCCATGATCCGTTGCCAGACACGGATGTGGAGGTCATTGGCCTGGTCAAGGACGTCAAGTTCAGGAACCTGCAGGAGAAGAAGGATTACATCGACTACGTCCCCAACGCCCACCATCCCTGGGGATACGGTCCGCTCGCCGTGCGTTATGAAGGAGACTTCGACGCGGTCTCACGCGCTGTGCAGCGGACCATCCACTCCGTCAACCGCACCCTGCCCATCACCCACGTCACCACGATGGACGCGCAGGTTCAGAGGACCATTACGAACCAGCGTCTCGTCGCACAGCTCTCTACCTTCTTCAGCGTGCTCGCGGTCTTTCTCTCCGCCATCGGAATCTACGGGCTGATGTCCTACATGGTCAGCCGCCGCACGGGCGAGATCGGAATTCGCATGGCGCTCGGCGCCGCGCGTTCTAATGTCCGCTGGCTTATTTTGCGCGAGGTTCTTCTTCTTGTTGTGACTGGGATTGTGGCGGGGATACCGATCGTGCTCGCCAGCAACCGCCTCGTCGCCAACATGCTCTTTGGCTTCACGAATGCGGGCGCGATTACTCTTTTGGGTGCGACCGTAATTCTTGCGCTGGTCGCTCTTGTGGCGGGTTTTCTTCCAGCCCGCCGAGCCTCCAGCGTCGATCCGAATGTTGCTTTGCGCTACGAGTGAAGGGATTGCCTAGCTGCGTTTGGACCGGCGTGAGCGATGGGAGTGCTTCCGTGCGTGCGGGGAGTAGGTCCACTGCCGAACCGGTCCTACGTCCACGTGCACAAACTGGCTCTTAGGGTAGTAGCCTACGCCGCCGGCATCCAATGACAACGCCACATCGCGCAGTACCGGCGCCGCTACGCCGGGCACACGGATATCAAGAGCCTTGGCCTCGATATGCTGCGAGTGCAGCGCAGCGTTCGTGGTTCCGCTCTCGCGCAGCATGTCGTTCGTCTCCTGCGTGCGGTACGCCGAGAGAATGTTGACCGCGCTGTCAGACTTGCCCAGCTTCGCCAGCATGGTGTGCAACACATCGAAGGTGCGCGGATCGTACTCGCTCACCTCCTGGTTGTGGCTGTCGCGGAGAAAGTCGTTCAGCTTTTCGAGTGCATCCGGAATGTACGTGTCGCCGACGCGGTAGACAACAC
>Ga0268266_10000926_pt1 | contig 37537 bp, 31 predicted proteins | sample KBSS13metaG_FD_190356 | JGI IMG/M metagenome (GOLD analysis project Ga0268266, IMG submission 190356) | Switchgrass rhizosphere microbial communities from Kellogg Biological Station, Michigan, USA - KBS S1-3 metaG (SPAdes) (version 2) | ecosystem: Host-associated > Plants > Roots > Rhizosphere...
GTGGTCCTCGCGGCCAACGGTGCCCCGGTGACCAGCGTCGAGGACCTGCGCAACGCTGTGGAGAAGTCGAAGGGCCACATCGCGCTGCTCGTGAAGCGCGGCGACGCCCAGATCTTCGTGCCGGTGCGCGTGGGCTAAGTTGATTGGCTGACAAAATCGCCGGGAGCGATTTTGGACGCCGAGCGGCTCTGCGGTCGGCGGGCCCTTAGGGCCGAGGCCCAGGATGGGCCGAGCAAAGTCGCCTGCGGCGCTTTCAGCGGAAGGTGAGGCAAGCGCCTCGTTGGGCGCCGCAGGCAAAAGCGTGGTTTTGCCTGCTCATCGCAAGCACTTAAGGGCAGGCGGGACATCACCGCCTGCCCCCACATTTAGATGTAGCTGCCTCGCCGGCTCAGGCGGGCTCAGTGATGACGGAATTTCGTTGCGAATTCGATCATCGCTTGAGTCCCGTCCAGGCCCGAATAGTCTACGGGCGTGTCAAAAGGCCCATATCAGCGACAACGAGAGCAACTCAGGGTCGCCAGTGGGCGCACTGAAGCGGGCGTACTCAACCTGGGCCGCCAGCGATGATGACACCTTGAGACGGGCACCCGCGCCCCATCCGAAGCGAGCATTGGTCACGCCGGCATGTGCGTCGGCACAATTTGGAAAGATAAAGGTCGCTGGACAAAAAACCGGCAGGAGCGTGCGCCTGCTGGCAGTGACATGCAAGCTACCGACACCGGCCTTCGCGTACAACTCGAGGCGGGAAATCGGAAGGGGCAAATACCCGAGGGCGAAGAGCGCTGGGCCTCTTGCCTGCGCATCGATACGGTAGCCGGAAGTTGTCCTGCTCGGATGCCCGAAATCGAAGTACTGCACCTCTGCGCCAAAAAATGGAATCGGCCGGATACCGAGCGACGCCGTCCAACCTGTGTCCTGCTCGCCGAAGCCGAGCCCGGCGCCAATTCCTTCGGGTCCGGGATCAGCTCGTACCTGCGCTCGTCCGGCTCCCGCGCCTGCGTAGATCCCCAACATATCCGACGCCCCCGCCGGATCGACCACGACAAACGCCGCCAGTAATATCCAGCCAGGGAATCGCATGATATCGCCTCCGGAGCGGGCTCCGACTCCGGCGAAAGCTTACCCCCGCGTCAAACCTGAAGTTAGCTCCAACATGTAGCAAACCGTAGCCGGCCGCTACAGGCATGGGCGGGAGGTCTGTTAGCTCCCGGCGTTACACGCGGGCTGCACCGTTGGTTACCAGGGCGGCCATGAGCTCGTTGACTGGCATGGAGTCCAGCTGCTCGCGCTTGGCGAACAACGCCTTGATCTTCTCGGCCTGCTTGGCAGAGAAGTGGGCGTCGACGGAAGCCTCGAATTTCTGGACCAGGACGGGCATTCCCTCGGCGCGGCGCTTGCGGTGGCCGATAGGAAAGTCGACCTGGACGCGGGAGGTGGAGGTGCCGTCGCGGAAGAAGACTTGCACAGCGTTGCCGATGTAGCGCTTGTCCGCGGCGTAGTACTCCTGGGTGAAGGTGGGATTCTCCCGAACCTCCATCTTCGCGCGAAGCGCGTCGACGCGAGGATCGGAGGCGATCTTGTCCTCGTAGTCCTCAGCAGTGAGCCGACCAAACAACAGCGGAATAGCCACCATGTACTGAATGCAGTGGTCGCGGTCGGCGGGATTCGCAAGCGGGCCGGTCTTGTCAATGATGCGCACGCCCGGCTCTTGAGTCTCGATGACGATACGGTCGATGTCGTTCACGCGGTCCTTGACGGAGGGGTGCAGCGTCATCGCGGCTTCCACCGCAGTCTGCGCATGGAATTCGGCGGGGAAGGAGATCTTGAACAGGACGTTCTCCATCACGTAGCTGCCGAACGGCTGTGGCAAGGTGAAAGGCTTCCCTTTGAACAGCACGTCGTAAAACCCCCAGGTCTTGGCACTCAGGGCGGACGGATAGCCCATCTCTCCCGTGAGAGAGATCAAGGCATGTCGCACAGCCCGACTCGTCGCATCACCGGCCGCCCAACTCTTGCGCGAGCCCGTGTTGGGAGCGTGCCGGTAGGTCCGCAGAGCTCCGCCATCGATCCAGGCGTTGGAGACGGCATTCACGATCTGCTCGACGCTACCACCTAGCAGTGCCGTCACGACCGCGGTGGACGCCACTCGGACGAGAATGACGTGATCGAGCCCGACTCGATTGAAGCTGTTCTCGAGGGCCAGCACACCCTGGATCTCGTGGGCCTTGATCATGCCGGTGAGGACGTCACGGACCGTGAGGGGCGCTTTCCCTTCCATGACGGCCTTGCGAGCCAGGTAGTCCGACACCGCCAGGATGGCACCGAGGTTGTCGGACGGATGTCCCCATTCCGCCGCGAGCCAGGTGTCGTTGAAATCCAGCCAGCGGATCATGGCACCGATGTTGAACGCCGCCTGCACGGGATCTAACTCGTAGGACAAACCGGGGACGCGCGCGCCGCCCGGCATGACGGCACCGGGAACCACCGGGCCGAGAAGCTTGGTGCACGCCGGATACTTCAGGGCCTGAAAACCGCAGGCCAGGGTATCCATGAGGCAATAACGCGCGGTCTCATACGCCTGCGCGCTCTTGATGCTGAACTTCTTCGCATATTCCGCGATGTCGACCAGTACCGCATCGGGATCGGGACGCTTGGCGGATTTGTAATCGTGGGCAGACATGGCGGCGCTCAGACTCGCTTCTCGATCGGCACGAATTTCACGTTCTCGGGGCCTACATAGTTGGCCGAGGGACGAATGATCTTGCCGTCAATGCGCTGCTCCAGGACGTGCGCCGCCCAGCCGGTCGTGCGCGCAATGACGAACAAAGGCGTGAACATCGAGGTCGGCACGCCCATCAGGTGATACGACACGGCGGAGAACCAATCCAGGTTCGGAAACATCTTCTTCGCGTCCATCATGACCGACTCGATGCGGTCCGCGATGGCGAACATCTTCATATCGCCCGCGTCCTGCGAGAGCTTAGCCGCAACGCCCTTGATGATCTCGTTGCGCGGATCGGATACGGTGTACACCGGGTGTCCGAAACCGATGATCACCTCTTTGTTGGCAACACGCGCGCGGATGTCCTTTTCCGCCAGGTCGGGTGTGTCATAGCGCTTCTGGATCTCGAAGGCCACCTCGTTCGCCCCGCCATGCTTGGGACCCCGAAGAGCCCCGATCGCACCGGTGATGCACGAGTAAATGTCAGCACCGGTTCCGGCAATCACGCGCGCCGCGAAAGTCGACGCGTTGAATTCGTGCTCGGCATAGAGGATCAGGGACGTATGCATGGCCCGCACCCAGGCCTCCGACGGGGGCTTGCGATGCAGCAGATGCAGGAAGTGACCGCCGACGGAATCATCCTCCGTCTCCACGAAGATATGCTGGCCGTTGTGGCTGTAGTGATACCAGTACGCGAGCATCGAGCCGAGTGATGCAATCAACTTGTCGGCAATGTCACGAGCACCGGCCACGCCGTGATCATCCTTCTCCGGCAACGTGCAACCCAGCACCGATACGCCGGTCCGCAGCACGTCCATCGGGTGAGCCGAAGCAGGCAGGGCCTCGAGCGCCGCGCGCACCGTCGTAGGCAGACCGCGCAGCGATTTCAGTTTCGTCTTGTAGCTCGTGAGCTCGGCGCGCGTGGGCAGCTTGCCGTAAATCAACAGGTAGGCGATTTCCTCGAACTCACACGTGGTCGCGATCTCGAGGATGTCATAACCCCGGTAGTGCAGATCGTTACCGGTGCGGCCGACCGTGCACAGCGCGGTGTTGCCGGCCGGCACTCCCGAGAGCGCCACCGATTTCTTCGGCTTGAAGGAGGAGGGCAGATTGTCGGTCTGCGAGCCGCTGGCCTTTTCGTTCATGCGCTTTCTCAGGTTTTGCCGCTTCCAAACAACTCATCGAGCTTGCGCTCGTACTCGGTATAGCCCAGGACGTCGTACAACTCGGTCCGGGTCTGCATCCGGTCGACGATGTTCTTCTGCGTGCCGTCCTGCCGCAAGGCCGTGTAAACGGCCAGCGCCGCCTTGCTCATCGCCCGGAACGCGGATAACGGATACAACACCAGGCGTACGCCCACCGACGCCAGCTCCGTCGTGGTGAAGAACGGCGTCTTGCCGAATTCAGTGAGGTTGGCGAGCACCGGTACGCGGATGGTGCTCGTGAACTGGCGGTATTCCTCGAGACTCGTCAGGGCTTCCGCGAAAATCATGTCGGCACCGGCCTCGACATAGGCCTGCGCACGCTCCAATGCCGCGCTCTGACCCTCGACCGCATGCGCGTCGGTTCGCGCCATGATCACAAACGCGGGGTCCGTCCGGCCATCCACCGCCGCCTTGAGGCGATCACACATCTCTTCGGCGGCCACCAGCGCTTTACCGGGGCGATGGCCGCAACGCTTGGCTTGGACCTGGTCCTCCAGGTGCATGCCCGCCGCGCCGGACTTGATGAGGTCCTTGCAGGTCTTGGCGATATTGAAAGCCCCGCCCCAGCCTGTATCGGCGTCCACCAGGAGCGGCAGTTCGCAGGCGGCTGTAATGCGGCGCACGTCCTCGCAGACGTCGTTGAGTGAGGTCATGCCGAGATCGGGCAATCCGAACGAGGCATTGGCCACGCCGGCACCGGATACATAAATCGCGCGAAAACCACTCTGCTCGGCCAGCAGAGCGGAATAGGCGTTGATCGTCCCGACAACCTGCAGCGGACGCTCCGCCTCGACAGCCGCGCGCAGACGAGCGCCGGCGCTGATCAATCCTTCCGACATGGGGGACCTCCGGGGAGACGCCACATTCTATACGCGCGTAATCACCGCGGACAGGGGCGGCGCCGCAAATCCTACTCGCCGGTAGGATCTATACCACGGGGAATACGCGCGCCGGCAAGGGCCGCTCAGGCGCCGATTTTCACGACCGTGCGTCCCACCACGCCGCCCTGGATATAGGCCGGGAACTCACCCGGCAGCTCGTCAAACGCTATCGTGCGGGTCACGATGCGATCGAGGTGCCGCGGTCGCAGATCCGTCGCAATGCGGTTCCACACCTCCAGGCGGATCTCGCGCGGCGTCGTGGAGGAATTGATCCCGAGCAGGCTGACCGCTCGCAGGATGAACGGCATGACGGTCGTCTTGAGCTCGGCACTGCCCGCCAGCCCGATGCTGGCGATGTTGCCCCAGAAGTCGACGCTTCGCGTCAGCCACGTCAGCATTTCACCACCGACATTGTCGATCGCGCCGGCGAATTGCACGCTTTCCAGCGGCCGCGTGCCGAAGTTGATCTCCTGGCGCGGCAGGACCCGGGAAGCCCCGATAGAGCGCAGATAGTCCGTGGAGCTCGCCTTGCCACTGACGGCGATCGCCTCGTAGCCGCGCGCCGTGAGCATGTCGATGGCGAGGCTGCCAACACCGCCGGTCGCGCCCGTCACGACAATGGGTCCTTTCTCGGGAGTCTGCCCGTTGTGCTCCATGCGGTGGATCGCAAGGGCAGCCGTGAAGCCGGCCGTACCGAGCCCCATGGCCGTGAATTCATCCAGGCCCGGCGGCATCGGGATCACCCAATCTCCCTTGACCCGCGCGTATTCGGAGTACCCTCCATCGTGCGTCTCGGACAGGGCGTTACCCGTGACGAGCACGCTGTCACCCGGCTTGTACCGCGGGTCCGATGACGACTCGACGACACCTGCCAGATCGATACCGCCCACGAGCGGGTAACGGCGCAGAATCTTCCCGGCACCGGTCGCCGCCAGCGCATCCTTGTAGTTGATGTCCGAGTAAGTGACCCGGATGACGACTTCACCGTCCGCAAGATCGTCGAGCGTGAGCGCCTCGAAGCGCGCCACGATCTTTTTGTCCTGCTCGTGAATACGGAAGGCTTTGAACGACGGCATGTGGGCTAACTCCGTTTGCGGCGGTCGATCCAGGCGATGAGTCCCTGTGCGTTGAGGTCGAGATCCCCTTTCAGGAGCTTGGCGATCTCGGCGTCGCTGAGCGGCACACCCTGGGCGTGAGCGCGCTCCAGCCACATTTGCAGCATGTCAGCTTTGATGGCCTCGTACCGATCCTCCGCGCCGGCGTGACGCTCGGTGATGCGCACGTACTCCCGGATCTGCTCCTTGAGGACGTTTGCCAGGCGCGGCACGTCGGTAACGCGACTGAAATGCATGAGGTACATCGCCTCGGGACCGTAGGCGACCATGCGATCGATGGAAGCCGTGAGTTGGTCCGGGTCGAATTGCGTAGGCGTCGTCGCGGGAAGAATGAACACTCCACGCGGTGAATCCATCTCACGATAGGAGACGCCGAACGTGTCTCCCGGAAAAATGCTCGCATGCGCGAAGTCGACAATCGCGTAGTGATGCATCGCGTGACCGGGTGTATGTATGAGCTCGAGCTCGCGCCCTCCAAGCCGATAACGCTCACCATCTCGCGTGACGCGGATGCGGTCGGTCGGAATCGACACCAGTTGCCCATACAACCTGTTGAACCGCTCCTCCCCATACACCGCCTTCGATCCGGCGATGAGCTTGTCAGGCTCGGTCATGTGTGGAGCACCGCGCGGATGAAGCACTGCGAGTGCGTTCGGTAGCGACTGGAGAAGCAGCCCCGCGCCGCCCGCGTGATCGAGATGTACGTGAGTCAGGAACACGTAGTCGACCGACTCGCGCGAAATCCCCAGAACGTCCAGGGCATCGAGCAGATGCGGCACGGAATAGTTCGTCCCGACGTCGACGAAAGCCGCACGGCCGCCGTCGTGAATGATGTGCGAGGCGGCATGCCCCGGGTGCAAATACTCGGTATCGACCGCGGTGATGCCGTGAGGATGATGGAAAAGTTTGGGGGTCATGGGTCGTGTCTGTGAACGCCGTACGCGTATACACATCGTAACGTTGTACGCTACGGTATGCATATGCTCGTCACTCAGAACTTTTCCAGGGCGATTGCCGCCCTGATACCCGCCGCGTGTCTCTTTTTATCCGCCGCTGCGTCAGCGCAGCAGCAGACTCCGGGCCTGCCCTCTCACCAGGAGCGCGGCAATCTCATTATGGAGGGCGTACCGTCTGCGGATGCGGCACTCGCCGCGCGCCTGGAGCGCTATCAGCACTCGCGGCAGGCGAGCTTTCTCGACTGGCTGCCTGACGGCAGCATGCTCGTCGCCACCCGCTTCGGCGAGGTCGAGCAGGTCCATCGGGTGGCCGCTCCCCTGGGAATGCGCGAGCAACTCACTTTCTCCCCGGAGCCGGTGAGTGCGGCGCGGGCGCCGCGCACAGCCTCGGGTAACGGCTTCGTATTTCTCAAGGACCAGGGTGGTAACGAGAACGCCCAGGTTTTTTACACGACGGGCGACGGCAGCGTCCGCCAACTCACGACAGGGAACTTCTTACACAGCACGCCGGTGTGGGCACACGACGGCAAGCGTCTCGCGTTTTCCGGAAACGAGCGCGATAGCACGAGCTTTGACGTGTATATAGCGGACGTCAGCAGCTCCGCGGCCCCGCGACTGGTCGTCGGTGGTCAACAAGACACCTGGTATCCGCTCGACTGGTCTGCGGATGGCAGCAAACTCCTGTTGTGGAAGTACGTCTCGATCAGTGAGAGTTATCTTTTCATCGCCGACGTTGCCACGGGTGCGGTCACGCCGGTCGACCAGAGCGGACGCAAGGTTGGCATCCGCGCCGCGAAATTCGCGCCGGACGGGCGCGGCATTTACCTCATCACCGACGCGGACAGCGAATTCGCCCAGCTCCACTATCTCGATCCCGTCACCCACGAGGAGCGTAAGGTCTCTCCGGAACTGCAATGGGACGTCGAGGATTTCGACATCAGCAGCGACGGCCGTTACATCGCCTACGTGGTCAATGAAGATGGCCACAGTCGCCTCACGGTGATGGATACGCAGCAGAAGATCGAGCTCACGCCGCCCGGTCTTCCCGACGGGCAGATCTCGACGATCCGTTTCGACCGCGCCGGCAAGCGGTTGGCCCTGTCCGCCGACTCGCCGCAAGCCCCGCGCGATGTGTTCGTCTATGACCTTGCAAAGAGCGCTATCGAGCGTTGGACCAAGAGCGAGATCGGCCCTCTCGATATCAACACGCTGAGCTCGGCCGAGCTCATCCGCTATCCAACCTGGGATCGCGTGAACGGCAAGCAGCGCATGATTTCCGCTTATGTCTACCGTCCCCGCTCGGCCGGCGCGTGCCCGGTCGTGATCGACATCCACGGCGGGCCGCAATGGCAATACCGTCCGCAGTGGGATCCGTTCATCCAGTTCCTGGTCAATGACCTCGGCTACGCGGTCATTGCGCCAAACGTGCGCGGCTCTTCCGGTTACGGCAAGGCCTTCCTGAAGCTCGACGACGGCGTCCTTCGCGAGGATGCGGTACGGGACATCGGCTCACTGTTGTTTTGGATCGGCTTGCAGCCGGCGTTCGATCGCGATCACGTGACAGTGATGGGCACGTCCTACGGCGGCTACATGGCACTCGCCTCGCTGGCCGCTTACAGCGACCGGCTGCGTGGCGGTATCGATGTCAGCGGCATCAGTAACTTCGTCACCTTCCTCAGCAGCCCGGCGCAATATCGACGCGACATGCCGCGCGAGGAGTATGGTGACGAGCGCGATTCGAGGATGCGGGGCTACCTGACTCGGATCTCACCACTCAACAACGCCGCGCAGATCCGCCGGCCGGTGCTCGTGGTCCAAGGACTCAACGATCCACGGGTACCGGCGACGGAATCCCAACAGATGGTTTATCGCATCCGCTCGAAGGGCGACGAGGTGTGGTACCTGGCCGCGAAAGACGAGGGTCACGGGTTCCGCCGCAAGGCGAACCAGGATGCTTATCTACTGACAGCCGCGATGTTCTTGAACAAACTCGCGCATTGAATGTGAAACGGCCCGCGGTGGGGCGGGCCGTTGCGAGCACTTCTAAGGCCCGACGGCTCTCATTCCTTGTTGTGGTCCATCGTCAGCGCCGTGTAGGGACGGCTTTCCGTCGACAGCGTCGGGTGCTGCTCGTTGGCGAAGTACTTCGCGATGACCGCGATGTCCTCATCTTTCAACGTGGCCGCGAAGCCTTTCATGATCGGATTCTTACGGCCGCCCTTGCGGTACTCCTCGAGCGCGCGCGAGATGTAATCCTCGTGCTGGCCCGCGAGGCTCGGATAGGTCGGCGCAATCGCCACGCCATCCTGGCCATGACACGACACGCACAGTGTTGCAGCCTGGGGCGGAGTTCCGCTCGGCTTCCCCTGCGACACGAGCGGCTTGCCGGCAAAGTAGGCCGCGATGTCGGCGATGTCCTGGTCGGAGAGGGTCGACGCCTGCGCGTGCATGGTCAGGTGCGCGCGATCGCCGCTGCGATATTCCTGCAGCGCGGCGATGAGATACTCGGGGTGCTGCCCCTCGAGCTTCGGCACGCTATACATCGGGTACGCGTTCTTATAGCCCTCGATGCCGTGGCAACCAAGGCAGGTGTAGGAGATGGCCTTTCCGTGTTTAGCATCGCCTTGCAGCGGCTGATCCTGCGCGGGCACAGTCGTGCTCGCGAATGAGGCGCACGCCAGCGCCACCACCGTCCAGACCGAACGCACTCCCGACGACACCATCATCTTCATTTCCGACCCCACACAAAATGGCCCCGAATCTTACGGACTCGCTTGGGCAAATGCCATATAGGTTGACTCTTACCCCGGCGCGGGTAGCGGGTCGCTTCGACCCACAGGAAAGTTTGGCCGCAGGCCATGGGTATAAACGATGATCGGACTCATACAGCGCGTGACTCACGCCGAGGTGCGCGTGGACGGTGAGGTTGTAGGGGCTATCGAGCGGGGAATTCTCGCGCTCATCGGCGTCCGCAAGGGCGATGACGAGGCCGCCGCGGATCGGCTCCTGGAGCGGTTACTGAGCTACCGGATCTTCCCCGACGCGGAGGGCCGGATGAACTTGTCCGTGAAGGAAATCCCCAATGGCGGCCTTCTGCTCGTACCGCAATTCACCTTGGCAGCGGACACCCGGAAAGGCACTCGCGCGGGGTTCAGCACAGCCGCCCCGCCAGAGCTCGCACGAGGCTTGTTCGACTACCTCCTGGCCAAGGCAAAGCCTACGCAGGTCCTTGTTTCGTCAGGGATATTTGGCGCCAACATGCAGGTCTCGCTGACCAATGACGGGCCCGTCACCTTCTGGCTGGAGACACCACTGCCCGCACCGTGACCGCCCACCCGTTGTACCGAACTTTCCGCGCCCGGACGCCTCTTTTGTCCTATGATTGAATTCATTATTTCGCACGCATAGAGCGTAAAGCTAAGCGGGAGTCGACGATTATGGGCATCGGGATGCGCGAGCTGCTGATCATTCTGCTCGTTTGCCTCGTGGTATTTGGCGCAAAGAAGCTGCGGACGGTGGGCTCCGACCTCGGACATGCCGTAAAGGGCTTCAAGAAGGCGATGAACGAGGGCGAGAACGAGGAAGACACGCCACCGAAACAGATCCGTTCAGAGGGCAAGGACGCGGAATTTCCGGAAGTCGCCAAGAATCGCGAAGCGGGCACCGCCAAGACGGATCGGCCGGCTTAAAAAGCTCCGGCAAGACGGGCAAGACGTTTCATGGCCTGCGGGCCTCACGCCTGACGGCGTAGACTCCTCCCAATCCGCGACGCCTGGCGCGTCGCTTAAGAACATCTGATCGAGCGCCATGTTCGACATCGGCTTCTCTGAGGTTTTGCTGATTTTCGTCATAGCACTGGTGGTGCTGGGACCGGAAAAGCTGCCTCGTGTGGCGAGCCAGGTGGGACGCTGGATCGGGCGCGCCCGATCGATGGCGCGTCAGTTCAGGGAGCAGCTCGAGGAGGAGGTCAATCTCGAGCAGGTGCGTAAGGCGCATCAGCAGAAGCCCAAACCCGAGGCCGATGGTGGGCCGGGTACGTCCGCCGAATCGTCGGGCGGCACTGGGGCGGCAGCGGCCGGCGCGGCGGCTGGCTCAACATCGGCCGCGACACCCGGTAGCGATGCGGGGACAGACACCTCTTCTGCCAGCGCGGCGACCTACCGCGGTCCGGATCCAGCGGACTTCCGTGCGGACACCTTCTCTCACGCGCATCCGACAAATGAGTACGGAGCGAATCCCTACACTGCATCGGGAGCCGCCGAGGACCCGCCCGTGGATACTCACGCGACGACATCGCCCGAGTCACCCGCTGGGGGCGCCACCGCGGAACCAGGCACACCGGCGCAATCCCAATTCCCGTTCGAGGGACAGACGCCGTCCGAAGCCAACCTGGCGGCCGCCCAGCCCCAGTCCGAGTCTAACGCCGAGGGGCACGGAGCCTCTGGCGAGGCGTATGCTGCTCGCAGACCCCGCGACAACACCCCCGGAACTGACAATCACGGGAATTAGGATGTACTTTGAAGCGCGCCTACCGGCGCGTAGCGCCGCTGAATGTACGGGGTCGCTTCGACGTCGAGGAAAGGTGGCCGAAGGCCTATGACAGAGGAACCCGAAAAGCTCGCCGAAGGCACGCTGATCTCGCACCTGTTGGAATTGCGCGATCGGATCATCAAGGCGCTGATCGGTGTCGCCTTGTGCTTCGTGCCGTGCATGCTGTACTCGAACGACATCTTCTCGTACGTCTCCCAGCCCCTGCAGGAGAAACTGCCGGCGGGGACACACCTGATCGCCACGAGCGTGATGTCTCCGTTCACGACGCCCTTCAAGTTGTCGTTCTTCATCGCGGCCTTCCTCGCGATGCCGTGGATCCTGTATCAGCTCTGGGCTTTCGTCGCCCCCGGCCTGTACCGCCACGAGAAGCGCTTCGCGGTGCCGCTGCTCGTCTCGGCGATCCTGCTGTTCTATGTCGGCGTGGCGTTCGCCTACTTCTTCGTATTTCCGGTGATGTTCTCGTTCTTCGCCAGCACCACGCCCAAAGGCGTGTCCATGATGACGGACATCAACCAATATCTCGATTTTGTGCTGGTCATGTTTTTTGCGTTCGGCGGCGCCTTCGAGGTGCCCGTGGCCGTCGTGTTGCTCGTCATCACCGGCATCGTGAAACTCGAGAAGCTCAAGGAGAACCGCCGCTACGTATTCCTCGGGTGCTTCATCGTCGCCGCGCTCCTGACGCCTCCCGATGCGGTCTCCCAATCGATCATGGCGCTGCCGATGTACCTGCTTTTCGAAGGCGGCCTGCTGATGGCCCGCGTCCTGCTGCGCATGAAACAAAGCGAATCCGAGCATAAAGAGCTGCAGACCTGATGAACCAGGCTGTCGACAGCGCGCCCGAAACCCCGAACGCCTCCGCAACGTCCGCGACCGCCCCCATCGCCGTGCCTCTCGAGGGCCGCCCGATCTTCGGCCAGCCTCGCGGCCTCGCCACGCTCTTCCTCACTGAGATGTGGGAGCGCTTCAGTTACTACGGCGCCCGGGCGATCCTGATCCTCTTCATGACCGCGGTAGCCGCCCGAGGTGGCCTGGGACTCTCGGACAAAACCGCGAGCTCCGTTTACGGTCTCTACCTCGCCGGCGGGTACTTCTCCGGATTGTTCGGTGGCTGGATCTCCGACCGCCTGATCGGCCAGCAGCGCGCCATCCTCGCGGGAGGCGCCTTCATCATGGCCGGCAACGGCCTGATGGCCTCGGGCTCGGAGCTGGCGTTTTTCGTCGGGCTGCTCGTCGCCATGCTCGGCGTCGGCCTGCTTAAACCCAACATCAGTGCCATCGTCGCGCAGCTCTATCCCGAGGGCGGCTCGCGGCGGGATGCCGGCTTTTCCATCTTCTACATGGGCATCAACACCGGGTCGGCCCTCGGCTCGCTGCTCGTGCCGGTCGTCGCGCAACACTTCGGCTGGCACGCCGGGTTCGCACTGCCCGCGATCGGAATGCTGTTCGGGCTCATTCAATTTCTCGTGACCCGCCACTACCTCGGTACCCGCGGTGTGGAGTTAGCGCCGGATGCGAAGCGCGGCTCCTGGCTTCCGGTGATCATCCTGGCGGGGGCTCTCGTGGCCATCACCGGCCTGGCGCTGAACGGCTCGCTGCAGGTTGATGCCAACGCCATCGGGACAGCCGCCACGTGGTTGATGTCGATTCTGGCGGTCGTCTACTTCGCCTACCTCATCTTGTTCGCGGGCCTGGAGCCCGCCGAACGGCGGCGCGTGTATGTGACCGCGGCATTGTTTGCAGCAAGCGCCACGTTCTGGGCGGGTTACGAGCAGATGGGCGCCTCGTTCAACCTCTTTGCTGACCGCTACACGGACCGTCACGTGTTCGGCTTCGACATCCCCGCAGGGGTCCTGCAGGGCGTCAATCCTGTCTTGATCATTGTATTCGCACCGATCCTGGCGGCGCTCTGGTTGAGTCTGGGCCGGCGCAACCGCGATTTTTCGGCGCCCATGAAATTCGCGCTCGGCCTGCTGTTCATGGGGGCGGGCTTCCTCGTGATGTACATCGCCTCGCTGCATGTCATTGCGGGCACGAAGGTGCTGCCGACGTGGCTGGTGCTCACCTACCTGTTACATACGATCGGTGAGCTGTGTCTGTCGCCGGTCGGACTTTCGTCCATGACCAAGCTCGCCCCGCAACGCTTCGTCGGCCAGGTGATGGGACTGTGGTTCCTGAGCATGGCGCTCGGCGGCAATCTTGCGGGCCAGCTCTCCGGCGAATATGACTCGAGCAACCTCATGTCCCTGCCGGGTTTATTTCTCAAGATCTTCTGGTGGGGGGCGGCCGGGGGCGTCGCGATGTTGCTTCTGACTCCGGTGCTGAAGCGGCTCACGGGCAACGTCCGCTAGGCCCCTCCTTAAACACTCCGCCGAAGTGTTCGCTGTTGGGACGAACAGGCCACCACAGACATAAGGCCTAGGGTGGTGAGTATTGACAGCAGACTTCTTCTAATGGATCGTGTCCGCGCACCGGGGGCGTCCAGACCTTGGTCATCCAGGGAGGGGGTCGCATGTTGAGCATTCGCGTTCTCGTCGCGAGCCACATCCGCTTGTACCGTGAGGGGTTGGAACGGGTACTGCGTGAGTCCCCGGAATTTACCCTCGTTGGTAATGCCTGCTCCGCAGCCGAAGCGGTTGAACAGACTCACAAGCTCGGAGCCGATGTTGCGCTGCTGGACATGGCAATGAGCGGCGCCTTCTCGGTCGCGAAGGAAGTCGCCCGCGGCGGCGGCCCGAGCAAGGTTGTGGCCCTGGGAATGCCGGAAGACGAAACTCAAGTATTGAGCTGCGCGCAGGTCGGCATCGCGGGTTACGTTACGCGCGACGGCTCCGCGGAGGACGTCGTAGCGGCAATCAAGGCGGCCGCGCGAGGCGAGGTGCACTGCTCGCCGAAGATCGCCGGCTCGCTGTTCAGGCGGATCGCGGCTTTGTCCACTGAACGGCCGGGACGTACCGGTAACGGTGTCCTCACCGCGCGCGAGGCCCAGATCCTGAAGCTCGTTCAGGAAGGCATGTCCAACAAGATGATCTCGCGCACCCTCGGCATCGAGTTACCGACGGTGAAGAACCACGTTCACAGCATTTTGGTGAAGTTAGGTATTCATCGGCGCGCGGAAGCCATGTCACTGCTCTACCGGCCTGACAGCGAGAACGACCCGGCAGTCAAGGAGCACTAGGCCCGGGAGCCTGAGTGCCAGAGATTGGCTCGATTCAAGCGGTATCCGCGAGAGACTGCTGTTGGGCCTGCGCGCGCTCGGCCAGTAACGCCCTGATTTCCGGCAGACACGAGCCGCAGTTGGTTCCAGCACGCAACCGCGCGCCGACCTGCCGGGTGTCGGACAGCGAGTGTTGCGCAATTGCGCGACGCAAGGTGTTACGTCCGACTGCGAAGCAGGAGCATACCAGGGGACCCGCGTCCTCGCGCACGCCTGGCGGTCGGCCGGCAAGCAACGCGGCTCTTTCCGCGGCCGCGAGTGACGGTTTGTCGAACACCCCCGCCAGCCAGCCGCGCTCGGGCAGATCGGGCCGCCGCGAGATATACAGGCACGCGGCAAGACGATCCCCCACGAGGTGGGCCGCCCGATAAATGCCCGATGCGGGATCGTGATAGTCGAGGTAGTCGGAGCTCATCTCCAGCGCGCCGAGCCGATGCCGCATCCACCCGGCCCAATCGCGCGGAACCTCGCGTCCCGCCAACTCGTAACGCCAGAATCCTTTGCCCCGGACAACGGTCCACCAGGTGACATCGGTAATGGACAGGGGTGTGCGACTCAAGATGAATCCATACCACTCGACCGGAAAGGGCTCGACGCGCGCCGGCGTGTGTTTGAACTCGGGTTCACCCGAAATAGGGTCGACGATGGCGCTCACGAGTGCACCCGCGCGTGCCTGCGATGCGTTCTCAGCGCTCCAGTGTATGGGAGCAAACGCACAGCCACGTGTCATTTCGCCACTGGTTCGAACGCGCACGACAGCGGACCCGCGCGCGGTCGTCACGCGCGCAAGCTCGCCCTCCCGGACTGCCACCGAGAGAGCATCCTGCGCGTGGAGATCCACAAAGGGCTCGGGCAAATGCTCGTTGAGTCGCGGCGCGCGACTCGTACGAGTCATCGTATGCCACTGATCGCGGATGCGCCCTGTGTTGAGCACGAAGGGGAAGTCTTCACCGACCGCGGACCCCGGCCCGGAGGGTGGCGTCGGTATGAATCTCGCCTTGCCGTCGGGATGTTGGAACCGCCCGTCTTCGAACAAGCGCTGCGTGCCGCCATGCCCACGATGCGGCACGGGCCACTGTAGCGGCGCCAGATTTTCGTATTCGTATGCAGTGAGCCCCGCGAGTCCCCCGATATCGAATTCCCGCGTACCGCCGTTCTCCAAGGTCGACAGGCGCGCGTGCTCGTCGAAGATCTCGGCGGGCGCACGGTAATCAAACTCCCGTGCGAACCCCATGCGTTGGGCCACTTGCGCGATGATCCACCAGTCCGGCTTCGCTTCCGCAGGCACAGGTTGGAAGGACCGCTGACGGGAGATGCAGCGTTCCGAATTCGTTACCGTCCCATCCTTCTCGCCCCAGGCGGCGGCTGGAAGCAGCACGTGCGCGAGGGCTGTCGTATCTGTCCGCGCGACGCAGTCGGAGACCGCTACGAAGTCGCACTTCTGAAGCGCCGCGCGGACACGGTCCGCATCGGGCAAACTCACCACGGGGTTGGTCGCCATGATCCAGATGGCCTTGACTCTTCCCGCGTGGACCGCCTCGAAGAGGTCCACCGCCTTGAGCCCAGTACGGGACGCCATCCGTGGGCTGCGCCAGAACTCCTGGACCCGCGTACGGTGCGCCGGGTTTTCCAGGTCCATGTGAGCGGCCAGCATGTTGGCCATGCCGCCCACTTCTCTGCCGCCCATGGCGTTGGGTTGGCCCGTCAGGGAAAACGGTCCCATGCCCGGGCGCCCGATGCGTCCGGTGAGCAGGTGGCAGTTGATGATGCTGTTCACCTTGTCCGTGCCGGCGGAGGACTGGTTCACGCCCTGGGAGAAGGCGGTGATGACGCGCTCGTTCGCGGCAAACAGCTTGTAGAACTGCTCGATGCGGTGCGCATCGGTTCCACAGGCCCGTGCGACCGCCTGGAGATCGGGTGCCGAAGCTTCGGCAACATCCAACGCCGCGTCCGCTCCTCGGGTGTGTGCCGTCACGAATTCCGTGTTGGTCAACCCCTGCTGGCGCAGCCAGGCGAGCAGGCCATTGAACAGGGGCACGTCGGAACCCGAGCGAACCGGCAGGTGCAGATCGGCAATCTCCACGGTCGGCGTGCGCCGCGGATCGATGACGACGAGCTTGAGGTCCGGGCGCCGCTCCTTTTCGTTCACGATACGCCGGAACAGGACGGGATGACACCAGGCCATGTTCGAGCCGGTGAGGACGACCAGGTCCGCGAGCGTCAGATCCTCATAACATCCCGGGACGAGATCTGCGCCAAACGCGCGCCGGTGCCCCGCGACGGCCGAAGCCATGCACAGCCGCGAGTTGGTATCGATGTTGGCGCTGCCGATGAAGCCCTTCATCAGCTTGTTGGCGACGTAATAGTCCTCCGTCAGGAGCTGGCCCGAGACATACAACGCCACCGAGTCCGGCCCGTGGCGCTCAATGACGTCGCTGAATCCCTGCGCAACGCGCGTGAGAGCCTCATCCCAACTCGCCCTCTGCCCATAGACCTGGGGATAGAGGAGTCTCTCTTCGAGACCCACCGTATCCCCGAGCGCGGCTCCCTTCGAGCACAGATTGCCGAAGTTGGCAGGATGCTGGGGGTCACCGCCGATTTCGGCGGTGCCAGCGCCTGTGCGCCGTGCGAGAACCCCGCAACCGACCCCGCAATAGGGACAGGTCGTGCGAACCGTGGCGGTCATGCAGTCGCGTTCTCCGGACCGAACAGCAAGCGGTCCCGCATCGCGCCGATATCCTGTCCCCCGGTCATCAGCTCGAAATACCACGAGCCGTGCTTCGCGTCGCCGTAAAGGACCGCGCCACGCAACCGGTTGTTCTGGATCACCAGGCGCTTGTAGATGCCGTTGCGATGGTCCTGCATCACGAGCGCTTCGGTGCCGTCACTGGCCGCGAAGTCACCCGCCGAATACAACTCGATACCCGCAACCTTGAGCTGGGTCGCCGTGAGCGAGCCGCGATAGCGGGAGACACCGACCTCCGCAAGATGGATCGCGCAAACGCGGGCCTGCTCCCATAGCGGCGCGACCAGACCGAAGGTGCGGTTGCGATGTTGCACGCATTCGCCAACGGCGTAGACACTCGGATCGTAGGTCTGCAATGTATCGTCGACCAGAATACCGCGCTCACTGCGCAATCCGGCGCGCGTCGCGAGCTCGATGTTGGGTCGCACGCCCGCCGCCATGACGACGAGATCCGCAGCGATCTCGGTTCCGTCATCGAAGCGCACGGCTCGGACCCGATCCTCACCCGCAATGGCGACCGTTTTTGCCGGCATACGGAACGTGATCCCACGCTCCTCCAAAGAGGCGCGCAACAAAGATGCCGCGGCGGCATCGAGCTGCCGCTCCATCAACGTATCGAACAGGTGTACGACGGTCACGTCCATGCCGCGACGAACGAGGGCGCTGGCGGCCTCGAGCCCCAACAACCCACCGCCAATCACCACGGCTGTTTTGTAGCGACGGGCCGATTCGAGCATTGCGTCCACGTCGGCAAGGTCGCGGAAGGTCACGACGCCCGGTAGATCCTTTCCCGGAACCGGCAGCACGATTGGTGTAGAGCCCGTGGCCAGGAGCAACCGGTCGTAGGGAAGCTCGACCCCTTTTTGGGAGCGCACGACGCGCCGGCGTCGATCGATGGAGACCACCGGGTCGCCGGAGTACAACTTCACGTGGTGCTCGGTGTACCACTCCGGGGTATGCAGGAAGATTTCGGAAGGTTTCTTCTCGCCCGCCAGGAGCGGCGACAACAGGATCCGGTTGTAGTTGGTATGCGGTTCGGCTCCGAACACCGTGACGTCATAGGCATCCGGGGCCAGCTCCAGGAGCTCCTCCACCGTGCGCATACCGGCCATGCCATTGCCGATGACAATGAGCCGGCGGCGCCGGGCGGGGGCCGCCTGTTGCTGCGGCTCGACATTTACCCACAAACGGCCGTCCAGCGCGCGCACGGGATAGACGTTCACCGACTTTGCCGAGTCCTCGAGGCAGCGACCGGTGACCAGGCTGTAACGGTGCTTGTAGAGCGGCGAGGCGACGACGCACTCGCCTTTGATATCTCCGACGATGCCTCGCGAGAGCACGTTGGCCCCGCTCGCCGGATCAAAGTTATCCAACGCGTAGAATGTATCGCCGATCCGGAAGATCGCAATCTGCCGTCCATTGACGAGGGCGCACACACCTATGCCAGGCCATAGATCGGCCAGCTCACAGATCGGCGCCCAACCGCTGCTGCGGGTCGCTACCGCCGGAATCTCCGCCAGAGCGTTCGCGGTCATACAGCTACCTCTTCCTTTTTACGGCGCTCGGCCGCGGTGGCGGGCCGGATCTGGCCGCGCTCCTGGATGAATACGACGTTGTCATCCGCTGCCGGACTGTTGATGAAGTGGCGGAAGCGCTTGAGCGTCGTGGCGTCCTCGATCGCCTTTTTCCACTCGCACTCGTAGCTGGCGACGATCCGCGCCATGTCAGCTTCGAGCTCGGCGGCGATGCCGAGCTTGTCATCACAGACGACCGCGCGCAGATACTCGAGTCCGCCTTCGAGATTGTCGCGCCACGTAGAGGTGCGCTGCAGACGATCCGCGGTGCGGATGTAGAACATCAGAAAGCGATCGATATAACGGATCAGGGTCGGCTTATCGAGATCGCCAGCCAACAGCTCGGCGTGCCGCGGTTTCATGCCGCCATTGCCACACACGTACAGATTCCAACCCTTCTCGGTGGCAATGACGCCGACGTCCTTGCTCTGGGCTTCGGCGCACTCGCGCGTGCAACCCGAGACCGCGAGTTTGATCTTGTGCGGCGCGCGCAGGCCCCTGTAACGATTCTCGATCTCGATAGCGAGGCCGACACTGTCCTGCACGCCGTAGCGGCACCACGTCGAGCCGACGCAGGACTTTACGGTGCGCATCGCTTTGCCATAGGCATGTCCCGACTCGAAGCCGGCGGCAATCAGGTCCGCCCAGATCAGCGGCAACTGGTGCACTTGGGCTCCGAACAGGTCGATGCGCTGGCCGCCGGTGATCTTCGTGTACAGGCCGAACTTACGTGCGACTTCACCGATGGCGATGAGCTTGTCGGGTGTGATCTCACCCCCGGGCACTCGCGGGACGACCGAGTAGGTGCCGTCCTTCTGCATGTTCGCCAGGAAGTAGTCGTTGGTGTCTTGCAAGGAAGCGCGATCCTGGGACAGCACGAACCCGTTCCAACAGGACGCCAGGATGGACGCCACCGCGGGCTTGCAGATATCGCAACCCAGTCCCTTGCCGTGCGCGGCGAGCACAGCGTCGAAACTGTCGAGACTGCCGATTCTGACGAGGTGAAAGAGCTGCTGGCGCGAGTACGGAAAGTGCTCGCACAAGTGGTTGTCGACCGCGACGCCTTTGCGCTTGAGCTCCGACTTCAGGATCTGGGTGACCAGGGAAGCGCAGCCCCCGCAGGAACTGGCGGCCTTGGTGGTTTTCTTGATCGCGCCGATGGTGGTGCAGCCGTTCTCGACCGCCGCGCAAATCGCCCCTTTGCTCACGTTATTGCAAGAGCAGATCTGTGCGTCGGCGGGTAGCGCCGCCAAGCCGCTCCCGGCCGGCGCCGCCGCGCCCGAGCGCTGCGGCAGAATCAACTCCTCGGGAAATTCCGGCAGCGGCAGCCCACTCAACATCATCTGCAAGCATGTGCCATAGGCTTCGGCGTCGCCGACGAGAACCGCACCGAGCAAGCGCGAGCCGTCCTCGGTCACTACGAGCTTCTTGTAGAGATCCCGCTTGCCGTCGACAAAAGAGTACGTACGCGCGCCCGGTGTTGCGGCATGCGCGTCACCTACAGATGCCACGTCGACTCCGAGGAGCTTCAGCTTCGTGCTCATGTCGGCGCCCGCAAACGTGACATCCCGGGCTCCGGTGAGCTGGGAGACGACAACCTGCGCCATCTGGTAGCCAGGCGCCACGAGCCCGAACACCTTGCCCTGCCAGAGCGCGCACTCGCCTATCGCGAAGATGCTGGGGTCCGAGGTCCGGCAGAAATTGTCGATCACGATTCCGCCGCGCTCACCCACCACCAGCCCGGTGCTGCGCGCGAGATCGTCACGCGGGCGAATGCCGGCTGAAAATACGATGACGTCCGTTTCAAGAGCGGTGCCATCGGCAAAGTTCATACGGTGGCGTGAGGAGGCGCCGTCGATGATTTCACGCGTGTTCTTGCCGGTATGAACCCGCACGCCGAGGGCTTCAATCTTGCGACGTAACATTCCGCCGCCACCCTCGTCCACCTGCAGCGCCATCAGGCGAGGGGCAAACTCGACCACGTGAGTCTCGAGACCGAGATCGACCAGGGCCTTCGCAGCCTCCAGGCCCAACAAGCCGCCGCCGATCACAGTACCCACACGAGCACCGGCCGCGCTGGCACTCGCGCGAATGGCTTCGAGGTCCTCGATAGTCCGGTAGACGTGACATGCAGGGCGTTCGCGGCCGGGTACGGGCGGAACGAAGGGGTATGAGCCGGTTGCGAGGATCAGCGCGTCATATTCGAGCTCGCGGTTGCCGTCAGTCCGAACACGCTTCGAGTCGCGATCGATCGAGACGACGCGCTCGGAAAGATGCGTGGTGATGGCGTTGCGCTCGAAGAAGTCCGCACTCACGAGCGACAGGTCCGCAGCGGTCTTACCCGAGAAGAAGGAAGACAGTTGCACGCGGTCGTAAGCCGGCCGCGGCTCCTCGCCGATCACCGTCGTCGCAAAACCGGCACCGGGCGGGAGCGCTTCGAGGAAGCGGTGTCCGACCATTCCATTACCGACTACTACCAGCTTCATACCAGCGCTCATCACGTAAACCTCAGACCCAGTGCCCTGCGCCCCTATGCCTCGAACGTGCCTCCCGCCGACGTCTCGCGAGCGGGCAAAAACCACGCTTTTTGCCCGCGCTCTATACCGAAGGCACGGCGCCCAACTCTGCTGAAAGCGCCGTAGGCGACTTTCAGCCCTTTAAAAAGCAAACGCCGCCGGCTCGGGTATGCGCGGAGGGGGTTGCGCATAATCGAATCGGCGGCGTTGCCAGCAGATCCGATGTTGGCTCTGCTTGGTTTATATGTTTGCAACCGCTGTGCCACCCGGGCGACCCCTGTCCCACCAAGCACTTGGGCGCGTTGGGACCCTCCCGGGCGGCGTTTTTTGATCGATTGCGGAGCAGAACCCCTTGGGAGTGCACACATTTCGTGCACAACATGCGGGCGCGCAACGCCTATTCTCCACGCCGCGGCCGTGGCACAGCCGTTGCAGAATCCCCTGCATGAGTGAAGCGGCACTGCGTATTCTGCTCGTCGACCAGAATGTGACGCGGGCATCAATTCTCGAGGAAGGCCTGCGCGAAGCGGGGTATACGGACGTGACTGTCGTTCGCGACATGCAGAACCTGTTGCGGCGCATTGTCGACGCCGATCCCGACGTCATCTGCATCGACCTGGAGAATCCGAATCGCGACGTGTTGGAACAGATGTTTCAGGTCTCGCGCGTCGATGCAGGCCCGGTGGCCATGTTCGTCGACAAGTCCGACGCCGACATGATCAAGGCCGCCGTCGAATCGGGAGTCGGCGCCTACGTCGTCGATGGTCTCAAGAAAGAGCGCGTGAAGGCGGTCGTCGACATGGCGGTGACCCGTTTCAAAGCCTTCAACGATTTACGTGATGAGCTCGACCGGGCCAAGCAAGCGCTGGGTGAGCGCAAGGTGGTCGAGCGTGCCAAAGGTATTCTCATGAAGGAGCGCGGGCTCACCGAAGACGACGCCTACGCGCTCCTGCGTAAGGCGGCGATGAGCGACAACAAGCGAGTAGTGGATATCGCGCAGGCAGTGATTACAGCGGCGGGATTGTTGCGATGAAACTGGTCATCGGCTTCATTCCGCTGCTCGATTGCGCGAGCCTCGTGGTCGCAGCCGAGCGGGGCTTCGCCGCGCAGGAGGGCCTCGATCTGCGGCTGGTCCGCGAGACCTCCTGGGCCAACATCCGCGATCGCGTAATCGTCGGGCATTTCGACGCGGCCCACATGCTCGCGCCGATGACCATCGCCTCGACGCTCGGCATCGGACACGTGAAGTCGCCTTTTATTGCGCCGATTTCGCTCGGTCTCGGCGGCAACGCGATCACGGTCTCGCTCTCCCTGTGGGAGCAGATGGCGCAGCAAGGCGCCTCCGCTGGAGACTTCACACTTGCGCCGGCTGCTGCCCTGAAACGCGTAATCGTAGCGCGTGAGCGCGCGGGAATTGAACCGCTCACATTCGGAATGGTTTATCCGTTCTCATGCCACAACTACGAGCTGCGCTACTGGCTGGCCGCGGCCGGAATCGATCCCGACCGGGATGTGCGCCTCGCTGTCATTCCGCCGCCGTTTCTCGCCGACGCGCTGCGCGTGGGCCAGATTGACGGTTTTTGTGTTGGTGAGCCGTGGAATTCCGTGGCGGTCGATGCCGGCGTTGGCGCCATCGTTACTCCCACTTCGGCATTGTGGCCGCGCAGTCCCGAGAAAGTGTTGGGCTGCCGGGCGGAATGGGCGCAACGGTATCCTGAGCCGCTCGAGAAGCTGTTGCGAGCCATCTATCGCGCAGCAGTATGGATTGAGGATCCGGATAATCACGGGGAAATCGCCAAGCTGTTGGCGGAGCCGGGTTATGTCGGGTGCTCGGCCGAGCTCTTGCACGGAGCGCTCAAGGGGCGCCTGGCACTGTTACCCGGCGCCCACCCGGTGCCACTCGAGGAGTTTTTCGTCCCGGCTCGGCATTCCGCGACCTTCCCTTGGGTGAGCCATGCCCAGTGGATGTACGCGCAGATGGTGCGGTGGCGACAGATCGAATTGCTGCCGGAGTATGCCGCCGCCGCCCGCGGGACCTACCGGCCGGATATCTATCGCGCAGCGCTTGCCCAGCTCGATGTCGACATCCCGCGGGCGGACACGAAGCCCGAGCTTTTCTTCGACGGCCGCACGTTCACGCCGCCTCCTTGAGCTGCACGAAGTCCGTGCGCCAACGCCGCTGCGTGCTCCCAACTCGGGCAAAACGTCCGTGCCCGACCTCTTCACGGAAATGACACAACGACGCTAAGTCGTTGGCGCGTATACCTTCTCGCGCGAAACGGACCGCGTGGCATAACGGTTGCATCCAACTCCCTCCGTAAGGCAACGCCGCCAACCCTACGCATGCACCGCACGCGTAACGTTGGCGGCGTTTTTTTTGGGAGCTCGTTATGAAGCAGTTGATCGATTCCCTCAAAAGCGGCAACTGGAAAGCGCTGGTCGCCTGCTTTCTGTATTTCGACACCGGCTTCACCACGTGGGTGATGTTCGGTCCGCTGGCTCCGTTCATCTCCAAGCAACTCACGCTCTCACCCACACAGGCAGGCTTTCTCGTTGCCGTGCCGGTGCTTGCGGCATCGATCGTACGCGTGACGCTCGGCAACCTGTTTCAATCGGTCAACGGCCGCAAGCTCGCGCTCATGAGTATCTCCCTGTCATCGATACCCGCATTCGTGCTCCTGCTGCCGATCGTCCCGACCTACACCCTGCTGCTGGTCCTCGGTGTATTCCTGGGAATTGGCGGCGCCAGCTTTGCGGTGGCCCTGCCGATGGCGGGCAGCAGCTATCCGCCGCGCGTGCAGGGCCTGGTGTTAGGTCTCGCCGCGGCGGGCAACATCGGCGCCGTGTTGGATGGTTTCCTGTTTCCCGGCCTCGCCGACAAATTCGGGTGGCAACCTGCGACCCTGGCCGTGTTGCCGCTACTGGCCCTCGCCGCAGTCACGGTGTTTTACTGGGCCGAGGACCGTAGCCCCAAGAGCGGCGATGCACGCCAGGCATTCGTGGGCTCCGTCGTCGCACTCGCGGGCCTCATTGGACTCGTATTACTAGTCAACGGTGGAATGTTCGGGCAGGGGAAGGCGGGACAGCTGTTGCTCCCGGTTCTGGGCGCCGCGGTGGCGCTAGCCGTGCTGCCGCGCAAATACCTGGCGGTGCTGTCCGAGCGGGATACCTGGGTAGTGATGCTCGTCTACAGCATCACCTTCGGCGGCTTCGTCGGAATGTCGTCTTATGTCAGCTTGCTGCTGACGACGCAGTACGGCCTCTCGAAGTTGAATGCGGGATTCCTCATGGCCGCCCTCTCGTTCACGGGCGCGATGGTCCGGCCCGTCGGGGGTTGGATCGCCGATCGCCTCTCGGGGGTGAAAGTACTGCTGGTGCTGCTCATTGCTATCGCCATCAGCAACTTTGCCTTTGCCATGCTCATGCCTCCGCTCGCCGGTGGTATGGCGTTACTCGCTGCTTTGTACCTGTGTTTCGGGCTCGGGAACGGCGCCACCTTCCAGCTCGTGCCGCATCGATGGCGGGGCAAGACCGGTGTGATGACGGGCATCATCGGCGCCGCGGGCGGGATCGGGGGGTTCTATCTCCCCGTCGTCATGGGAATCGCCAAGGAAAGTACTGGAAGCTACCAGATGGGTTTCGCAACGTTCGGCACGTTGGCGACGCTCGCCTTCGTCCTGGTGGCAGCGCTGCACCAGCAATGGCTGGCGTGGGCACTTCCCAGGGAGGAAGCCACTCTGGAATTCGAGACCTCTGTGGCGCACGCGGAATAGGCGCGAGGTTCAGGCTCGCGGCGCGCGCGCTGCGTGCTCACGAGCGTCATCAGTAGCGCACGAGCCCCAGTTTGGGTCCATAACGGGCGGCGGACGAGTAAGATGCCGCCCTATGGACAACCAACCCTTGGCTGGCCGGGTGGTCGCGGTTCCCGAAACTCGCGAGATCGATATCTTTGCCGCGATGCTCGAGCGGCGCGGCGCGCAAGTCATGCGTTGCCCGATGGTGGCGATCCGCGACGCGCCCGACCCGGCACCGACCCTGCAGTGGAGCCGCGAGCTCGCGGCAGGGTCATTTGACGACCTGATTCTCCTGACGGGCGAGGGGCTTCGGCGCATCCTGTCGTGTATCGAGCGTAACGACCCGGCGTTACGCGAGCCCTTCGTTGCGGCATTGGCCGGTCTTCGCAAAATCACGCGTGGACCGAAGCCGGCGCGCGCGCTACGCGAGCTCGGCATGAAACCTGACATCGCCGCCGAGCGTCCGACGACCGATGGCGTCATCGCCAGTCTCAAGCCGCACGATCTCAAGGGTCGGCGCTTCGGGGTGCAGTTGTACGGCACCGAGCCCAACCGGCCGCTCGTTGAGTTTCTCGAGTCTGCCGGCGCGAAAGTGTCGGCCGTTGCGCCGTACGTTTACGCCGACGCCGCTGATGACGCTGCCGTGCTGGATTTGCTCAAACAGCTTCAAGCGGGACGGGTGGATGCGATTGCGTTCACCAGCACGCCGCAGGTCGAACGTCTTTTTGCCGTGGCATCGGCGCAAACAGTGCTGGACGCGCTGGCAAAGACCTTGGTAGCCGCCGTGGGACCCGTCGTCGCTGAAACGCTGCACAAACATGGCGTGCAGGCACGCCTCATGCCCGAAGAGTCTTTTTTCCTGAAACCTCTCACCAGTGTTCTGGAAGACGCCCTAGGCGCCAACAGCTGAACACACCAGGAGCCCCATCCTGAGCATTCAAGTCTCTCCCGCAACCGAACAGTCGGCCCTGTCCGCCGCGGGCCCTGCGGTCGGACCTCAACTCACGGTACGCGCCGTCGTCCTGGCGGTGGTCCTCGCGCCGATCCTGGCGGCAGCCAACTCCTACCTGGGCCTGTTTGCTGGAATGACCATCGCCTCGGCCATTCCTTCCGCCGTGGTCTCCATGGCGGTACTGAAGGCCCTGGGCGGTGGCGGGATTCTGGAGAACAACATCGTGCAGACGGGCGGGTCGGCGGGACAATCGCTCGCCTCCGGTGTCATTTTCACGATTCCCGCCCTCGTCATTCTCGGTTTCTGGAAGGACTTCAATTACGGGTGGGTGTTCACGATCGCAGCCCTTGGCGGCGTTTTGGGCGTGTTGTTTTCCGTACCGCTGCGCCGCTCACTCATCTGTGAGCAAGGACTTGCATTTCCGGAGGGCAAAGCCGCCGCCGAGGTACTGCGCGCGGGCGAGAACCCGGCCCAGGGAATCAAGGTACTTGGCAGTGCCGCGTTAGGTGGCGCACTCATGAAGCTGGCGGCGGGGAGCGGCCTGCGGATCATCCCCGACGCCGCCGCGCTAGCCGGCAAGGCCGGGGGTGGGCTCTTCTATCTCGGGACGGACCTTTCCCCGGCGTTGCTCGGCGTCGGCTATATCGTGGGTCTGAATATCGGCATCGTCATCGTGGCCGGGGGTCTCATCTCCTGGGACATCGTCATTCCCATCTATCACGCGTTCTTCCTCCAGGACAACGCGCCGCTCGCGCAGGCGGTGTCGGGGGCAAGCGGCGCCGACCTGGCTTTCGCGCTCTGGAGCAAGCACATTCGCTATCTCGGCGTCGGTGCGATGTTGGTGGGCGGAATCTGGACGCTCATCAAGCTGCGCTCATCCCTCCTCTCGGGCATCCGCAGCGGAGTCGCCATTACGCGCGTCGCGGTCGGTGGCGTCGTTCCGCACACTGAAGTCGACCTGCCGATGAAGTGGATCCTGCTCGGCATCGTGTTGTTCACCATTCCGCTCTGGCTGCTCTACCAGAACATCGTGAGCAGTGTCGCGGTGAGCTTGCCGATGGCGATCATCATGGTCGTAGCGGGCTTCCTGTTCTGCTCGGTGTCCGCCTACATGGCTGGCCTCGTCGGCTCCTCCAACAATCCGGTCTCTGGAATCACGATCTCGACGATTTTGTTTGCAGCCGTCGTCCTGCTGCTGCTGATGGGGCCCAACGCGACCCTGGGGCCGGTGGCGACGGTCATGATCGGGGCCGTCGTGTGCTGCGCGGCGTGCATCGCCGGCGATAACCTGCAGGATCTGAAAGCGGGTTACATCGTCGGTGCCACACCCTGGAAACAGCAGATCATGCTCGCCGTCGGCGCCGTCGTTTGCGCTCTCATCATGGCGCCTGTGCTGAATCTGTTGGCCAAGGCGTACGGCATCGGGATCGTGAGCCCGGAGCATCCCCACCCGCTGCCCGCCGCACAGGCAACGTTGATCGCATCCGTTGCCAAGGGATTGTTCGGCGGATCACTGCCATGGAGCATGATTGCGATCGGCGCGGGCATCGGCGTCGCCATCATCATCCTCGATGAGATTCTGGGCGCACGCGGCTCGAAATTCAGGGTCCCGGTGTTGGGCGCCGCGGTGGGCATCTACCTGCCGTTGGAAGTCACCATGCCCATTTTCCTGGGTGGATTGCTGACATGGGCGGTAGAGCGTGCTTTTCGTGCTCGCGCCGCTCAGCAAGGTGTGAAATTAGACGGCGAGGGAGTCGAGCGTCTGCACCGCAAGGGCACTTTGTTCGCCGCAGGTCTGATTACCGGCGAGGCCCTGATGGGCATCCTGATCGCATTCCCCATCGTCAGTACCAACAGGGCCGACGTGTTGGCAATGCCTGCCGCGTGGCAGTTCGGACAATGGCTGGGAATGATCGCGCTCGCGCTAGTCGCCGTCTGGCTCTACAAACTGGCGATCGACGTGGACGTCAAACACGAAGAGTCCCAACGAGCTCGCTGACGCTACCGAGGTGGTTCTCGCGGAGGTACTCCGCGATGCCCTCGTTGACCCGTTTGCATACCATCGGGTCGTAAAACAATGCGGTGCCGATACCGATTGCGGAGGCGCCCGCAATGATGAATTCGAGGGCGTCGGTGGCGGTGGTGATGCCGCCTTGACCGATGATCGGAACACCGTGCGGGCGCGCCACTTCATACACCTGGCGGACCTTCAGTAAAGCGATAGGCTTGATCGCGGGGCCGGAGAGCCCGCCCTGCACGTTGCCGATGACCGGGCGGCGTGAACGGACATCGATCGCCATGCCCATCAAGGTGTTGATCACCGACAGGCCATCGGTGCCGGCTTCGATGCAACGGCGCGCGTTCTCACGGATGTCCGTCTGGTTCGGCGAGAGCTTGGTGATGAGCGGTTTGCGCGTCACCTTGCGGCAAGCCTCGACCACCTGCGCCGACATGTCCGGGTAGTTGCCGAACGCCACGCCGCCTTCCTTCACGTTCGGGCACGAGATGTTGATCTCGATGGCGTCGATCCGCGACTGGTCGAAGCGTCGTGTCACTTCGACGTACTCCTCGACCGTGGAGCCGGAAACATTGGCGATGAAACGCGTCTCGGTGAAATCCAACTCGGGCAGAATGCGTTGCACGACATGATCGGTGCCCGGATTCTGCAGACCGATGGCGTTGAGCATGCCGGCCGGGGTCTCGAACACGCGGTGCGGCGGATTTCCGAGGCGGGGCGCGAGGGTCGTCCCTTTCAGCACCACGGCCCCGGCGTCACGGTTCGAGAAGCCCTCGATCCGCGTATATTCCTCACCGAAACCGACGCACCCGGAAAGCAACACGATCGGCGAGGCGAAATCCAGCCCGCAGAATTTCACTGACAAAGAGCCCATGTTTCACATCGTCCTGTTTCAGCCCGAGATACCGCCCAATACCGGCAACGCGATCCGGCTGTGCGCCAATACGGGGAGCACCTTGCACCTCGTGAAGCCGCTCGGTTTCGATCTGTACCACAAGAACGCGCGCCGCGCAGGGCTCGATTACGACGACCTGGCGACGGTGCGGCTGCACCTGGGCTTCGACGAGTGCCTGGAGGCACTCGGTGGCGCACGGTTGTTCACCGTGGAGACGAGCGGGACGAAGCTTTACTCAGAGGCCGAGTTTCAACCGGGGGACGCGCTCATTTTCGGGTCGGAGCGCCGGGGACTACCCCCGAAAATCCTCGACCGGGTTCCGCGGGAGCAGCAACTCAGGATTCCCATGCGGGCGGGGAATCGGAGCCTCAACTTATCGAACGCCGTCGCGCTGGTCGTGTATGAGGCCTGGCGGCAGAATGGCTTCCAGGGTAGCGGGGCCACCGCGCCGCCCTGAGGCGCGGCATATCGATTACTCCGTCTCCGACTTGATCGGTCGGCTCATCAACTCCCGCACGGCATCCTTCGCAGGAACTCCGACGTGAAGCACGCGATAGACGCCCTCGCAAAGGGGCATTTCAACCGCCGAGCGCGCTGCAACAGTGCGGACGGCTTTAGCCGCCGAGTAGCCTTCTACGACCTGGCCGATCTCGGCCAGCGCACGCTCAGGCGTCGCACCCGCCGCCAGCAATAAACCGAACCGCCGGTTGCGCGATTGATCGTCGGTGCAGGTGAGCACCAGGTCGCCGAGTCCCGCCAGGCCCATGAACGTCTCACGTTGCGCGCCCAGCGCAACACCGAGCCGCATCATCTCGGCCAGTCCGCGCGTAATGAGCGCGACGCGGGTGTTAGCTCCAAAGCCGAGGCCATCCGAAAGGCCTGCACCTACCGCCAACACGTTCTTGACGGCGCCGCCGATCTCGACGCCCGTAATGTCAGTCGATGTGTACGCCCGGAAATTTGCGGAAGACAGGTCTTGCGCCAGGGCTTTCGCGAACTCCGCGTCAGGAGACGCGATGGTCATGGCTGTCGGCAATCCCGCCCCGACCTCGCGCGCGAAAGTCGGGCCGGATAACACGGCAACCGCGCGTTGCGATCCCAGCACTTCGCGCGCGATCTGATGTGGCAGCCGCCCCGTGTCGAGCTCCAGGCCCTTGGTTGCCCAAGCCAGACGCATGTCTGATGCAAGAAACGGCGCGATCTCGGTGAGCACCGCGCGAAACGCGTGACTCGGAACTACAACGAGGACGTCACGCGCGCCTGCCAGCGCGAGCTGTAAATCAGGCTCGACCGTTAGCGCGCCAGGAAACTCGCCTTCGGAGAGATACCGGGTGTTGCGACGGCTCTGCGCCATTGCAAGCAACTGCCCACGGTCGCGCCCCCACAGGCGCGTCGATCGGCCGCTGCGCGCGAACTGAATGGCAAGCGCAGTCCCCCATGAGCCCGCGCCGAGCACGGTGACCGGGGTCGCGTACTCTGCTGGTGCGCTCATGGGGTGACGAGCACTTCCGTGTCAGTTCGTGATGGTGGGACCCGCCTGCTGCTGTGCCGCGTTCTGGGCGTAGAGCGCGTCGAAGTTCACAGGAGGAAGCAGGAACTGCGGGAAGCCACCCTGTGTCACGAGGTGCGATACCGACGCACGCGCGTACGGGAACAGCACGCTCGGGCAAAGGCTACCAATCGCACGCTTGGCGTCTGCCTCGTTCAGGCCGCGGATCAGGAAGATGCCGGCCTGCTTGACCTCCACCAGGAAAATAGTGGCGTCGTTCTGCTTGGCGGCCACGGTGACCGTCAACACAACCTCGGTCAACTCCGGTGCCACACCCGTGGCGGCCGTGTGCAGGTCGAGGTTGATCTGCGGATTCCAGTTACCATCCATCCGCGGGCCGTTCGGCGCCTCGTAGGAGCAATCCTTCAGGTATACGTTCTGCAGAGCGAGCACCGGGCCCGTCTCGGTCTGCGCTCCGGGAGCCGGCGCGGCACCGGCTGTTTCATTCACCATTTCAAACTCCAGTTTTTAATAATGTATCGAGCCGGCCAGCGGCCTCGAGCTCGTGCAGGTCGTCGCAGCCTCCGACATGCGTCGTGCCGATGAAGATCTGCGGCACGGTGCGACGGCCACTGCGGGCCGTCATTTCTGCGCGCGCCTCGGGGCGCGCATCGACGTCGATCTCCTCGAAATCGACGCCCTTGCTCTTGAGGAGCTCGCGGGCACGAGTGCAGTAGGGGCACCAGCCTGTCGAGTACATCACGACACTCGGTCCCGCGTCAGGGTCAGTCATACGGTTCCTGTCAGGCTTTCTCGCCGCGGGTCAACGGGAGGTTCTCGGTGCGCCACGCGCTCAGGCCCCCGCGCAGGTTGAAGGCCTTCGTGAATCCTTGGCTCGCAAGCTGCCGGACCGCCGAAGCGCTCAACGAGCCCGTGTCGTCGTACACGACAACAGTCTTCTCCTTGTACTTCTTTAATGTCTCGGCCGCCTTCAGAATCTGCTCACCGCTCATCTGGCGCGCGCCGCCGACATGACCGGCCGAGTATTGCTCGAGGGGCCGCATATCGATCAGCAACGCACCCTGGTTCATCAGCCGCACCATATCTTGCGGCGAGACCGATACTTTCGTCTCCGCATGCGATCGCATTTCGTAGATTACGACCCCGATCGAAACGAGCACCAGGGCCAAGGTGAGCCACGGGTGATGGTTGGTGTACTCGATGAGACGGTCCATGGGTGGTGAGCGAGCGGCCCAAAAAAAGGGCGGGCATTATAGCGCCCCTATGCCTTCAGGTCCGTTACCCGTCATTCTGGTCGTCGCACTACTCCCGATAAGCCTGGCCCTTGCGGCCAAGCCGGCCACCCGCACCGAAAGCGACGCCAAGAAAGCGGAATCCGAGCTCCAGAGCGTCAAGTCCGAGATCGAGCGCATCACCAGGGAGGTCAGTAGCGAGCAGGTCGAGCGGGACCGCCTCACGAAGGAGCTGCGTTCCGCCGAGATTTCGGTCGGCAAGGCCCGGGAAAATCTCGAAAGCGTGCGCCGTGAGCGCGCCGAGAGAGCCACACGGCGCGCCACGCTCGCCAGCGAGAGGCGCGATGCGCAGACCAGCATCGCCAAAGGTCGCGTGGCGCTGGCAGGGCAGTTGCGCGCTGCCTATCTGATCGGCCAGGAAGAGCCGCTCAAACTGCTGCTCAACCAGAAGGATCCGGCGCGTGCCGGACGCATGTTCATCTATTACAGCTATTTCGGACGGGCACGCGCACAGGAAATCCATTCAATCGAAGACAACGTGGCGCGCTTGGATCAGCTCGACACCGATCTTGCGACGGAGGACGCCAAGCTCGCGGAGCTGGAGAAGCAGCAGCGGGCGCAACTCTCGGAAGTGGAACAGGCGCGGGCGCACCGGACGGTCGTACTGGCCAACCTCGAGCAGGAATCGCACACCCGCGCGCAAAATCTCGAAAAACTGCGCAGTCAGCAGGCCGGGCTGGAAAAGTTGCTTCGCGAGCTGCGCGAGGCCATGGAGAAATACCCGGTTGAAGGCAATGACGCCTTCGCGCACCTGCGCGGCAAGCTCGCATGGCCCGTCAATGGCCGTGTGATCGCCCGATTTGGCGAGACGCGTGCCGGAGGCGTGAAGTGGGACGGCGTCCTGGTCGCGACCGAGCGCGGCGCGCCGGTCAGGGCGATTTATCAGGGTCGCATCATCTACGCCGACTGGTTGCCCGGTCTCGGGCTACTCACCATCGTGGATCATGGCGACGGCTACATGAGCCTCTACGGGCATAACGAGCGCCTGTACAAGGCGGTCGGCGAGCGCGTCGCAGCAGGCGACGCTATCGCTTCCGCCGGTGACAGTGGTGGCAGCAACCGGCCCGAGCTGTATTTCGAGATCCGTAAGGGCGGCAAGCCGGTCGATCCCCGCCCCTGGTTCAAGGGCGGCGAGCCTTAGCGCGGTGCACAAATTCCCGCGGGGGGAGCGCAGTGAGAATGGGTTCAATCTTTCCGCTGATTTCGCCACGCTATTCCCCCAAACCGCCAACTCGCTCAAGGTTCGATCTCGACCAAAGGCTCATCTTTGGCCGCCTGGCTCCCACACTCTATGGTTGGCGGGGAATGAGCCGAATAAGCAGCGCAAGTGCGCCGCACACAAATCCCTGGGACAGTTTCGAGCCTTACGTACAGCTCATCCGGTCCCTGCTGCCGCGTGCCTCGAGCGTGGCGCTGTTCGATACCAGGGGTGATCTGCGGTGGTCGAGTGAGACGACCACGGGTCCCGACCTTATCAACGTCGTGGACGATGCTCTTTCGACCGCCCGCACGGCAGCCGATAGCGCGGGCCAGCTACGTGTGCTCGCCGGCAATCTCCCCGTCTACCTATGTTGGCTGCGGGACGATGCGGCTCGGCTCATGGCGGTCCTCGCCGTCGTCTGCCGCTCCACGGCCGACCAGGAGGCGGATGCCCGCAACTTCTCCTTGACCTACTCGCTGCTACGCCCCGCGATCGAATGTTTACGCAGAGACCTCATGGCGCGCGTCGCCATCGAGGAGCTCAATCGCACGGTCAGCGCGCTCGACAAAGACCTGGAGCTGCTGTTGGCCGACGGCGCAGCCGATCATCCCGGTGCGGCCGATGGCGCGGATGAGCTCAAGGGTACTCTTCAACAAGCGCTGGATCACCTGCACTGTGCGACCGTAGCCCTGATCGTTCCTGACAAGAGCATCGCGTTGGTTCGCTCGCGCACAGAGCGGCCGGCGGACATGCAACTCGTAGCACGCGCGCATCGCCAGTTGCTCTCCATGGCGCAGATGCGCCGCGAGCCGGTGATCATCAACAAGCTCGCCGCCAACAGCTCGTCGGGGATCATGCCGTATCGGATCCTGTCCTGCCCGTTGCGCTCGATGTCCGGGCGCACCATGGGCGTCCTCGCGATGTTCCGCGAAGAGGTGGGTGCCGACTTCGTCGACCGCGACGCCCGCCTCGGCGACATCCTGGCCCGCAAAGCCATGGGCATCATCGAGAGCAGTTTCGATGCGCTCAGCGGTCTGTACATGCGTCCTGCATTCGAACAGCGCGTGCGCGGCGTCGTCGCCGACAGGAATGGCGCGCGCCACTGGACCGCGCTTTACATCGACGTCGACCAGCTTCACGTCACCAACGACAACTTCGGCATGCACGTCGGCGACACCGTGTTGGGTCAGCTCGGCGAGCTCGTGCGGGAGCGCCTACCGCGCGGCGCATTCGGTGCGCGTATTTCCGGAGATCGTTTCGCACTGTTGCTGCCGACCCAGCTGGAGGATGCGGCGAACTTTGCCGAGTCGCTGCGCCAGGGCGTCGAGAAACTCGGCACCATGCACGGCGACTCGCGTCTCCACGTCTCCATCAGTGTTGGTGTTGCTTTGCTCGACACCGCTGCCGGCGAGCTCATGCATTCACTCGCCGCGGCGGAAACGGCGTGCAAGGCCGCCAAGGATCGCGGCCGTAACCGTGTCGAGGTATACCACCCGAACGATGCGAGCCTGGTGCGACGATTCGCCGATATCAACATCGCGGGCCAGTTGCGCGCCGCCATCGACGCCGGCCGCTTCCGCCTCGATGCGCAGCTCATTCTGCCGTTCGCCGGCGCGGAGAGCGCTCGCCCGCACTACGAGCTGTTGATCCGCATGATCGACGATGACGGCCACACCTTGGGGCCCGATCGTTTCATGTCGGCCGCGCAGCGCTACCAACTCATGCCGGCCATCGATCGCTGGGTGCTCAACAAGGCGATCGAAATGCTCCAGCCGCACGCCGAGCTGCTCGCCAGCAAGGCGCTCGCGTTCGCCATCAACTTCTCGGGACAGTCGCTCAACGACGACGAATTTCCCGACTTTCTCCTCGAGCGCATCGCCGGCAGCGGCCTGGACCCGGAGCTGTTCTGCCTGGAAATCACGGAAAACGCCACAATTGCAAACATCGAGCGCGCCGAAGGATTGATCCGGCGGCTGCGCCGCCTGGGATGCGCGGTGGCGCTGGACGATTTTGGAACAGGGCTTTCCTCGCTCGCCTACCTGCGCCAGCTTCCCGTGACGATGTTGAAGATTGATGGTAGTTTCGTACGCGATGTGCTGAAGGACCCGCGCGCCGAATCCATGGTGCGCGCGATTGCACAGCTTGCACGCAGTATGTCCATTGCGACAGTCGGCGAGTACGTGGAAACCGAAGAGATCCGCGCTCGTATTGCCACGCTCGGGGTGGACTACGGTCAGGGTTTTGCGATCGGCCGTCCGGCGCCGCTCGATGACCTGCTGGCCGAGCTGCCACTGCTGGTGTCTGCAACAGCGGTCACCCGTTCCCTCGACCGTCCCCGGGGCCCTCGCCTCGACGACAGTGGAATCCTGGCCGTCGAGTTTGTGCACTAGTGCGCAACTTGCAAGGTTGTTAACAGAATCCGATTGACCGGCGCCAAGGCCCTGGTGTATCCGTTTCGCTCAGCCAAACCGGGGGGTTTGAGGACTATGTCGATGCGATCGCGCACGCTGATCGCTCTCGTCGCGGGGGCGATTTTCGGTTTTTCAGCAGCAGTTACCGGCGGCGTGCTGGCAGAGCGGCCCAGTGAGTCTGCACAGGCCAAGAATTCAACGACGCTGCCTTGGGAAGAGGCGCGCCAGTTCGCCGAGGTGTATGAGCGCATCAAGCGCGAGTATGTCGACGAGGTGGACGACCACGCCCTGATGGAGAAGGCGATCCGCGGCATGGTGGCCGCGCTCGATCCGCATTCCGCTTATCTCGATAGCGAAGAATTCGAAGAGATCCGCCTGAGCACCATGGGCTCCTACCCGGGAGTGGGCATCGAGGTCGTGGCGGAAGACTCAGCGGTCAAAATCCTGCGGCCCATCGACGGCTCGCCGGCTCAACAGGCCGGGCTCCTGCCTGGCGATGAGATCGTGCGTATCGACGGAAACGACATCGGCGCCGATCTCGCGGGCGCGATCGCGCACATGCGCGGCGCTTCGGGCAGTACTGTGAATCTGACCGTCCGCCGGGCCGGTACCGACGGACTGTTGGAGTTCTCTCTGCGGCGGGCGAAGGTGGAAGTCCACAGCGTCGCACAGCAGAGTCTCGAGCCGGGTTATGGCTATCTGCGTATCACCAGCTTCAGTGAGACCACCGCCGATGACGTCACGCGCGCCGTGGCTCGCCTCAAGCGAGACAATCCGGAGGGTTTGCGGGGGCTAGTGCTCGACCTGCGAAACAATCCGGGTGGCGTGCTCGAGGCTGGCGTCGCCGTGGCGGATGCCTTTCTCAATGAGGGCGTGATTGTCTCGGCCGACGGCAGAACGGCGGACGCACGGTTCCGCATGGATGCCACCCCGGGTGACCTGATCGACGGAGCCCCCCTCGTGGTCCTGGTGAACAGCGGCTCCGCGTCCGCTTCGGAAATCGTGGCCGGTGCCTTGAAGGATCACGGACGTGCGGAGCTCATCGGGCACAAGACCTACGGCAAGGGCTCGGTGCAGACGGTCATGCCGTTGTCTCACGGGGGAGCCGTGAAGCTCACCACGTCGCGCTACTTCACCCCGTCGGGTGCATCGATCCATGGCAAAGGCATCATTCCGGACATCGTCGAGGACGGCCCGGAAGAGACGCCCGCAGAGCTCATCACTGGCAAGCCGGCCCAGCCCCTCGCGGCCCGCGACAAGGAAGTGCGGCTCGGACTCGAGACCCTGAAGAACCATAACGCGATGATCCGCAATCCGGCGACGCCGCTGTCGGTCCGCGCGCTCGTACCCTGACGTTCCGCAGGCGGCGGACCTGAGCGTCCGCCGCTTCTTCCCGCTATGCTGCGCTGATGATTTCCTGGTTCATTGATTTAGTGCTGCATCTCGACCGGCACCTGGTCGACCTCATCAGCCACTATCACTTCTGGGTCTACGGCATCCTGTTCTGCGTGATTTTCGCGGAGACGGGGCTGGTGGTGACCCCCATTCTGCCCGGCGACTCGCTGCTGTTTGCCACGGGCGCACTCGCCGCCGTGGACACGAGCGGGACGCTGAGCGCGCCGGTGCTGTCGATCTCTTTAGGGCTCGCGGCGATTCTCGGCAATACGGTGAACTATTCGGTGGGCCGCTTCGTCGGACCCGCGGCCTTCAGTGGCCGCTACCGCTTCCTCAAGGTCGAATACCTGAGGCGGACCGAGGAGTTCTTTCTCCGCTATGGCGGCATGGCGATCTTCATTTCGCGCTTCATGCCGATCATCCGGACGTTCATGCCCTTCGTAGCCGGCATCGGGCACATGCCCTACGCGCGGTTCCAGGGGTACAACATCGCCGGCGGCTTCTGCTGGGTGCTGCTGTGCATCTGGAGCGGCTACCTGTTCGGCAACATCCCGCTCGTGAAGAACAACTTCGGTCTGGTGACGATCGGG
>Ga0268266_10000927_pt1 | contig 37524 bp, 29 predicted proteins | sample KBSS13metaG_FD_190356 | JGI IMG/M metagenome (GOLD analysis project Ga0268266, IMG submission 190356) | Switchgrass rhizosphere microbial communities from Kellogg Biological Station, Michigan, USA - KBS S1-3 metaG (SPAdes) (version 2) | ecosystem: Host-associated > Plants > Roots > Rhizosphere...
GAAAAGGTCGACTTGGTAATCATTGGCACGCGTGACTTAGGTACCGTGCAGCGATTAATTCTGGGGAGCACGGCGGAGACTGTTCTGCAATATGCGAACTGCTCCGTCCTGGTGTTGCATCTCCCAAACAAGCCTTGAGGTCTGCGTTGATTGGCGCCCTCCGAGGATCGTCATTCGATGTGCGCTTTGCTGGGACATTCTTAGGAGCGGGGGCCGACCGTGGCGCGAACTGCAATGGATTCAACTGCGCCTAACAATCGACCTACTGGTTCAGCAGCGTTTCGCGGCAGCGTATCAGACGTCTTAAATCAACTTGGCGCCAACGCTAAGCTTGGGCTGACGCTCGGCGAAGCCAGGCAGCGGCTCGCTGCTGATGGCCCCAACGAGCTTGCCGAACCGGACCAGATCCCCGCCTGGAAAAAGTTCGTTAGCCAATTCAGCGATTCGGTCGTCCTGTTGCTGATTGCCGCGGCGATCATCTCGGGCCTGCTGAGCGAATGGGCCGACACGATCGTGATCCTGATCATTGTGCTGGCCAACGGCTGTATCGGCTTCTTTCAAGAGCAAAAGGCCGAGCGAGCGCTGTCAGCCCTAAAGGCACTAGCCGCGCCGATGGCAAAGGTCGTGAGAGACGGCGCCACGCTGCTGGTCCCGGCTCGCGAGCTCGTCGTGGGAGATTTGCTCGAGCTCGAGGCCGGAGATCATGTGCCGGCCGACGCACGCCTGCTCCGCGCCTTCAGCCTGCGGGCCCAAGAAGCGGCCCTGACCGGTGAGTCGGCGCCGATCGACAAATCCGCAGAGGTCGTCTTCGAAGAAGCGATCCCACTCGCCGAACGTCGCAACATGCTTTACCAGGGAACGGTCATCGCCGTCGGCAAGGCCAGCGCGATTGTCACGGCGACCGGCATGCAGACAGAGCTCGGACAGATCGCCAACTTGCTGTCCGCCACCGAAAACGAGCCGACTCCGCTCCAGCGCCGACTGGCGGAACTGGGCCGCGTGCTGTTGCTCGGTGTCCTCGTCATCATTGTGGTCATCTTCACGTTGCAGATGTTGCGCGGCGGAACTCTGGTTGAAGTGGGCATGATGTCGATCAGCCTGGCCGTGGCCGCGGCGCCCGAGGGGCTCCCTGCTGTCGTTACGATCGCGCTCGCGCTCGGCCTACAACGTATGGTGCGCCGCAAGGCGCTGGTGCGAAAGCTGGCCTGTGTGGAAACGCTCGGCTGCGTAACGGTCATCTGCAGCGACAAGACGGGCACACTGACACGCAACGAGATGACGGTCCGCGTCTTGCTGGCCGGCGACGAAGTCTACCGCGTGTCCGGCTCGGGATACTCGTCCGAGGGCAGGCTCGATCGCGTCGCGGATCTGTCGGCTGCACTCGATCGGACGGCGCCGCCGCAGTTGAACGTTCGACCTACGGAAAACACCAACAAGCTGCTGTTGTCGGCAGACGCGCTGCAGGCCTTGACGATCGGCATGCACTGCAACAACGCGACGGTGCAACCTGGGCCAAATTCCACAACGGAGTGGGGCGTGACTGGCGATCCGACCGAGGCCGCGCTATTGCTCCTAGGCCTCAAAGGCGGACTGGCTGTAGACACCACCGGCCGACTCATCAGCGAGCTGCCGTTTGACTCGCAACGCAAGTCAATGTCAGTGATCATCGAAGATCTCGCAGGTCGGCAGGTCTTGTACTGCAAAGGCGCCCCGGAAGTCGTGCTCGATAAATGCACATTCGAGTTGCGAGGTGGCGTCCAGGTTGCGCTCGATGCGACACGTCGAGCAGACCTGAGTCAAATGCAGCAGCGCCTCGCCCAGCATGCGCTCAGGGTCCTGGGACTTGCCATGCGAGCAGACCCCGACGTGATCGATGGAGACTTCCAGGAAACGGACCTGGTGTTCGTCGGCATGGTCGGCATGACCGATCCTCCGCGCGACGAGGTGAAGCTGGCCGTCGAGCGTTGCCAGCAGGCAGGCATTCGCGCGATTATGGTGACGGGCGATCACCCACTGACGGCCAGCGCCATCGCACACGAACTGGGGATCGCCGATTCTGAAGATCGCGTCGTCAGCGGCGCGGACATCCACAACGAGCCCCACAAGTCGCTGATGGAGAAGGTCCCATCAATCAGCGTCTACGCCCGCACTTTGGCCGAACACAAAATGCAAATTGTTCGTGCCTGGCAAGGGCGGGGCGAAGTGGTGGCGATGACGGGGGACGGCGTCAATGACGCGCCGGCCGTAAAAGCGGCCGACGTCGGCATTGCGATGGGTCAGGGAGGAACCGACGTCACGAAAGAGGCCGCCGACATTGTGCTGCTCGATGACAACTTCGCCTCGATCGTCAACGCGGTCGAGGAGGGGCGCGGCATCTACGACAACATCCAGAAATTCGTCGTCTATCTGCTGGCCTGCAACGCCGGTGAAGTCCTGTTCATGTTTTGCGCGGCGCTGTTGGGCTGGCCCGTTCCGCTGACAGCCATTCAATTGCTGTGGATCAATCTGGTGACCGACGGGTTGCCTGCGCTGGCGCTCGCGATGGAACCGCCGGAACCCGATATTATGCAGCGGCCCCCTCGCCCTCCGCGCGAGCGCCTGATTACACGGTCCGTTGGGTTGCGAATCGTTGGCCAGGGGATGCTGATGGCGCTCACGGCACTGGTCGCCTTTGCCTTGACCTACCACGGCGAAGAGTCGCAACTGGCAGATGCGCGCACCGTCGCCTTTACGGTCATGTCGCTCACGCAGCTACTATTCGCGTTTGCCTGTCGCAGTCAGCGCTACACGTTGCCGGAGCTGGGATTTCTTTCGAATCCTTATATGCTGGGTGCGATTGTGGTCTCGGCGCTGATGCAGATAACAGTTGTCGGAGTTCCATTGCTCCGTCCCGTGTTCGAGGTGGTGCTGCCGACAACGTTCGAGTGGGAGTGGATCCTGTTACTATCCTTGGGACCCGTGACAATCGTCGAGGGGATCAAGCTGGCATGGAAGTGGCTGCGCTCTTGGAAATGACTGCCGTCCGGCAAGGTTCATGACTCAACCTGGCGCGGCACACAGAGTTAGTAATCGGAAAGGGAGCGAGGCGGGATGGATACGCGCAGCGCATTGGCAATCGCCAGCACGTCGATGAGTTCCTGTAGCACCGCGCCAGCAACCGGCGTCAGATAGCCGGCTGCGGCAAACGCCATTCCCACGGCGCTTAACAGCATCCCTCCGACGGCGCTTTCCAGCGCTATCGATCGCACGCGATGGCTGATGTGCAGGAACTCGTCGACTTTGCGTAAGGATCCTTCCAGGATCACCGCGCCGGCCGCCTCGGCAGTGATATCGCTGCCGCCGCCGAACGCCAGGCCGACCGTGGCCGCGGTCAACGCTGGCGCGTCATTGATTCCATCTCCTACGTAGAGCGTTTGCGCTCGTTCGGTTTCATCTCGGACCAGCGCGAGCTTTTGTTCCGGACTTTGACCGGCATAGACCTCGTGAATGCCTAGCTCTTCGGCCAGGCGACGCACCTCGACTTCTCGATCGCCGGAGATCAACAGTATGCGGTTGATCTTGTGCAACGGCCCAACATGCTTGAGAAACGGTCCACTGTCGCCACGCGGCTGATCGCGAAATTGAAGTGTGCCGGCATAGCGACCGTCGGCCAACACCAGGCACTCCAGGCCAATCGCCTGCGGCGGCATCTCGGTGACGGCCTCTGGCGCCAGTCCCAAAAGCTTGCGTCGACTAGTAATATGAAGCGACTGGCCATCAACGCGCGCGGTCAGGCCTTGGCCTGGCGCCTCGCTGAGCTCGCTCGCCGCGAATGGTTTGAGGCCACGCGCCGCAGCCGCTTCGAGCACCGCCGTGGCCAAAGGATGCCGTGAATACTGTTCGACGCCGGCCACAACTCGCAGCAGTCGCTCTGCGCTGAATCCACCCGCCGGAAGGATCGCCGCCAGTTGCGGGCGTCCATAAGTCAATGTGCCAGTCTTGTCGAAGATGGCCGTGCGACACCCTTCAACACGCTCCATCACCGCGGGATCTTTGATAATGATCCCGCGCCGCGCGGATAGCGAAATTGCGCCGATGATCGCAACCGGAATGGCTATCAACAATGGACAAGGCGTCGCCACGACCAGCACGGCCAAAAACCGGACTGACTCGCCGCTGATCATCCACGCCAAAGCGGCGATCGTCAGCGCAATGGGCGTGTACCAGGCGCCGAGTTGATCGCCCAGTCTGCGCAAACGCGGGCGCTTTTGCTCTGAAGCCTTCATGACTTTCATGATGGTCGCATAGCGAGAGTCGACCGCCTGCCGATCTGCGCGGATCGAGATCGCGGCAATGCCGTTGATCGCGCCCGATAGGACTTGCGAACCGACGGTCTTCGCGATCATGTAAGGCTCGCCCGTCAGGTACGATTCGTCCATCGTGCCGGTCCCCTCGACGACGGTTCCATCGACGGGACAGATCTCGTGGGGAAAAATGACCAGGCGATCACCCACATTGACGTCTTCCAGCCTGACGTCGCCCATGGCATCGCCCCTCAGGCGATGCGCGACAGTCGGGATCCGCTTCGCCAAGGCATCGAGAACTGAGGACGCGCGGCGGACTGCGAACGATTCGAGCGTTTGCCCGCCCGACAGCATCAGCACGACCAGGGCGCCGGCCAGATACTGCTCAAGGACCGCGGCTGTGAGAATCGAGACCCCTGCTAAAAGGTCGGATCCGAACTCGCCTCGATAGGCCTTCACAGCGAGTTCGACAACTAGCGGCAGGCCGCCGAGAAGCAATACTACAAGTAGCGGCGCCTGTGGCAGCCAATCGGGACGAACCGAACTGGATGGGAATAGCCGCAACGCCAGGTGGGCGGCGATCCCGACGACACTGAGCACGGCAATCACGCTCGAGGCGCCGGGTGGGAATAAGCCCGGCGCGTCGCGCTTCTCGTCAGTCATCAGAATCCTTTGAACGAGCGTGAAACAGAATCGTCTTGATCTCAATCACAAAGCATTAGCGTCGCGCGCACTGTGGTGGCGTCGTTCGCGAGGTGCGTGAGCAGCTTCGCCCCCAGCCCAAGTCCCGGCCAGGAGTCAATCATATTCGTGAAAGCGTGGAGCGATTCGTCGAGACTGTTGGTATTGGTCCGCAGGCCTCGGCGCCAACAATGCAATGGCATTCGTTGGTAAGCTTGCGCCGAAAGTCGTTGACTCCAGCGGAGGAACGTCGCTCATAGAAATACCGCTTGACCTTCGCGTCGATCTCAGTCGCAGGTGCTTTGATCGCAACCCACACCTGAGTCGCCCTGCGCGAGGCGCTGGCATTATATCGAGTCCGAATCGAGATTAAACGCTTTCTTAAGAAGGACGTTCTCGCGGGTTTCGTGCATTAACAGCTGCCTGAGCGTGGCCTCGAGAGACTTGGCGAATGGATACGCTAACGACGGATCCGCCGCCAGCCTGTCCGAGCTCCGCGCAAGCATTTCGCGAATTCGCCCTAGAATCTCGGAGTGTTCGTGCATGAGGCGACTGCTTTCTGCCGCGTATTGCGGCGAGTTACAGACGGCCTCGTCGAGGAATCCTCCCTCCTCTTCGCGCACGAAATGTTCCTGGAGAATTTGCTCAAGTTCGCGCAATCGAATCGAGGTATCTCGAATAAGAGAAATCGGCCAATTACGCGCAACTGCCTCGCGCCGCACCAATTCCAGCTGGTGGGCCTTCTCGCCGATCGTATGATGTTCGCGTTTGATTGCCTGCAGGTAGCCAGGCGAAAGTTGGTTTAACATGGCCAGATCCCTCCACAAAAACGGCTCCGTTCTACCAGCACGCGACGATCCAAACGTCCGGGTGGCTTTGACTACTCGATACCTTTTGCAAACCCCATGCCCGGTGCAACGCGGGCCGTTAGATTGCGTTTCTCGCTAGTTTTCGGATTGGCAGGGACGCGCACAATGCGATTTGGCGCGCAGTGCGTGCGATTCCGCACATTCGCGTCGTTGTCGTAGTAATGAGATCAACTCGGGCTGCGGCCCGCTCCGGCGCCGCCCGCGGACGTCGACCGCCAATAGTGAACCAATTGACGCACGGCCGCTCGACGATTTCGAAGAACGCCGCGCCGACCGCCAGGCTGAAGGCAAAACAAAGACCGTACGAGTCGAGAAGCTGAGTCCGAGCGAGTTGACGCGACAGCGAAGTCCTCGCAACCATTTCGGCGTGTAGAAGTATACTAATACTAAAGAGCGACCTGTTACTCAAAGCCTGCGCCGGACGGCAACCTGGGTGTAGAGCTACTTGCTTCGCGATCTGCCCAACGAGACGTTGGCGCATTGGATCCGCGGTCAGATTCAGCGGGGTATGGATCGGGACGCATATTTCTGCACGGTTTTGGGCCAATTCGGCTAGTTGTTCCCGAGACGCGGAATTCGTGGCACGAGTGCTTCCGTAATTTTCTATTACCGCGGTAGGCCAGGCGAAACCCCGTTAAACGAAAGCGACGCGCGACGCACAGTGGATCTCACTTCTACTTCATTGCAAACTTCGCACACTTGCTCCAACTTCTGAACGGTCGCCAGCGCAATCTGCTTCAGGTAGAAGCTTGAGACGCGGCCACGAAGCGTCACCACTCCGTGTTGCACTACGCAACGGACCGACCGAACTGCGATAAACGGGGAACGCGCAAGCTGCCGGAGCACGGCCACGCGCAATAACGCGTCCGCGTCTGCGTTAGTTCGCGCCTGCGCGGAGGCGCCAGGAGACTCATCCATGTTGCGTCCCGCCGCCTGCCCCGCGGTGGCGGCCACCGATCCGGGGCTCATCCCAATCACCGAATTGTGCACCTGACAGCTCCCTATGGCTTTCCCTGTGCGGTTACGAACGCACCTTGATCTTCCGAGACTTGGCTTCCTCTGTCTTGGGCAGCATGATCTTCAACACGCCGTCTTTGTACTGGGCGTCGACCTTCGCCTCGTTCACGCAACAGGGCAGCGCGACCGTACGAGCAAATGTCCCGTGACGGCGCTCGACGCGATGGTACGTTTTCCCCTTTTCCTCTTTCTCTTCCGTGCGATGCCCCGTCACCGTGAGGAAAGTGTCTGACATCTGAATGTCGATCTCATCGGCCTTGACGCCGGGCAGGTCCATTCGCACCTCGACGGCCGCTTCCGTTTCGCAGACGTCAACCGCCAGGGCCATGGCGCCGCGCGGCCAAAGTTCGCTGGCTTCGCCGAATACGCGCGACGTTAGATCGCCCAACTCATCTTGTAGGGCCGCAAACGGCTGCAGCCAGTTTCGACGCGTTTGATTCTCGCGGAGTCATTGTGGTCGACATGATCATTCTCCTTTTGGCGGTTGTGAGAAAACCGACTGGAAATGAGTCTCACGGTCGGTCGGTTCCTTCGTAAATGCATGATTCGTGCCATCGCGCGGAGAACGCACTCAGATTGCGAAGCGCCGCTGCAAATCACCGGACATTCTCGTGCTGCCGCGAAGCAGATGCGCGACTTACCAAGTCCTTCCATCCCGCAGGACCGTGCGAATTCGGTTACGAATATGCGTTGCCGCACATCCAATGTGCCCAGTTCCCAGCTTCGCGTCTGCTTCTACGAGGGATCCTACGTGTGCAAGCTTGGCAACTGCGGCAAACTAATGCGCGCTCGTTCGAAGCTCGATTCGCAGTCTTGGTTCTGGTACGCTCTCATTGCTTCATCCAGGTGTGCGGCAATCAGGTCTGAAAGCCTGGCGTCGAATCGTCACTAGATGATGGGGTTCGCTAGCAGTCACGACGCAAAGGTGGTGGATCCATGCACACAAAGCTGGCTGGAAAGTACGAGCTCGACGGGCCAAGCCGCCAGGCGCGCAAGGAATTTCTTGGCATTACGGCCGAAGATGAACAGGGCATTGGCGCGTTGGGGCAACGATTTGCCGAATTCGCGCCTCGATTGGCCGATGGTTTCTACAAACATTTACTCGCGCATGCAGAAACGGCCGCCTTACTTCAAGATCCTGAATTACTGGCGCGGCTCAAGCAGGCTCAGATGACCTATTTCGAGGAATTGGTCTCTGGGGTCTACGACCGAGCCTACTTTGAGAAGCGGTTGCGCGTCGGCGAAATCCATAACGCCGTAGGCTTAGAGCCCAGGTGGTACTTAGGGGCCTATTGCCAGTACGTGCAGTTGGCTTTTCCGTTTTTCGCCAAGCAACTCGACAGCACGATTGCGCCGGAACTATTGGCGCTGCTGAAGGTGATCTTTCTGGACGTCGATCTGGCGTTGCAAACTTATTTTGCCGCGGCCACTGAGCGAATCTTGCAGCAAAGAGAGGAGCTGCAGCATGCCGTGGATATGTATTTTCAGGCCGAACTACGTTCTCAACAGTACGCCAAACTGGCCGGGCATGAGATTCGCGGAGCGCTGCAGTCGATCTCCGCAATCTGCGAAACGGTGGCCGAGGATTTCGGCGACCAGCTTCCGCCCGAAGCGCGCGAGTCGCTGCTGGCAGCGCATCACCGCTGCCTGAAGACTCACGGCGTGGTGGAGAATATTCTCTCCCAGCCGGACCGGGCAGGGCAAGTTGTCGAGGTGAGCGCTACGCAACTGGTCCGCGAGGTAGCGGAGCGGGTGGAGACGTACGCCGCCGGCAAAGATGTGGAATTCACGGGATTGCAACAAGAGGTCAACGTCAGGGCCGATCCGATCGCGCTGCGCGAGGCGTTTGCGAACATGGTGGCAAACGCCGTGCATTATGGCGATAAAGATCCGATTCGCATCTCTGTTCAATACGCGTCGGATGAGAACGAACATATTTTCTGCGTGGCGGACAACGGCCCCGGCGTGCCGGCGGACTCGCAGGAGCGAGTGTTTGACCCATTTTTCCGGCGGAACGAACGAGAAAGCGGCCATCGCGGGCGCGGGCTAGGCCTGCACTTCGTCAAGACGATTGCCGCGCAACATGGTGGCCGGGCCTGGTTGAAGTCTGAGCCTGGGCTCGGCAGCCGTTTCTATTTCAGCCTGAGCAAAGAACCGCGCGCAGAGCGCGCGGAAGCCGCACAATCGTCTGACCCATGGCGCGGAAAATAGCGATTCTACGGCAGATCCCGGCCCGTCTCCGGCCTCCTGGGGCTTTGGCATGGAGAATGCAGCTATGCTTCCGACTGTGACCACTTATCTCAACGGCCTAATCACATTTCCAGCAGTCGCAACCGTGCCCATTCTCTACGTTGAAGATGATGCGCTAACCCGACAGACAATCGCCGGACGATTGCGCCGACGCGGTCATACGATCATCGAAGCCACGTCAGGCGAAGAGGCACTCCAACTTGTTACAACGCTACCTCGCCCCTGCGTTGCGCTGCTCGATATCGATTTGCCAGGCGTCGACGGCTTGGAAACCTATCGGAAGCTACTCGAGATGTTTCCTCTGCTGCCGGCTGTCGTTTGCAGCGCAACATTGACCGATGGCCGCCGCAGCTCCTTTCACAAACTGGGCATTCCCGAGGAGCGATTACTCCCGAAGCCATGTCCCTTCGAACGCATCCTGGCTGCCATCGACAGCGTGTTGCCGCGTGATAGCCACAATGGCCATGCCTCCTGAGGCCATGGATCCTGAACGGGGTCAAACTTTCACCCGAGCCACCCATCGCTAGTGAAGGTTGAATTTTTCCAACAGCCGGTACAGGCTGCGGCGGTTGACGCCCAGCGCCCGCGCTGCGCGAGCCTTATTGCCATGCTCGCGCGCCAGAATTTCGACGATGTGGGCTCGCTCGATCGACGCCAGATTCACATCTTCTGCGGCGTCTTGAACATTGGAGCGCGGAACACCCGCGTTCTGCTGAATGATCTCTGGCGCCAGGTCCGAGACTCGAATTACGGATGGCTCGGCAAGGATCTTCGCTCGATCGATCGCATTGATTAACTGTCGAATATTCCCTGGCCACTGATACTTTGCCAGCGCCGCCATCGCGTCCTCTTCGATCGTCCAATCCGGCCCCAAAAATTTGGTGACGAGTAGCGGGATGTCAGCCAGTCGATCTCGTAAGGTTGGCAGATGTAGCGACATGACATTAATGCGGTAATACAGGTCCTCGCGGAATCTTCCCGCGGCCACTTCCTGCGCCATATTCCGATTCGTTGCCGCCAAAAGCCGAACGTGGACGCGACGTTCCTTGACAGATCCTACGCGCCGCATCGAACCGTCCTCGAGCACGCGCAACAACTTGGCTTGCAGAGATCCGGCTAACTCACCGATTTCGTCGATGAACAACGTTGCGCCATCGGCCAGCTCGAACAATCCGGGCTTGGCCGCCACTGCGCCGGTGAAGGCGCCCTTCTCGTGCCCGAACAGCTCGCTCTCCAGCAGCGACTCTGGTAGCGCGGCGCAATTGATCACAACCAGCGGCTTGTCTGCGAGCAAGCTGTGTTGGTGCAGGGCCTTGGCCACCAGTTCCTTACCGGTGCCGCTTTCTCCTTGAATGAGAATGGCCTTGTCGGTAGGACCGGCGCGTTCGATCAATCGACGCAACTCGTGCATTGGGGCAGACTCGCCGATCAGTTCGACCGTCTGCGGCCGACTGCGATTGATCACGGCCTGCAATTGTTCGTTCTCTTTACGGAGCGCCCGGCGCTCGTACGCCTTATTGATCAGCGTTTCCAACTCGCCCAGCGGGAACGGCTTGGTCAGATAGTCAAAGGCTCCCATCTTCATCGCTTGGACAGCGGTCTCCACGCTACCCTGTCCGGTGAGCATGATGATCTCGCTGTCTGGATGCCGCGTGCGGAGACGATCGAGCAGTTCCAAGCCTGATAGTCCGGGCATCATCATGTCGATCACGGCGACGTCGAATTGGCGACGCTCGGCTAGCGTCAGTGCTTCTTCGCCGCTACCGGCCTGTTGCACCTGGTAGCCACGACGAACAAATCGGCCCACCACGGATGTGCGAAATTCCGCATCATCATCGACAATCAACAGATCGATCAGTTTCGGATCGGGCATTTGTGCCTTTTGCAGTTTGTGTCGAAGCCTCTGCGTAGAAAACGCGTTCTGCTTTCCTTTGCAACCTATGCGCCGTGGTTTGACTATCGAAGCGTCCGCTACTTAGGCGGCTAATTTCACGACTCAAAGTAGGTATTTAGCCCCAGTAATCCCTTTGTCACATCAGATCGCACGTGCGAAATCGCTCACCCGTGCGAATTCGCACACCGCTTGATTCTAGCGTACGACTTCGAAATTTCAGGCAGGCTCCTGGTTTTGAGCAAGCAATGACTGGAATTGGCGTCCATTCGGTATGTACCACCAGCCCATCGACAATGGCATACAGAATGCGTTAGTCATTGGGGTCAATCGACGAGTTGTCGCACGGCATCGAAAATAAAGGTCCAAACCCAAGGAAGTATTGCCATGAAACGGATCGCGTTGTTCGGCATTCCGGCCCTTCTGCTAGCGGCCGTCATTGCCCAGACTGCTTGGACCCAACAACCGCAACCAAAAACGTCGAAGGCTGCGCCCGCTCCGGCCAAGCCCGCCGATCGTGAGGTGCTACAAGACGCCTCCGAGCGGCCTGACCCTAAAACTCTCGTGGCGTTCATGCGGCTGAAGCTCGATCACACGCAAAAAATCGTCGAGGGGCTCGCGCTGGAAGACTTCGACTTAATCTCGAAACACGCCAAGGAAATCGGCGACTTATCCAAGCACGAGAACTGGCGAGTTTATCAAACACCCGAATATGGAATCTATAGTGCAGACTTTCAGCGCATTACGAGAGGCTTGGTCGAAGCTGCGGACGATGGGAATCTGGACGGCGCCGCGCTGGCGTATGTCGAAATGACTCTTAGTTGCGTGAAGTGCCATAAATACACGCGCCACATTCGTCTTGCTTCGACAAAGTAACGCGCCGGATATCGAGCGGGTATCCGTAGGCCGCGTTAGCTTAAGCTGCGTTCCATGATCCATGTCACACACGGAGGATTTCTCAATGATACGGATTGCGTGCTGCCTGATCGTCGTTTGCGTGGCGTTCTCCGGTTGGCTGGCATCGGCACAAAAGCCGGCCGAGCAGGAGCCTGAGGCGAACTTCTGGATGAAGAAAAAACTGGAGTTCTCGCAGCACATTCTGGCTGGCCTGGCGACCGCCGACTTCGACCAGATTTCAAAAAGCGCCAAGAGCATGAACAAGCTCAGCCAGATCGAACGCTGGACTCGTCGCACGAACGCAGAGGAGTACCGCACTCAATTGCAGTTCTTTCGCTTCGCCAACGATGACCTCGTCCGGCAAGCCGAGAAGAAAAATATCGAAGGAGTCTCGCTTGCGTTCTCCCAATTGACGTTGACTTGCGTCAATTGTCATAAGGTAATCCGCGATACCAAGGAGTAGGATCGCTCGAGCACTCAGGCAGACGCCGGCGCCCCATCGGGGACTTACGACCACCGGATCGTGTGGCTTACCAGGGGCGGCGCTGGCGAACGCGCCGGGTGACCCCAGGCCAACTGGGTCGACCTTCGCTGGGTTCCACACGGCTGCCTGCCAAGTTTCGCCGGAAAAGCCCAGGCGCCCCCCCGCCTCGCCCCGAACCGCCGGCCGGCTTATACTGTCTCATACGCCGGTTGGGGCGTCCGGCCCGGCCTGTGGGCCCCTCGCGCCAACCTAAAGCAGGCTCATCCAGAGCCGCTTTCTGCCGATATTCCTTTACGCACCCCAAATTTCGACCTGCCAGGAGGAGTTTCGTGTTCGACTGTATTGCCGTCGTGGGCGCCACCGGAGCGGTGGGCCGGATCATTCGTGACTTGCTCGAGGAACGCAACTTCCCGGCTCGCCAGGTGAAATTCCTGGCGTCCAAGCGCTCGGCCGGCACGACGATCACGTTTCGCGGCAAAGAATGCATTGTCGAAGAGCTGGTTCCTGACTCCTTCTTGGGCGTTGACCTGGCGATCGGCAGCACGCCCGACGAAACCGCGCGGGACTTCGCTCCCTGGGCAGTCGAACGAGGCACGATCGTCGTGGACGAAAGTGGCTACTGGCGGATGGATCCCAAGGTGCCATTGATCGTTCCGGAAGTGAACGCCGACGCGATCCGCGGTCACAACAATTTGATTGCCAGCCCAAACTGTTCGACAACCCAGCTTGTCGTCGCACTGAAGCCATTGCATGACGCGGCCCGGGTTCGCCGCGTGATCGTCAGCACCTACCAGGCGACGAGCGGGGCAGGGGTGGCTGGCCAGCGCGACCTGACCAACGGCTCGCGCGCCCACCTCGACGGCAGCAAACATCAGAACGAAACCTTCGCCCACGACATCGCCTTCAACCTGATTCCGCAAATCGGCTCGCACAAGCACGCGGGCTACACCTCGGAAGAGATGAAGATGGTCCACGAGACTCGCAAAATTCTGGGCGACGAGTCCATCCAGGTCTGCGCCACCTGCATTCGCGTGCCGGTCAGCAACTGCCACAGCGAAAGCATCCTGGTCGAGACCGAGAAGCACCTTACGCCGGAAGAGGCGCGCGAGTTGTTCGCCGCGGCGCCCGGCATCGTCGTGGTCGACGACCTGGCGGCCAAGCAATACCCCATGCCGCAAAACTGCGATGGCCGCGACGAGGTCTTCATCGGCCGCATTCGCCAGGACTTGAGCAGCCCGAACGGCCTGGCCTTCTGGTGCGTCAGCGACAACCTCCGCAAAGGCGCGGCGACAAACGCGGTGCAAATCGCCGAGTTGCTGGCCCGCACCCACGTAGCGCAAGGCGTGGGCTAAGACTGGATCGCAACTGGATTCTGGGTGCCACTGGCTCTGCCAGTGCATTGAACTTCCGTCGTCGTTGCACGCGCGAGCACTGGCAAAGCCAGTGGCACACAACTCGTCTGCGAACAGAAATTGCATGCGCGCTTTCAAACTCACCATGTCATACGACGGCGCCGCGTACGCCGGGTGGCAAGTTCAGTCGAATCAGACGACGGTGCAATCGGTCGTCGAAGCGGCGCTGGCCCGAATCACCGGCGGCATGGTCCGCGTCGCCGGTAGCGGACGGACGGACTCGGGCGTGCATGCCCTCGGTCAGGTTGTCAGCTTTCAAAGTCCTACGCGGCTTTCGCCGGAAACACTCCGTAACGCGTTGAACGCGGAACTGCCGCGCGATATGGCGGCGCTAAAGGTCGAAGAGGCGCCGATCGGTTTTCACGCGCGCTTGGACGCCAGCGGCAAGCGGTATCGCTACTGGCTCAACGACGGCCCGGTGCCGGACGTGTTTCGCCGGCTCCATTCGTGGCACGTTCGCCAGCCGCTCGATTGCGACGCCATGCACCGCGCTGCGCAGGCGTTTGTCGGCGAGCATGATTTTCGCAGTTTCGCTTCGCGCTGGCCGGAAGATTTGCACAGTACTCGGACGATTTACGAGGCCACATTGCGGCGCGAAAACCTGCCCGATTCACCCACGCTGATCGTTTTCGAGGTCGCCGGCAGCGGATTCTTGTACAACATGGTCAGAACAATGGTCGGCACACTGGTCGAGGTGGGCAGGGGGGCTAAGCCCGAATGTTGGCCGGCCGAAGTCCTGTCTCGGACCGATCGTAACGAGGCCGGGATGACTGCGCCACCTCAAGGGTTGTTCCTGGTTTCAGTCGATTATCCAACCGAGGCCACTGCGCTCGGCCAACGGCAGATGAATGATGACGAATTAGGCGAGTGACGCGAGTCTAAGGATCCATTTCGGCCGCGCAAGCGCCAACACTTCCTGCAAAACCATTTGGTCCCATGCGCGTCGCTCACGTAATCACCCGGATGATCCTCGGCGGCGCGCAGGAGAACACCCTGCTGAACTGCGAGGATCTGCTGCGCGATTACAGCGACGACGTGCTCTTGATCACCGGGCCATCGATTGGTCCCGAGGGAGACCTGCTGGAGCGAGCCCGCCGCAACTTGGTTCCGCTCTCGATCATCGACCCACTCCGCCGTGATATTCATCCCACGCGAGACTGGGCCAGCTACCGCGCCCTGCGCCGCGTTTTGATAGATTTTCGGCCCGACGTCGTGCATACGCACAGCGCGAAAGGGGGCCTATTGGGCCGGCTCGCTGCCGACTCGCTGGGCATTCCCGCGATTGTGCACACCGTGCATGGCGCGCCTTGGCATCCGTACCAGTCGGCGCTCGCTCGGCAGTTTTTCATCCGCTGCGAACGCTTCGCGGCTAACCGCTGCCACGCGCTGATCAGCGTGGCGGACGCCATGACGGACCTGTTGGTCGACGCCCGCGTGGCGCCGCGCGAAAAGTTCACCACGATCTACAGCGGGATGGAAGTCGAACCGTTCGTGAACGCCGATATGCGCCGCGACGAAACGCGCTCCATGCTCGGGTTCGGTCCGGAACATGTCGTGATTGGCAAAGTTGCGCGGCTGTTTCATCTTAAGGGCCACGCTGACGTGATCCGCGCGGCGCAGACCGTCGCCAAGAAGTTTCCGCAGGCGCGGTTTCTATTCGTCGGCGATGGCATCCTGCGAGCGGAGCTTGAGCGTCAGGCGGATGACGCCGGACTTGCCAAGGTGATTCGCTTCGTTGGGCTTGTCCCGCCGACTGAGGTGGCCAACTACATTGGCGCAATGGATATCGTGGTTCACGCCAGCCTGCGCGAAGGGCTGGCCCGCGTGTTGCCTCAGGGGTTGATCGCCGGGAAGCCGGTTGTCAGCTACGACGTCGACGGCGCTCGCGAGGTGGTAAAGACCGGCGAGACCGGTTTTCTGATTCCGCCGCAAGACGAGCATGCGCTGGCCGACGCGCTAGGGCAGTTGATTGCCGATCCCGCGTTACGGGCAACCCTTGGCTCTGAGGGGCGCCGCCGCTTCACCGATCAGTTCCGCCACCAGGAAATGACGCGCCGCGTCCGCGAACTCTACGAACGCTGCCTGGCGGCGAAAGGCTAGTTCCAATCGCCCACCGACGGGCTTGGACGTGAGACTGCCTGGCAACACAAGTGTTCCACTCCAATCTTCGTCCTCTGCGTCACTGCGCCCTTGCGGTTCAACCTGTTCGTCCCTTACGAGGACAGTGATGAACCGCCGAAACGCCGAGGCGCGGAGAGAAGCAGAAACTCTTGACTTAAGATGATATGAGCGACCTGCGGGTAATTCGTCGTATAGCTGGCCCAGTGCAGGCTGCGATTCTCGTCAATCTCCGCGGCGCCCAGCAAATAACCTTCCAGCGGCTCAAAATACTCCCGAGAACCGCGGTCCTCAGCTAGACTGATAAGTAGGGCAGGGGGGGGGGGGCACGGAACCGAGGCAGAGGAGCGACAGCGCGTGGCGTTTACTAGTCAAGATCGCATCGGTCCATATCGACTGCTGAACGTCATCAAGACCGGCCAGACCAGTCAGGTGTGGGCCGTGATCAATGAGCGTGACGAGCGGCGACTCGCGCTCAAGATCCTGATGAACGAATTTCGCAAGGATCGCGAACACATTGCTTACATGAAGCAAGAGGCGATCGTCGGCAAGCCGCTCGACCATCCCAACGTGATCAAGGTCTACGATTACGCCGTCGATCAGACCACGCCCTATCTGGTGCTCGAATACTTTCCGGCGCCAAACATCAAAGAAATCCTGCAGACGATCCGGACTGAAGTCGCGTTTCTGATGCCGCGGATCGTTAACTCGGCCGCCGAAGGGTTGGCCTATTTCAACCAACAGGGCTGGGTCCATCGCGATATCAAGCCGGACAACTTTCTCGTCAATCGCAATGGCCACGTGAAGTTGATCGACTTCGCACTGGCCGTGCGTGGCAAGAAGAAGGGTTTCTTCTCTGGCTTCTTTGGCGGCAAGCAGAAGGTGCAAGGGACGCGCAGCTATATGTCGCCCGAACAGATCCGCGGCGATGCGCTCGATGAACGGTCGGACGTGTACAGCTTCGGCTGTACGATCTTTCACTTGATCGCCGGCCGTCCGCCGTATACCGGCGAGAATAGTAATGACCTGCTGAACAAGCACTTGAAAGCGCAGCTGCCATCGCTCGAGGCGCAAGACCGCAACATCACGCCACAGTTTGGTGAGCTGATTCGGTCGACCATGGCCAAGATCCCGGACAAACGACCGACTTCGATGACGGCGTTTCTCAGTGAGCTGCGCGTGACGCCCATGTTCAGAGTAGCACCCGAGATTCCTGCCGGATTTGAAGAGGGCGCTGCAGGGGGCGAGTGAACCAGGCGTGAAGTTTGAGGAGAAACGGGGCGTCCATCAAATCCGTCGCCCGCCGGGCGAAGGTGGTTTTGCGACAGCAAACCGGATGAGGGCAGAGCATCGCAATCGATGGTCCTAGTGTGAAAACCCCACTCGACTCAGCGCCCTCATCCCAACCATCTCGCGGCGGGGGAGGGGGGGGCGCCTTTCGGCCTTCGGGGTTCGACACTTCGCGGCTCTCCAGCGGGCTTTTTCGCCTGCTATCGGCTGGTATTAACGCTGCCGCCGATTCCGTGTAATCTAACGGTGCTAACGCCGTCGAAAGACGGAACGGCCCGCAGTCCAGATCGCCAGGGCAGGGGAGGGGAGCGCGGTTTTTCGGTCGGCCTCAGATACCAACTTTCCATCCCAATTTCGATTGGTTTAACATGGCGCGCACTCTACAACAGTTGGCGTTCGAGCAACCGATCTACGAGCTGGAAGCGCGGCTGGCGAAGCTCGAAGCGGCCGGCGATGAAAACCTGGCGGCTGGCGAAGAAATCCGCCGGTTGCGGCGCGAACTCACTGATCTGAAGAAGAAGATCTACAGCCAGCTCGAGCCTTGGCAGGTCGTCCAAGTCGCTCGCCATCCAGAGCGTCCGATGACGCTCGACTACATCGAGCTGGTCTTCGACGACTTTGTCGAGTTGCACGGCGATCGTTCATTTGGCGACGACCGCGCCATTCGGACCGGCTTCGCCAAGCTCGGCGAATATAAAGTCATGCTCGTTGGGCACCAAAAGGGAAACAACCTCAAGGACCGCATCGCCTGCAACTACGGTTGCGCCCACCCGGAAGGCTACCGCAAGGCGATCAACCGCATGAAAATGGCGGCCAAGTATGGCTTGCCCATCATCACGTTCATTGACACGCCGGGCGCCTACCCCGGTATTGGCGCCGAGGAACGCGGCCAGGCTCAGGTGATCGCCACGGCGATGTTCGAAATGTCTCGCCTCGCTTGTCCCGTAGTGACTGTGGTGATCGGCGAAGGCGGATCCGGCGGCGCGCTCGGAATTGGCGTGGCCGACAAGGTCGCCATGCTCGAGTTTGCGTATTACTCGGTGATCAGCCCCGAAGGTTGCGCCGGCATTTTGTGGAAAGACGCCGCCTACGCCCAACAGGCGGCCCAGGCATTGAAACTGACCTCGAAAGACTTGCTCCGCTTCGGCGTGGTCGACGACGTCATCGAAGAACCAATCGGCGGCGCCCATCGCGACCATCACCAGATGGCGAGCCGACTGAAGATGTACCTGATCCGGGCGGTCCGCGAATTGACTCAAAAGTCGCCGGAACAACTTGTCGAAGAGCGGTACGAAAAGTTCCGCCGGATGGGACCGTTCCTCGAAGGCCCATTGGCCGTCGGCGCCCCGGCCGAAACGGCCTAGCGCCGAAACGAGAGATCACGGGCCGATCACGGGCCCCGTGATGACATTCGTTGGTGGCCGTTTGAAATGGAATTTGCCGGCGTTCGCGCCAGAGACCTTGGCGCTCCTGCCGAGGTCCAATTCGACCAGCGGAGATGCCTCATCCGCCCCCCGTATGCGCCGGTCGTCCGACTTGGCGCTCCCATCGCCTGCGTCCGACTACTTTGTCCCCTGTCAGGCCCCCTGCTAAAAACCGCGCCTCCCGGCCGCTCCGCCCCTTTTGAAAACTCCATTTTCCGGCGCTTTTGCGCTCCAAAAAAAGGCGCGAAAAAACGACGCTCGGAACGACCGAAAGCAGACCTGAACTTTCTCCACTTGCGCCGCGCTGGGCGCCGCCGCAACGGTGGCGTCTGCGCGCTGACTGTGGCGGCAGACCACAGCGTCGAACAGAATCAAACAGAAGCGAACACCCAGGATCGCCCGAGACGCGTTCCCGACGGCCAATTGGTCTGCGGACCCGGCCAGGATAGCTGTGGCTGCGGTTCCACCCAACGTCCGATAATGTTTCTTATGTTCGGTTTTTGAGCCATTTTCACGGGGATTTCAGCGTTTTGACCGGAACACGTTATTTGGCCAGGCCGCCCTACATCGCTCAGAAATCGATCCCTGAAGACGCCGCGATCGAAGCGTTCACGAACCCAAAATTCGAGGTCGATTCGAAGCCCGTCACTCCCCTGTCTGCGAGCGATCGGCGCGATCGTTTTTGAGGACACCGGCGAGAAAGTTCTCGACGGAAGTCCGAATGAAAAACCGGCGCGCGAGGGCAAAATTCTCGATTTTCAATCCGGTAAAAATTCGCGCCAGAAACAGGGGGGCACAACGCGGGGAAGGTTGCTCCGGTCGCCCCCCCTCGGCCCCAATAAGAATGCGCTGGCGACTCTATGCGCAGCGCTGACAGCGGCGCACAGTGCCAGACAAATCGATTGGCCCATTCGAGTCAGATCGGCGCCGCCGCTAGCAACCCACTGACTGCACTCGGGCGCCAGCAACAGAACGCCCAGTCTCCGATTGCGCGGGTTCTACCGGCGCGGCGCTGGGCCTGGAACTGCCAATTCTGTCTTGGCCGCCGACTGGTTCTTCGGTACAGTCCCCGCCCGAATTGTCGCCCGGAAGCAAAGACGGAGCCTACGCGATGCCAGGATTCAAGGTTCACATTACCGCCAGCACGATCCTGGGCGTGGGCTACGGCGTCGCCGCAAACACGATGTACGGCGTGCCGATACCGACCTGCGTGCTGGCAACCGGCCTGTGCAGCGTGGCCGGCATGCTCCCGGATCTCGACAGCGGGCCAGGGCGGCCATTGCGCGAGAGCGTGACCTTTGCCGCGGCCGTAGTGCCGATGCTGATGATCGATCGCTGGCGACATATGGGCTGGTCGCACGAAATGATGGTGCTGGCCGGCGCCGGGATCTACCTGGCAATCCGTTTCGGCATCGCCTGGATCCTCAGAAACTACAGCGTGCATCGCGGCATGTTTCACAGTTTACCCTGCGCGATGATCTTTGCCGAGCTGGCGTTTCTGCTGTGCTCATCTGGTGGGCTACCGATTCGATTCTATGAAGCGGGCGCAATCCTGGTGGGATTCTTGTCGCATCTGATACTCGATGAGATCTGGAGCATCGATCTCAGCCGCGGCATCCCCAGGTTGAAACCAAGCTCAGGCACGGCGTTCAAAATGTGGGGACCATGCCTGTGGTCGGTCGCGCTGACGTACATCCTGCTGGCGATGACGTCGGTCGTGGTGCTGACTGACCCAATCTGGGCAACCGTTTCGCCAGAAGGCAAACAGGCGAACGAGATCGCCACCTCGCTGATGGAAACGTTCAAGCGATAGGCTGCGCTCAAGTGAACGCTGCACAGCGCGACTCGCGTGCAGGGAGGGCGAGGCTCCCTGACTGCCGTCACCTGGGCGATAACCTTTCCTATTGCTGCTTCGTGTCCAGCAATAGCGTGACCGGGCCATCGTTCACGAGCGAGACTTGCATGTCGGCGCGAAAGCGCCCGGTGGCGACTTCGATCCCCGCGGCGCGGACTTTGGCGACGAACGCTTCGTAGAGGCGCTCAGCCAACTCTGGCAGCGCCGCGGCAACGAAACTGGGGCGCCGACCGCGGCTGCAATCTCCCAGCAGCGTGAACTGACTGACGACGAGCATCTGGCCACCAACATCGGCTAGGGCCAGGTTCATCTTGCCGGCCTCGTCGTTGAAGATTCGCAGCCCAGCGATCTTATCGGCCAGTTGCAAAACGTCGGCCTCGGTGTCTTCGCCGGCGACGCCAAGCAGCACGACTAGCCCGCGCGCGATCCGGCCGACTTCTTCGCCGGCGATGGTCACCGCGGCTTGGGTGACGCGCTGAACGCAGGCTCGCATGGTGTCTTTCCGAAGTGAACGCCCTGGCGTCTAGGAAACCGCGCCTTACGATACGCCAGCCGGCAGCGAGTCACAATCGCCTTGCGAAACTCAATCTTTGCCGCGCCTAAACGCAAATCAGTTGCAAATGGCGCCTTGTCCCCGCCCCCCTGCCCTGTCATACTCCTCTATCCCAAAAATGAGCCGGAGACGTGACGTGGACCGTGGTTTACTGTTGGTTGTTTACTGCCTGTTGATCATGGTCGCCTCGCTGGCCGGTGGCTGGCTGCCGCTATTGTTTCGGCTGTCGCACACCGGCATGCAGCTCTCGATGAGCTTCGTTGGTGGCGCCATGATTGGCGTTGGCCTGCTCCACCTGCTACCGCACGCCTTCTTCGAGCTGCGCGACATCTATCCTTGCGTCTGGTGGCTGCTGGGCGGGTTCTTGACGATGTTCTTCATCGAGCGCGTCTTTCATTTCCATCATCACGACGTTCCGCCGGACGAAAGCGAAATCGCCGAGTCCGCTGCTCACGCGGAGGAGCCGGCGCCGAGCCATGGCCACTCGCACTCGCATGCTCACGGACATTCGCACGGTCCTGACTGCGACCATTCGACCGATAAACCGCACGCCTGGCGCGCGGCGCTCGCCGGCCTGGCGCTGCACAGCGCTACGGATGGCATCGCGCTGGCCGCTGCCGTTTCGGCCGATGTTGACACCGATGGCGTCGGGGTCACGCTGGCCGGTCTGGCCGTGTTTCTGGTCGTGTTTTTGCACAAGCCATTCGATTCGTTGACGCTAGGGACATTGATGGCCGTCGGCGGTCAATCGAAGCGAGCGCGACATATCGTGAATTTCGTCTACTCGCTGGCGGCGCCGCTGGGGGTCGCCATTTTTCTGATCGGCGTGAATGTCGAGCCTGGCACTCAGCGCCAGATCATCGGCGCGGCGCTGGCGTTTGCGGCCGGCACGTTCTTGTGCATTTCGACGAGCGACTTGCTGCCGGAGTTGCAGTTTCACGCGCACGATCGCTTCAAGCTCTCTGTGGCGCTGTTAGCCGGGTTGGCCGTCTCGGCGGTGATTGTCGTCGCAGAATCTTCACTGCACGACCACGGCGCGCATAGCTCTGCCGAACACGAGGCCCATGAGCATGACGCGCACGAAGGCCACGATCATGCCGAGCCTGACGGGCACAAGCACGAGCACTAGTTTGGGCGCCACTGGCTTCAGTGCGTGTGCCACTGGCTCCGCCAGTGTCTTTAATGCTTTCGACTACTCACGTCCAGCACTGGCAAAGCCAGTGGCACACAATCCAATCACCTCGTTGTGAGAACGCGCTAAGCCAAGCCGCGTTCGTCGCGGATCTTTTTGACCCGGTCCATGACTTCGGTCACTACGATGTGGTTGGCGCGGATGTTGTTCGCTTCGAGGTACGACGCCCAGACGATGAAGCCCAGCCCGGCGGCGGCCGCGGCGAAGTGCAACTCGGACCATTTCAGTCCGAATGGCGCAGCGGCCCTGAAAGTTCCGGCCGGGTCCCCTGCCCCGCCCAACGCAATGATCCCCACGACCACCAGCATGTTGCCCACGGCAAACGGAAACGTCCGCCGTTTGAGCGCATTGCTGCGCCGGACGAGCGAGCTATCTAGTTGGTAAGCGTCGGACACTTCCTTGCACCAGCGACTGGCGCCAATGAAGTAGACCAGCACGATACTGTTGACGAACACAACCGCAATGGACGCGGCAATGCCCGACAATCGATGGACCGTGGCCAGGCGCTGCGCCCCGTTGTCGGTCGCGTCGCGAATATCGACGCTGCGCAAACCAAGCCCCAACATCAGCGTGGCCCCAACGGCCAACACGGCAAACATCGTCAAGATGGTGAAAATTCTAGCCAATGCGAAACCCACTCCCTTCCTGCGAACAAAATGCGAATGCGGACATTCTAACTCGACGGGCGGACTTGCGGGACTGGGCTTATTGAGTGGGAGTTCTAATGTGGAATGATGGAAACTGGCGTGTCGAATTCAACGCCCAACCCCGACAGGGGTCGAAGCGCATAGCCGGGGGATGAGCGAAGCGATTCCCCCGGAACAAAGCGCATCTGATCGACCGTCGACCCCGAATGGGTCGCACAAGTCGCGAGCAAATGATCGTAAAGTCTCCCTCGATTCCATCTGCGACCCCGACTGGGGTCGAATCACGTCCATCAACAATGTTTCTGCACCGGGGGTATCGCTAACCGCTCAACCCCCGGCTATTAGCTATGATCCCTGCCGGGATCAAATCGCACACATCGAGCTCCGCACACTTCGACGCTTTCGCCGATATCTCTCGCTCAGTAAAATACTCGCATGAAGAAGCCTACGATTGCGCTGACCGTTGGAGATCCGGCCGGGATTGGCGCCGAGGTGATCGTGGGCGCGCTCGACAATCTGCGCGTGCATGAATGGTGCCGTCCGGTCGTGCTTGGGCATCCCACGGTTATCTCCCGCGCAGTCCGCTTGCTGGGCAGCACGGCCGAAGTGCGCGAAGTTGCCTCGATCGAGGACGCGCGACCCTCGATCGAAGTGATCGCCTGCCTCAACGTCTGCCGCGACGACGCCGCGGACGCTCCGCAGTGCCAGGTCGATCCTCGGGCCGGTCAGGCCGCGTATGACGCGCTCGTGGCCGCCGCCCAACTGGCGCTGGCCGGACGAATCGACGCTATCACCACAGCGCCGCTGCACAAGGCCGCGCTCTGGCAAGCCGGGCATCACTACCCGGGCCATACCGAATTGCTAGCGGAGCTGTGCGGCGTGACGGACTTTGCCATGATGCTCTACCTGGCGCACGACGAGCAGATCCTCTCGCCCGGCGGCTTGGGGGTCGTCCACACCACGCTTCACATGTCGCTGCGCGAAGCGCTGGCCGCGCTGAACACGAACGCTGTGCTCGAGAAAATTCGCCTGGCTGATGTTTCGATGCGACCGCTCGTCAATGGCGCGCCGCGGATTGGCGTTTGCGCGCTCAACCCTCACGGTGGCGAAGCCGGGCTATTCGGCGATGAAGAGACGACAATCATCGAGCCGGCGGTTGTCGCCGCGCAGCGCGAGGGAATCATCGCCGAGGGCCCCTACCCTACCGACACACTGATGGTTCGCGCGCGAGACGGCGAGTTCGACGCGATCGTCGCCATGTATCACGATCAAGGACACATCGCGCTAAAGCTGTTGGGCATGCACCGCGCGGTGAATATCACGCTGGGGCTGCCGATTATACGCACCAGCGTCGCGCACGGCACGGCGTTCGACCTGGCGTGGCAAGGCCGGGCGAAAGCGTCGAGCATGATCGAAGCGATCCGCGTTGCGGCCGAGTTGGCCCGCCACCGTGCATTGGCCAAGGCATTGCACGGCTGAGCCTGAGTGGCATCATCACGATTTGGTTTCGCCGATGTGTGCCACTGGCTCCGCCAGTGCCGACCCGACAGTTGAAGACAATTCAAAGCACTGGCGAAGCCAGTTGCACACCAACTTTCGAATTCCATTAAGCTCCAGGATCGTTTGATGAACGACGTGCGTACTGCTCTCCTCCCCTCCCCTGCCCCGGATGTCTGTGTTGCAGTTTTGATTCGCCACGGGGCGACCGACGCCAGCGCCGCGCATCCACAAATCCTGCAAGGCAGTGCAACCGACAGCCCACTCTCGGCCGTTGGGCAGCGTCAGGTAGAGCAAACAGCGCAGTTTCTGACTTCGCGCAGGATCGACGCCCTGTTTTGCAGCCCGATGTTGCGGGCGCGGCAGACGGCGCGGCCTATTGCCGAATCGCACAACCTGGAACCGCGGATCGTGCCGGCGATCATTGAAGCCGATCTCGGTCGCTGGGAATTGCGCAGCTGGGACCAAATCGCCCACGACGAACCCGAAGAGTATCAACAGTTCATTGCGCGGCCGGACATTCACTCTTACGGTGGTGGCGAATCCATCGCCGCCGTGCGTGATCGAGCATTGCCGGCGATTGAGCGCGTGATGTCCGGTTGTCTTGGGCAATCGATCGCGCTGGTCACACATCGGATCGTGATTCGCGCGTGCGTGGCGCACCTGCTGGGCGTGCCGCTGGCCGAATCGCGCCGCGTCTCGCCATCGACATGCGGTGTCAGCTTACTGCGCTACAGTGAGGGAAAGCTCGAACTCGTCGGCTTCAACTCAGTGTTTCACCTCGGGCAATAGCCACTACCACGAAGCGCCAGCGAGGGTTCTTCGTAATCTTGCAACGAAAGAGAAGAACCCTCGCTCGGGCTTCGGGTTAGTGAAGATGGTACGCACGGAGTGCGTACCCTACGGCTCAAGTCCTCAAGTCCTCAAGGCCTTCCTCACTGCCGACTGATAAACACGTCGGTGTCGTCGGTTGGCACGGTCTCGCCGGGTTGATAAACGAATTGCACCGGGTCGAGCGCGATGTTGCGCTGCACGTCGTAAAACTCGACGCTGTACATCGTCTCGGCTTCGTCCAGGCTCGTTTTGCCATCGACGATGCGCTTGAAGTCGAGCTTGTAGGGAAACAGATCGTCGGCGCCAATGTAAAGCTCGACATGCGTCGGCGCTTGGACCGGCAGCGCTTTGAGGTTCGGCGGTTGGCCTGGTTCAGCGGGCGGCTTTTGTTCGGGCAAAAGTTGCGCGAGCATCGCCGCGTTCAACATGCCGCTGACTTTGTAGGCCGGGACTTTGGCGCCGACAGTTGCGGGCTGCACGGTTTGTAAATCGAACGAGCGACGAACGCCGTCGACCAGTAGTGGCAACCCGCCGATCGCCAGTTCTTTGGTCGGCGCGCCCGGCGCTGGGGGCGCAGCGGCTCGCCGTGCTTCACGTGCTGCCAACACGCGCGCCACGTCGACGTGGCCCAATCGCACAGAACCAGGCATCGTGCGACGGATCCAAAGCGCGTTGCCGTCACCGATTTGTTGCAACGTGCAGACGTCGTCTCCGACGGGCGTCTTCAATTCCATTCGCACGCGAATCGGCGCGTGACCAGATTGCAGGTACTGCCCTGTCCCGCTCAGAGAATGCCCAACCAGATTGCCGTGAAAACGGATTTTGGCGGAGATCGTTTCGAAGAGTGCTAGCTGATCGATCGAGCGGCGCACCAGGTCGACCGCTTGCGGAACTCCCGGCGCGGCCGGCAGCGGCGCTTCGGCGCTGGCCAGGACCACGCCTTGCGTCGCTGGCGCCGTGGCGAAAGGCGCCGCAGCAAACGCCGGCGCGTCCCCCCCTGCCCTCTGGCCCTTGGTCGAATGCGCATTCATTACCCCAGCAACCACGGCGCCCACAATGCCCAGCAGCATGGCTGAGAGGATGGGTAATCTGTGCTTCATTGTGGGGTTTTAACGGATATGCCAAAGATTCTGGTTATGCAATGCCGAACTTACAACTCAGACGTGCAGCGCGCGTGGATTCCGATTGGGCTCCCACGCGTTTGTCTGCCGGCTGACCGCGACTACCAGCGAGCGCTCGAAGGCGGGCTCTCTGCGGGCCGCGGCGCGCGAGGCATTGTAGGTGGACTGACCGGGGCCGGTCCACGCCAAAAACGCCGGTCAAACGCACCACAAGTAAACGCAAGACCGGTCTCGCGGCAAGGGAACTCAGCGAATCACGGAGAGAAACGCACATCTGTCCAGCGACGCCCGTCACGCGGCGCCGGACAAAGCGCAAGATAGCGCCCACGGCGGCGCACGGTTATCCAAGGGGGGAAACCAATGAAGTATTCGATGACACTGTTATGCCTATTCGTAGTTGCAGCGGGCTGCAAAGTCCCGCTCGGCTACAACCTGCCGCCGGCCGAGCGGATTATGGAACCCGGCCCTGGCGTCGGGCTCAGCCCTGGCGTGATGATCCCGTCTACGGACTCGATCGTCCCGTTTGTCGGCCAGACGTCGCAGATTGCGTTCGTCGGTCCAGAGGGGATGCAGATCAACTGGGACATCAGCGCGCCTGGCGCATTCGATTCCGAAGCGTTGATTGCTCCGGGCCGCTCGAACTTTCCGCAAGGAGCCATCTATCGGATGAAGCTGACGAACGTGCCCGGCCGGGCCGGCGTCGAGCTCTATCCGACCTTGGAAGTGGCGCCAACCTTGCCACGCACCGACGCCTACTTGGCGCACAACGCCATTCCATTCCAACTGACGGACGAAGACTTCGACCAGGTCCTTAGTGGCAACTTTGTCACCAAGGTAATCTACCTGCCCGATGCTGAGTTCCAGGAACTGGCGCTGGCGGGTGTCGAGACGTTGGTCAGCACTCGGCTCGATCCGGGCGTCGACCCCATCATCGAAGCCGATCGTCGCGGTTCGATTCTGGCGATCATTCGCCTGGGTAACAAGGATTTGCAGATCCCCGGCGGAGATGGCGTAGGCCTGTCCGGAATGCCACTGGGCGTTGGCCCAGACGGAATGGTTGGTGGCGGCGGCACAATGGCCAATTGCTACGGTCCGGGTGGCGGCAGCTCGGCTGGTCCGGGCAGTTCGGTCCCACCAATGCTCTCGGGCATCACCGCTCCAGAGTACGGCATGCCGATCAGTGGCACGCCGATTGGACTGCCTGGTCCTCCGCACATTCCGTTCGGTGTGCCGGCCGGCCTGCAGAAGCATGTTGTCCGCAACCACACGACGAACCACATCCCTGGCCCAGTGGCCAAGATGTCGATCGACGTCAAGCAACGACCAGGCCTCAGCTATCCGAAGCCTGTCAGCCACGTCCACATCACAGAGGACGTGATTCCAAGTCCGGCTGCTTACTGTCTGCCGGGCACAGCAACCCATCAGTTGATCGGCAACCCGGCTCCGGCTGGGGCGAGCGACTGTCCGTAGCGTGCAACGAAATGTATCACGCATTGCTCGTCGGCAAGGGCAGGCGAGCAATCCGCGAGCGAGTTGGGGCGGAATTTGGGTTAGAGCGAGTTGGGGCAGAGCGTGCGTGACACCTTGATTCGACAGCTTTTGATTTTCCGAGAGATTCTATCCACGAGATCCGGGACAATGGTCGAACAGCTCCGCAAACTGGCGTTCCGTCCGGCGGCACGCCAGGTATGGGTTGCTCGCATGGTTGCGACAGTGGGAATCGTCGTTATGGCCGCGAGCCATCAGCTCGCAGCGCAAACGCCAGACGTCCACTATCGCTACCAAGGCAATGAGCCACCGGGAGCGATTGGAAGCATGCAACTCCAGCGCGGAGGACCATTGGCCGGATATTTTCAGCCAGTTGAGATCAAGGCTCCCCAGGGGGCTTTGATCTCACTGGCCGTGGACGGAGCGTTCGACACGCCGCGCGCAGCGCCCAGAGTGGGCATGCTGATCGGCCAGGTCTATCGGTTGCGAGTGACCAACATCAACTTGCACCCAGGCCGAGAAGTCTTTCCTACGATCGAAGTCATTGATCGTCTCTATCCTCCGGCCGGGCAGGCGCCGAGGTTTCCGATTCCGATCGAGTTGCCGCAAGAAGATCTGGAACTGGCGCTCGACGGGAACTACATCACCCGCGTGATCTATCTCGAAGATCCTGATCGGGCACTACCCGTTCCGTCGGCCGGGAAAGAACAAAACTGGTACGACGCCGGCCCGGGATCGAATCCGGTTTTCATGGCCGACAGGCTCGGGCGACCGATGGCGATTGTCCGCATCGGCGGGCGCCTGCCGGATCAACGAATGGGACCGGACGCGGCCTTTATGATGGGCAGCCCCCAGTTTTACATCCTGAATTCCAATCGACCTAGCTACGCGAATCCGTTGCTCATGCCTGGCGTCGGGCCGGGAGGCGTTGTTGTCGGCGACGATTGCGCGGCGATCACGCCTGTGGTCACGCCCTCGATCCGGCGCGTCTCAGCGCAGCAGTTGCGAGGCGCCGCGCGATGAAACCCAAATTGAAACACTCTACGGTTTGCGCGTCGATCTTTGCGCGCGAAGGTGTCTGCTGGATTGCGCTGGCGCTGTTCGTGGCGACGTGCTGCGGATGCCGCTCGCCACTGGGCGCGCTAACGCCGGCCACTGTTACGGACACTCCACCATGCGACCCGCTGGACGATTCGACCGAGGCCGTGGCCGACGTTGGCCCTGCCGTGGCGGTGCCGTCGGACGTCATTGTCGATGGCCCCATCGATGATTCCATGAATGGCGGAATGGCCGGCCCAATGATGGGCATGATGCCGCCGCCGGGACCACCCCCGATGGCGCCGATGCCGTATCAGGTGACTGGCACATGGCGTCCGCCGGGACTTCGCGCGCCGTGGCCAGAAGACGAATACCTCGAAGACGGCGGCGATCAAGGTCCGCCAGTCCTCGTGTCGCCAGATTGGAAAGTCTACGGGCTGGAATTGGAAGACACGATCGTCCATTTCGACACGGTCGATGGCCGCACGCTGATCGAGGCTTCAAACATTGTCGAGCTGTATGCGCCGCGATTTGGCTCGGTCCGCACGATCACTCGACTGGCAGAAAACGAACAAGCCACGCCACTGGGCGGATACGACGCGCCAGTGAAGCTGGGTCGCTACGACGAGTTCGACACTCCGCTGAGCAGCTTGCAGCGCGAACAGGCACACCGCGAAGACGGTCGCAAGATCGTCGGTCTGTACCGCACGAAACAAGGCGATGGCGCGATGTCGCAAGCCGTTTCCCCTGGCAGCTTCCAGGACGCGTTTCTGCCGTACGAAAATATCAGCGTGATCCGCAACGGCCAATTCGTGAACACCGAAAAGGCTCGACTGGCCGCGGCGGTGCAAAAAGCAATCACGTGGTCGCGCGATCAGGGCGCGCAAGTCATTATCGACAACCAGGCGGCACAGGTCGTGACCGGCGATCGCCGCGCCCAGGCCACGTTTACCTACGACGATTTCCGCAAGCCAAAATTGCGGATCATCAAAGTCGCCTCGACGCAGACAGCGCTGCCGGGCGAAACGGTCGACTTCACACTCCGTGTCGACAACATCGGCACGCAAGTCGTTGGCAACGCCGTGATCATGGACAGCCTGACGACCCGGTTGGAGTACGTTCCTGACAGCGCCCAATCCAGCGTCGAAGCCGACTTCGGCGTAAAGCCGAACGAAGGGGACTCGCTCGTCCTGCGCTGGGAGTTGAAAGATCCGATCCAGCCAGGCGACGGCGCCGTGATGCGATTCCGTTGCGTCGTGCGGTAAGAGCCGCGCTGGTCGATCCAACCCATCTGCGCAGCCGGGAGTGCGAGGCTCCCGCCGAGCAACGCAGCGGAGATGGGCGTGAGATTCATTACGAATCGTAACCCAACGCGAATTGAAACCTCGACTCTAACTTGTTCTCTCTGCGTCTCCGCGACTCCGCGTGAGACCTCTTCCGATTTGCGAATCCATCGAGCCACCTGGCTCGGCAGGAGCCTCGCCCTCCCGACTGCGCCGCTTCTCACGTCACTCGAATAGCGGTGCCCGATTGACCCGCGGCTAGCGCCTTGCGGCTCACATGTGCTGGCACGCGGCGCCCCCCTGCCCTGCCCCTCCTCGACGCACTTTGCGTTGGCTATGATCGAACGATCTGGGCGAGCCACGTACTTCTCGCTCTTACTCCTTCGCAGCGCAGCAGAAAATCATGTCGCATCCTTGGATCGCCGAGCGGATGGCCCATTTTGATAGCTCGGGCATTCGCAAGGTTTTCGACCTCGCCGCCGGGCTGAAAAACCCCATCAACTTGTCGATCGGCCAGCCCGACTTCGACGTGCCGCCGGCGATTCAGCAAGCGGCCATCGAGGCGATCACGCACGGCCGCAACGGCTACTCTCCCACGCAAGGCGCCGCCGGGTTGCGCGACAAGTTGCAAGCCCGCGTCGATGCGCAATACGGCCACAACAATCGCCGCGTCTTCGTCACCAGTGGCACCAGTGGCGGGCTAATGCTGGCGGTGCTGGCGATCGTGAACCCCGGCGACGAAGTGATCGTGTTCGACCCGTACTTCGTGGTCTATCCGTCACTGGTCGAGATGGCGAACGGCCGGATGGTGCTGCTCGACACGTATCCGAACTTCCGCGTGGACCTCGATCGGCTGGAGGCCGCGATCACGCCGCGCACCAAGGCTATCATTTTTGCCAGTCCCGCGAATCCAACCGGCGTGACGGCCACGACCGCCGACATTCGCGCGATCGCCGAACTGGCAGCCCGCCGCAACGTGGCGCTGATCAGCGACGAGATCTACAACGAGTTTCAATACGACGAGCCGTTCGTTTCGCCCGCCAAGTTCAATGATCAGACGATCGTCGTTGATGGGTTCAGCAAGTCGTATGCGATGACCGGCTGGCGCGTTGGCTTCGCCCATGGCCCGGCCGAGATCATCCACGAGATGGCGAAGTTGCAGCAGTACACGTTCGTCTGCGCGCCGCAACCATTCCAATGGGCCGGCGCTGCGGCGCTTGACGTCGACATGAAGCCCTACATCGACACGTACCGTAAGAAGCGCGATCGGATCATCGCCGGGCTGAAAGACGACTTCGAAATCACCCAACCCGGTGGCGCGTTCTACGTCTTTCCGAAAGTCCCGAATGGCGACGCCACAAAATTCGTCGAACGCGCAATCGCCCGCGAACTGCTAGTCATCCCCGGCAAGATCTTCAGTCGTCACGACACCCACATCCGCATCTCCTACGCGGCGACGGATGAGACAATTGATCGGGGGATTGAGATTCTGCGAGAATTGGCGCGGGCGTAATCTAACAAAGTTTTCATCATGGGCCCTGGGACAACTGCGCTGCGGTGTAGCGATGTCCGCCGACTGTTGTGGTCTGCTCGGTCAAGCACCATCCAGTCGCGTCCATTGATCCCAAAGAACGGCGGACATGTTACAGCCGAAGTGACCTCGCACAACCACCTGGTGCATTGACCACCCTACGCCTGCAAATTACGATGCCTGCCGGGAGTCTATAGCGCCGGAGGGGCGGACCCTCTACTGATTCTGGTGGTTATCTGGCGATCGCTCTCGGCAAACGTTTATCGCATGTGCGTTGTTTGACGTCGCCGCCGGTGTCTTCACGGCACGGACGCAACCTCGACAAATCTCGCAGTCTGATCGGCTGCGAACGGGGGCAGCTAAACACTTGCTCGCGTGAACATTAAAGGAGTCTTCTGATGGCTTCGATTTGGACACGATGTACGATCGCATTGCTCGTCGCAACTTCGACCGCATCGATCGCCAGCGCCGCGAATTCAATCTGGGACGCCGGAGGCGGCGACCTGAGTTGGGGAACCCCCAGCAACTGGTCAGCAAACACCTTGCCCTCACCTACCGATTCCGTGCTCTTCAATGACACGGGCGCCTCGAATAGTCCAGGGACGACAACGGTCCTGCTCGACATGGCCCGAAGCGTGGCAGGTTTCACCGTAGAGAATCCTACCAACAAGTATCACACGTTCGACCTGAACGGATTTTCGCTCGACGTTGGTGGGCCCCTTAACATCAACACAAATATTTCCTCTGCGACGCTGACAACCTTCAAGAATGGCGTATTAAACCTTGGCGCCGGGGCCAATCTGATCGACGTCAACGTCGGTCGTAATACGTCAAACACCAATACCACGGCCACGCTCGATCTAACTTCGGTCAATGTGAACGCTAACCTGCATAATGTGATCATCGGCGAGAAATTGCTCGGCGGTGGCGGCACGTCGACCGGGACGATGAATCTGGGAAACGGCGGCGCAATAACCATCGGATCTGCAGGCAACCTCGGTCAACTCCTGGTGGGTCATACATCCGGTGGTGGCAATTCGGTTGGCAGCGCAGACTTCAGCCATATCCCAACATTGAACGCCGCCCTCAATGGTCTGCTCGTCGGCACGTCCGAAAAAGGGATCGCAACAGGCACATTGAAGTTGGCCGCAACGAACAACATCATCGCAAGCACAGTGCGAGTGGGCTATTCAACGATCGACACGCAATCCACGGCCAGCACGCTCTCGTTGGGAATGAACAACACGATCAACACGCCGGAGATGATCGTCGGCGGTCAATTGAGCGCGGGCAATGTTGACATTCCAGTTGGAGGCTCGCTAACGCTCGGCACGGTTGCCGTGCCGACCAACCTGGCTGTCGCCCAGACCGGCGCTGGCACTGACACAACGCTAGGTTCAACGATGAATCTGGCGAACGCGACGTTTAACGCCACGCTCAGCAATCTAACTGTCGCCGATCGTTTCTCGACCGCCGGCAACGGCAACTGGATCGGCACATTGACCGGCGGCAACGCCGGCGCCATCACGATTGGGTCGCCGTCAGCGCCTGGTAACTTCGTCGTGGGTCATGTCGCAGCACCCAATGGTGGAGGCAGAGCCAATGGCACGGTCAATTTCAGCGGACAAACCAGCCTGACGGCCAACCTCAACAACATGTTCATTGGCACGTCCGAGTTCGGTTTTGCCACCGGGACGGTGAAGCTGGCCGCCACAAATAACATCACCGCCAACACGATCCGCGTGGGATATTCGACGAACGATACCCAGACGAGTGTCAGCACGCTCTCATTAGGACTGACAAACACGATTATTGCTGGAGACATGACAATCGGCGGACGCTATAGCGCCGCGAATTTGGATATCCCCGTCGGCGGATCGCTGACGTTGGGCTCCGTCGCAAACCCTACGAATCTGAAGATTGCTCAAACGGTCGGTGGCTCCGAATCGACTTTAGGTTCGACGATGAATCTGGCGGGTTCGACCTTCAATGCCTCGCTCAGCAACCTGACCGTGGCCGATCGCTTTTCACTTTCGGGCAGCGGCAACTGGTCTGGCGCATTAACCGGCGGCGTCGCTGGTGCGATCACGATCGGATCGCCTGCGAGCCCAGGCAATTTCATCGTCGGCCACGTGGCCGCCCCTAATGGCGGAGGCAAAGCCAACGGCACGGTCGACTTCAGTGGCCAGACTAGCCTGACAGCCAACCTTAATAACATGTTCATTGGCACGTCCGAGTTTGGGATTGCCACCGGCACAGTGAAGCTTGCCGCCACGAATACCATCTCTGCAAATTCCGTCCGCGTGGGCTATTCAACGAACGACACCCAGACAGCGCCCAGCACGCTGTCTCTCGGCACGACGAACACAATCAATACGCCGGAGATGATCGTGGGAGGTCAATTAAGCGTCGGCAACGTGGATATCCCCGTCGGAGGAGCGTTTACGCTGGGCTCTGCGGCAACGCCAACCAATTTGATTGTCGCCAAGACCGGACTAGGGACCGATCCGTCATTGGCCTCGAACATGAATCTAACTGGCGCGGCTTTCAACGCCACGCTCAGCAGCTTGACGGTCGCGGACCGCTCGACAACATTTGCGGGCGGATTCCTGATCGGCTCGCTCAATGGCGGCAACAGTGGCGCTATCACGATTGGCTCTGTGGCCAATCCTGGCAATGTCATCATCGGCCACGCGGCGGGGCCAACCGGTGGCGGCCGCGCAAACGGCTCGGTCGATTTCAGCGGTCAGACCAGCCTCAACGCGACGCTCAATAACCTCTTTGTCGGCACGTCCGAGATCGGCTTCGCCGCCGGGACATTCAAACTTGCTGCTACCAATACCATCACCGCTAACGCCATTCGCGTTGGTTATTCGACGAATGACGTGCAGACGACCATCAGCTCCATGTCGCTGGGAATGAACAACACAATTGGCGCGTCCGAGTTGACAATCGGTGGGACACTCAGCGCCGGTCAGCTGGATATCCCCGTCGGCGGCTCACTGAACTTGGGCACAGTAGCCGTGCCTACGAATTTGAGCGTTGGCAAAACCAGCCTCGGAGCCAACGCTGCCATCACGTCGACCATGAATCTGTCCGGGGCGACGTTCAACGCTACGCTTAGCAACCTGACAGTGGGCGATCGCGTGGCATCGAACAACAGCAACACCTGGGGCGCCGTGCTAACTGGCGGCAGTTCCGGCGCCATCACGATCGGCTCGCCGGCGACGCCCGGTAATCTGATTGTCGGGCGCTCCGTCGCCACCGCCGGCCTGACTACGGCCTCGGCCAATCTGGGAGGGCAAACCAGCCTGTTCGCCAATCTGCAGAATCTGACCGTTGGAGTCGCTGAAGGGGGCACAGTGACTGGCGCGTTGACTTTGGCGAAGAACAACACGATCGACGCGCAATCGATTCGCGTCGGTCAGATGTCGGACAACAATACGGTTGGTCCCAGCAGCCTCATGCTGGGTCAGACGAATTCCATCCTGGCAGACAATCTGGTTGTCGCCGCAAAACTCTCGAACGCCACGGTTACATCACCGGCCAATGCGGTGATCTCGCTCGGCTCCGCCCTCCGGCCAACAAATGTCGTGGTCGCTCAACAAGATCTGGTCAACGCTTCATCGACCAGCGGCACGATCAATTTCGCCGGCAGCGCCTTCAGTGCCTTCCTGAGCAATCTGACTGTCGGCGAGCGATCCGGCGGCGCGACGGGCGCAACGACTGGCGTGTTCACCGGGGGCAGCAGCGGCGCCATCAACATTGGCAGCCAGAGCCAACTCGCCACAGTCGAAATCGGTCACGCTGTCGATGGTGGAACCGTCGTCGGAACGGTCAACTTCGGCGGTCAGACCTCGCTGAATGCCTGGATCGATCGATTGGATATCGGTGTTGCCACCGGGGGCACAGCCCGTGGCGCCCTGACACTGGCCAATACCAACAACATTCACGCCAATACGATCACAGTTGGCTCGTCAGCCGTGACGGATCAACCCATCCCTTCGACACTGAATCTGGGCCTGCAACAGAGTATCTACGCCCAGACCATTTCGATCGGTGGTTCGCACAGCGTCGGCGCAGTCTCCATCGTCAACGGCGGTTTGCTGAACCTGGGCACGCCTGATGGTCGCGTCGATTTGTCGGTCGGTCGGAACAATTCCAACTCTGCGCTGGCCGCGACGAGCACGTTCGACCTGACAGGCGGAGTAACGCAGGCGTTTTTAGGAAGCGTGACAATCGGCGAAAAATCTGGAGGCGGCGCCGGGACGGGCGTGGGTGTGTTTACGACCGGCTCAACGAACAATCAGATCGACGCGACACAAATCACGCTGGGCCTGGGGACCGGTGACGGAACATTCAACTTCAACGGAGGCGACCTAACCGCGCAAGTTATCCAAAAATCTACCGGCGGAGGACACTTTAATTGGAACGCGGGCGCGCTGCACGTGCAGAACTTTGGCGCCGCCGCTATACCGTTCGACCTGGTGAATAGCGGCAGCGGAGTCTTGGCCCCTGGCGCAACTGCCGTACCGTCAGCCGGATTGACAAACATCCATGGTTCTTACACGCAAGGAGCAAATGGCGTCACGCAGATCGATCTCGCCGGCGCCGCTCCTGGCACTGGCTACGATCAGGTGTTGATCAGTAATGTCGCGACGCTCGACGGCGGCTTTGCCGTCCAGGCGATCAACGGCTTTGAGCCAACTTTAGGCGAGACGTTTACGGTCATGACATTCGGCTCGCGCTTCGGTGATTTCAGCAACTACTCGGGGCTTGATCTTGGCGCGGCAACACTGCTGCCGAGCTACGTTGCCAACAGTCTGGTGCTCGAAACCAGATCGACCATTCCAGGCGACGTCAATCTCGATGGCGTTGTGAATATCAGCGACACCACTTCCGTTGCCAACAATTGGCAGACCGCTGGCCCCGCCGGGGACGCCAACTACGACGGTATCGTGGACATTCAAGACCTCACGGTGATCGCCAACCACTGGTTGCAGAACCTGGGAAGTGGCGGTGGCGCCGGTCTGCAATCGGTGGCGGCAGTTCCTGAACCATCGACCTGGGTATCCATCGCCGGTGGCGGACTCGCCTTGGTGGTAGCTGGTCGCATCCGCCGACGCCAATAGAAACCGCCATGTGAGCGCGGAAGTTCGCTTCGTCATCGACCAAGACTCGGCGATTTGATGACCAGTGCGTCCTCAGCTTCGCCCTCCCGAAACGCGAATATGCGACGCCAGGTCACGCACGGCCTGCGTGACGGGCGATCGCGCGCACACTAACCCGAAGCGCCAGCGAGGGTTCTTCTCGTTGGTGACGACAAGTAACGATCCCTAGCTTGCGCTGCGGGTTAGAATGGTCGCGGCGAACACTATCAACGAGCCGCTTGATAACCCCGATTCAATTCCTCTTGTTGGCAAGCACGGTTGAGCGATGAATCCTCAGAAGGAATTCCATTTCCCTCCAGGCCAATTCACAACGCGCAGAATGTTCGGCTTTGTCGCGGTCATCGCGGTTTGCCTGGCCGCCTATAAGGCCATCGTGTTGAATCGGATTCCCAAGTGCGATGCCGTTTTCGATCTGACCAATGGCCAACTAGGGTTTCGTTGTCACGTCAGCGGTAGCACCACCTCATTGTATGACGTGCTTGTCTTTGACGAAGTGACAGGCGCGCAGCTCTGGTCACTGCACATGCCGAGTGGAGTCAAGAACGGAGGAACGTTGTCCACTGCGGATCGGTCAACGATTCCGCATGAGGAGCGAACGCCACCAGCCGAGGAGGTCGGAAGCCTCACCGTTGGAAATGGCCCGAGGCATCTACGGGTCTGTTTTGGTTTTGGATATACGCCTTTGTGGCTACCGGTTC
>Ga0268266_10000929_pt1 | contig 37465 bp, 8 predicted proteins | sample KBSS13metaG_FD_190356 | JGI IMG/M metagenome (GOLD analysis project Ga0268266, IMG submission 190356) | Switchgrass rhizosphere microbial communities from Kellogg Biological Station, Michigan, USA - KBS S1-3 metaG (SPAdes) (version 2) | ecosystem: Host-associated > Plants > Roots > Rhizosphere >...
CGCCGACCGCGTACTCGCTTCAGTAAGCTGGACGTTGACCGCGGGTCAGTCGGTCGAGGCGCTGGGGACTGCCAGTGATGCCGGCACCCAGGCGCTCGATCTGACCGGCAACGCGCTTGCCCAGACTATCACCGGCAATGCCGGCGCGAACCGGATCGACGGCGGCGGTGGGGGCGACATCATGATCGGGCTTGGCGGGGACGACGTCTACGACGTGCGCGCCATCACCGACGAAGTCCGCGAGACGGCGGGCGGGGGCACTGACACGGTGCGCGCCTCGGTAAGCTGGACGTTGACCGCGGGTCAGTCGGTCGAGGCGCTGGGGACTGCCAGTGATGCCGGCACCCAGGCGCTCGATCTGACCGGCAACGCGCTTGCCCAGACCATCACCGGCAATGCCGGCGCGAACCGGATCGACGGCGGCGGCGGCGGCGACATCATGATCGGGCTTGGCGGGGACGACGTCTACGACGTGCGCGCCATCACCGACGAAGTCCGCGAGACGGCGGGCGGAGGCAATGACACGGTCCGCGCGGCGCTGAGCTGGGCGCTCGGCACCGGCCAGTCGGTCGAGGCGCTTGGGACGATCAACGAGGCGGCGACGACCGCGCTCGACCTGACCGGCAACGCGCTTGCCCAGACCATCACCGGCAATGCCGGCGCGAACCGGATCGACGGCGGCGGCGGCGGCGACATCATGATCGGACTTGCCGGGGACGACGTCTACGATGTTCGCGATGCTGCCGATGAGGTGCGCGAAGCGGCTGGCGAGGGCAATGACACGGTTCGCGCCGCACTGAGTTGGGTGCTGGCCGGCGGCTTGTCCGTCGAGGCGCTGCGCACCACCAGTGATGCCGGCGTCCAGGCGATCGACCTGACCGGCAACGCGCTTGCCCAGACTATCACCGGCAATGCCGGCGCGAACCATATTGACGGCGGTGGCGGCGGCGACGTCCTGGTCGGGCTTGTCGGGGACGACGTCTATGACGTCCGCAACATCGCTGACCAGGTTCGCGAGAATGCCGCCGAGGGCAATGACACGGTCCGCGCTTCGGTAAGCTGGACGCTGACGGCAGGGCAGTCGGTCGAGGCGTTGGAAACGATCGCCGCCTCGGCGACGACTGCGCTCGACCTGACCGGCAACGCGCTTGTCCAGACCATCACCGGCAATGCCGGCGCGAACCATATCGACGGCGGCGGCGGCGGCGACATCATGATCGGGCTTGCGGGGGACGACGTCTATGACGTGCGGGCCGCCACCGACGAGGTGCGCGAGGCGGCGGGCGGAGGCAATGACACGGTTCGCACGGCGGTGAGCTGGGCGCTCGGCGCCGGCCAGTCCGTCGAGACGTTGCGCACCACCAGTGATGCCGGCGTCCAGGCGCTCGACCTGACCGGCAACGCGCTTGCCCAGACCATCACCGGCAATGCCGGCGCGAACCATATCGATGGTGGCGGCGGCGGCGACATCATGATCGGCCTTGCCGGGGATGATATCTACGATGTTCGCGCCGCCTCCGACGAGGTTCGCGAAGCGGCCGGCGAGGGCAATGACACGGTCCGCGCGGCGCTGAGCTGGGCGCTTGGCGCCGGCCAGTCGGTCGAGGCGCTGCGCACCACCAGTGATGCCGGCACCCAGGCGATCGACCTGACCGGCAACGCGCTTGCCCAGACCATCACCGGCAATGCCGGCAGCAATGTGCTGAGGAGCGGCGGCGGCCAGGACCTGCTGGCCGGCGGCGCCGGCGACGACGATTATCACATCACCCCGGACGCACTTGTTCAGGAGCTTGCCGGCCAGGGCAATGACCGCTTGTTCGTCAGCGGCGGCAGCTACACCCTGGGGGATGCGGAGATCGAGATCCTGACGCCGGAGGATGAGTTCGGCACGGATCCGTTCGACTTCACCGGCAACGGCTTTGCCCAATATGTCTACGGCAATGACGGCGCCAACCGCATCGACGGCGGCGGTGGCGGCGATATCCTGGTCGGGCGCGGCGGCGACGACCAGCTGTTCGTGCGCAACGCCGCCGACGAGGTCCGCGAAGAGGCCAATGACGGCGCCGACCGCGTACTCGCTTCAGTAAGCTGGCAACTCAACGCCGGGGCGCAGGTTGAGAAAATCACCACCAATGACAATCTGGGGACGGCGGCGATCAACCTCACCGGCAATGCGCTCGCCCAATATCTCTACGGCAATTACGGAGGCAATATCCTCGACGGCGGCGGCGGCGGTGACATCCTGCTGGGCCTCAAGGGCAACGACACGTACCTGGTCCGCTCGTCGACGGACCAGATCCGCGAGGCGGTGGACGAGGGCAATGATATCGTTCGCGCGGCGGTAAGCTGGGCGTTGACCGCGGGCCAATCGGTCGAGACGCTGGAGACGATCGACGAAGCGGCGACGACAGGACTTTACCTGACCGGCAACGCGCTTGGCCAGACCATCACCGGCAATGCCGGCGCGAACCATATCGACGGCGCCGGGGGCAGCGACATCATGATCGGCCTTGGCGGCGACGACCTCTATTACGTCCGCAACGCCGCCGACCTGGTTCGCGAGGAGGCCGGTGCGGGCGCCGATCGGGTGTTCGCCTCGGTGAGCTGGCAGCTCAACGCCGGTGCCCAGGTCGAGAAAATCACGACCGATGACAATCTCGGGACGACCGCGATCAACCTCACCGGCAACGCGTTGGCGCAATATATGTACGGCAATGCCGGCGACAATGTCCTCGACGGCGGGGGTGGTGGCGACGTTTCGCTGGGGCTCGAGGGCAACGACACATACCTTGTCCGGTCGTCCACAGACCAGATCCGGGAAGCGGCTGGCGAGGGCGATGACACGGTCCGCGCGGCGGTCAGCTGGGTGCTGACTGCGGGCCAGTCGATCGAGGCCTTGAGGACGATCGACGCTGCCGGGACGACTGCGATCGACCTTACCGGCAATGCACTTGCACAGGCCCTTACCGGCAATGCCGGCGCGAACCATATCGACGGCGGCGGCGGTGGCGACCTTATGATCGGGCTGGGCGGGAATGATTATTATGACGTGCGTAACGCCGCCGACGAAGTTCGCGAAGCGGCCGGCGAAGGCAATGACACGATTCGCACGGCAATCAGCTGGACGCTCGCTGTCGATTTGTCCGTCGAGGCGCTTAGAACTATCGCGGACACCGCGACGACTGCGATCGACCTGACCGGCAACGCACTGGTCCAGACCATCACCGGCAATGCCGGCGCAAACCATATCGATGGCGGTGGCGGCGGCGACATCATGATCGGCCTTGCGGGGGACGATGTCTACGAAGTTCGCGCCGCCTCCGACGAGGTTCGCGAAGCGGTCGGCGGGGGAAGTGACACCGTCCGTACGACGGTCAGTTATGTGCTGGCGGTCGGCCAATCCGTAGAGGAGTTGCGCACCGCCAGCGATGCCGGCACCCAGGCGATCAACCTGACGGGCAACGCGCTCGCCCAGGCCATCACCGGCAATGCCGGGAGCAATGTGCTGACGAGTGGCGGTGGTCAGGATCTGCTCGCCGGCGGCGGCGGCGACGACATTTATCACATCACCCCGGAAGCAATCCTTCAGGAGTTCGCCGGCCAGGGCACGGACCGCGTTTTTGTCGCGGGCGGCAGCTACGCGCTCGCGGGTTCCGAGATCGAGATACTGGCTCCTGAGATTGAGCTCGCCACCGACCCCTTCAACTTCACCGGCAATGGGTTCGCGCAATATGTCTACGGCAATGACGGCGCCAACCGGCTCGACGGCGCCGGCGGCGGCGACGTGCTGGTCGGGCGCGGCGGCGACGACCAACTGTTCGTGCGTAACGGCGCCGACCAGATACGCGAGGACGCCAATGGCGGGGCGGATCGGGTGTTCGCCTCGGTGAGCTGGCAGCTGAATGCGAATGCCCATGTCGAGAGGATCAGCACTGACGACAATCTGGGGACGGCGGCGATCAACCTCACCGGCAACGAGCTTGCCCAATATGTCTTCGGCAATGCAGGCAATAATCGCCTGAACGGCGGTGGGGGTGACGATGTTCTTGTCGGACTGGGCGGCGCCGACCGGTTCGTTTTCACATCTTCCCCGGCTGGCGGCAACGTCGCCCGCATCGCCGACTTCGGTCAGGGTGACGGCTTCGAGCTCGACCATCAGGTCTTTTCGGGCCTCGCCGCGGGCACGCTCGGCGCCGGTGCTTTCGTCATTGGCAGCGGCGCAGCGGACGCCGATGATCGCATCATCTACAATTCATCGACAGGTGCGCTTCTTTTCGACGCGGATGGAAACGGCGCGGGGCAGGCGGTGCTATTTTCGATAATCACTCCTGGAACGATCATTGCCGCGACTGATTTCCTCATCTTCTGAGACTGTGCAGTTGCCGTGGCGACATCCGCTGGCGCCGGGTGATATAAGGCGAGCCGGCCGAGGCAGGAGAGGGCCGGGCCGGGAGGGACCAACAAGATCGGCCAAGGTACGGTTGATGTCGAGCGAGGCGAGTTGAAAAATGGCAGATTTTACAGGTACATCGGACAACGACACGCTGTCCGGAACCGCCGGGGCGGACAACCTATATGGGTTGGGCGGCAACGATGTTTACCTTGTAAACCATGTTGCGGACGCAGTGTTCGAAGCGATCAATGCAGGCGAAGATCGCGTGTTAGCCTCTGTAAGCTGGACGTTGGGCGCCGCTTCCTACGTAGAAAAGATCACCACCAACGACAATCTGGCGACGACGGCCATCAACCTGACGGGCAATGAGCTGGCACAATATATTTACGGTAATGTTGGCGCGAACATATTGGACGGCGGCGGCGGCGGCGATGTCCTGATCGGCCTTGGCGGCGATGATTTCTACTATATCCGCAACATTGCCGATCGTGTGGTGGAAGCCGTGGGGGGAGGCAACGACCGCGTCTTTGCGGCAGCGAGCTTTGCGCTTGAGGCGGGCTCGGAGGTCGAGAAATTCACCACCGTCGATAACCTGGCGACAACAGCGATCAACCTCACCGGCAACGGCCTGGCACAATATATTTACGGCAATGCCGGCGCGAACATATTGGACGGCGGCGGCGGCGGCGATGTCCTGGTCGGTCTCGGCGGCGATGACTTCTACTATATCCGCAACGCTGCCGACCGCGTGGTGGAAGCTGCTGGTGGCGGTAACGACCGCGTCTTTGCCGCGGCGAACTTTACGCTGGAGGCGGGCTCGGAGGTGGAGAAGTTCACCACCGTCGACAATCTGGCGACGACGGCGATCAACCTGACCGGTAACGAACTGGCCCAATATATCTACGGCAATGCGGGCGCGAACATATTGGACGGCGGCGGCGGCGGCGATGTCATGGTCGGGCTCGACGGCGACGATACATATTATATCAGAAACGCAGCTGACCGCGTGGTGGAAACCGCCGGTGGCGGCGCCGACCGCGTCTTCGCCGCGGCGAGCTTTATCCTTGAGGCTGGCTCGCAAGTCGAGGTCTTCACGACCGTCGACAATCTGGCGACAACGGCAATCAACCTGACTGGTAACGAACTGGCCCAATATATCTACGGCAATGCCGGCGCCAACACGATACGTGGCGGCGCCGGCGCGGATGTCCTGACGGGCCTGGGCGGTGCCGATGCGTTCGTCTTCGATGCGGCACTTGCTCCATCCAATATCGATCGCATCACCGATTTCGTGGCCGGCCTCGACCAGCTTCGTCTCGCGGGGCAGGCCGGCGAGCCATTCGGGGCGTTGGCCTCGGGTACTTTGGCGGCGAGCTCATTCGTGATTGGCGCAACCGCGGCCCAGGCAGACGACTATATCCTCTACGACAGCTCCACCGGCGCGTTGCTTTATGACGTCGATGGCAATGGCGCCGGGACGGCCGTCCAGTTCGCGACGCTGTCCACCGGGCTCAGCCTGACGGCGGCGGATTTCGTCATATCGGGCCCCGCCAACAATGCGCCCACCGTGACCTCCAGTGCGAGCGCTAGCGTCGCCGAAAACAGTGATGTCGGCACTGTCGTCTATCAGGCCGTCGCCACGGACGCCGACGGGGACCGGATCACCTGGACGTTGGGCGGCACCGACGCGGGCTACCTCACCATCGACGCGGTCACGGGCGCGGTCCGCCTGATCAGTCCCGCGGATTTCGAGACGAAGACGAGCTACGCGTTCAGTGTTACGGCTGCCGATTCCGCTGCGACCGGCGCCGCGAAGCAGGTCACTTTGAGCGTCACCGACGTTGCCGACAGCAATTCGACGCCGATCATCAACGAGGCGAACGCAGCCAATGACGGCACCGGCGCCGCGCAGCCGGTCGATCGAAATACGTTCACGGTGAGCGCGAATGGCGACCTGCCGGATCCCTCGCTGCCATCCGCCACGATCCGCGGAAGCGTTTCGTCGAACAACGACGTCGATTTCTACTCGATTACCCTGCAGGCCGGCGAGAAAATCGTTCTCGACGTGGATCACACGACAAATTCGCTCGATTCATTCATTCGATTCTACGGCTCGGACGGGATCGAGTTCGTCAATAATGACGACAAGAACTCCCCTGACACCGGCTCGAATCCGCCGTTCGATCACAATACGGATTCCTACCTCACCTATCGCGTCTCCAGTGCCGGCACCTATTATTTCTCGATCGAATCTTTCGGCGACCTCAACAACGACCAGGACGACGACGGCCCGAACGTCGGCGAGTCGAGCGGAAGCTACAGTCTCAACGTCTCGATCGGTCCGCCCGCCACTGCTGCCCAGATCATGGACGAGGATATCGACGCGCTGATCAGTGGCTCGCAATGGGATCACACCGCGCTGACCTATGGGTTCCCAACCGACGTAAGCCAGTATCCGAGCGGGATAAAGGAAACCAACCCGGCGTCGGATTTCTCTCCGTTCACTGGAAATCAGCAGACGATCACCGGTCAGTTGCTACAATTGGTGGCCAATGTGTCCTCGCTGACCTTCCAGCAGCTGAGCGCCAATCCCGGAAGCGCCGACATGCGTTATGCGATGAGCAGCGAGGCCGGCGTCGCTTATGCTTATTATCCCACCAACGTCCCCAATAGCATCGGCGGCACCGCCTGGTTCAACAAGACCGACTTCAACAATCCAATCAAAGGCAATTACGCCTGGATGGGCATCCTCCACGAAACGGGCCACGCGCTCGGCCTCAAGCACGGCCATGAAGCGCCCGCGGTCAGCTCCGACCATGATTCACTCGAATATACCGTGATGACCTACCGCTCTTATCCGGGGGACAATCTCAACGGCTACACCAATGAGCAATGGGGTTATCCGCAATCGCTGATGATGCTCGACATCGCCGCGCTGCAGCGGATCTACGGGGCCAATTTCAACACCAATTCGGGTAGCTCGGTCTACAGTTGGAGCGCGACGACCGGCGAGATGTCGATCAACGGCGTCGGCCAGGGCGGAGCGAACAATGGCGCCGGCGGCAGCGCCAGCCGCATTTTCATGACGATCTGGGACGGCGGCGGCAACGACACTTACGATTTGTCGAACTATAGCAGCCATATGACCATCGACCTCCGTCCGGGGGAATGGTCGACCTTCGGCAACGGCCAGCGGGCCAATCTCGGCAGCAGCCACCTTGCACGCGGCAATGTCGCCAACGCGCTTCTCTATCAGGGCAACACGGCCTCGCTGATCGAGGATGCGATCGGCGGCTCGGGCCCCGACATATTGATCGCGAACCAGGCGGCGAACCACCTGACCGGCAATGGCGAAGTGGACGTGTTCAGGTGGATGGCGGGGACCGACGCCGGCACCGGCGCGCTGGCAGACACGATCATGGATTTCGTCCGGGGTAGCGACAATATCAATCTCAGCAGTGTCGACGCCAATTCGAACACCGGCGCGCAAGAGGCATTCCACTTCATCGGCACCGCCGCGTTCACCAGCACCGCCGGCGAGCTGCGCTATGACGTTACCGGCGGCAACGCCCACATCTTCGGTGATCGCGACGGCAACGGCGTCGCCGACATGGAGATCATCGTCAACAACGTCACTGTCCTGGCCACCACGGATTTCAATGGCGTGACGGGCAGCGCCAATCTCGTCGACGACCTCGGCGGGAATGGACCCGCTTACATCGAGCCTCCACACCATCTCGTTGCGCTTGGCGGAGCAGATTTCTTTCTCTGAGGACAACGGCACAATGCGTCGCGGCGCGACGATCTCTATATTCGCTCTCGCGTTGGCGGGGGCGGCTTGCCCGAAAGGACCCGCTGTGGCTCCCAGTCCCCGCCGTACCACTGAACTTCCCCGCGCGCGCGATCCCGATGTCACGGTCAGGGAGGAACTCGATGCAGCCAGGCGTGAACGGACCGTCGCAGCTTATGACCGGTTCATCGCGCGATATCCCGACCATCCGCTCGCTACGTTCGCCCGCAAGGAACGGGGCGAATTGTCTCGGTAATTGACAGTCCGACCGGTCGGCCAATGATCGTTCAGGCAGGTGACTGGCGCCGCGGACCTGCCGTGAGGCCTGCGGAACCTTTTGTTTGAAACCCGGTTAGGCTTGCTTCGCGGCATGGGCGTTCGCGATCAAGGCAGAGGTTCTCAACAGCTTGTTTGCCGGCAGAGAGATTGGATGAAGATGCTGAGCGGCGATCGGCCGCCTCGCGCCTTGTCTTTTCCGCGGCCGAGTTCCGCGTCCGTCGAGAATATCTCCGGATTAAATCGCCCTCGACTGCCGTTCTCACCATCAGACACCAGCCGGGAGCAACAAAATGGCCGCACTTCGCGCTCGTAACGACCGTGCCGATTATTTCGACCTCGGGAATCAGATTCTCGCCAACAATCTGATTGCGGGCGGCTTCGAACAGAAGTCGGCCACCATGCCGGTTGCGGCGATCCTCTCGCCCGGGCCTGAAGCGCTCATCGACACCGTGCCGGGTGACACCAGCACTACGGCCACATTGACCGTTGACGCGACCCGGATCGTCTCGGCGGTCGACACGATCGGCGATCAGGATTTCTACCGGATCGAGCTCGTTGCCGGGCACCAGTACCAGATCGGCATGTACGGCTACACGCCGTCGAACGCCGGCGATCCTATCGGCCCCAACGGCGCGCCGCTGCTCGATTCGTTCCTCGAGCTTTACGACTCCGCGGGCAACATCGTCACATCGGCCGATGGTGGGTCGGACACCGTTCTCAACGGCGCAAATTCTGGCTTTGATGCGCTGCTGACCTTCACCGCGACCACTAGCGGCACCTATTATGTCAACGCCCGCGCCTTCGATAACGTGCCCGCTGACGGCAGCGACGGCGACATGATCGGCGATTACGGCCTCTACGCCGAGGATGTGACGGGAGACGAGTCGCTTTATACTCCTTATTACACGCCCAACAGCCCGCTTTATGCGATCGACTGGGGCACGCAGGTCAACAAGGTCCATCAGTCCTACCGCAATCCCGACGGCAATGAAGGCACGCACGACACCGGGAATGCGCAGGCTCCCGTCGATCCCGGCGCACCGTTCGGACATCCCGGCAAGAACGTCATCAGCATCTATTTCGCCCAGGCTGGCGACGTGTTCGTCTCGAACGATCCCACCAATCCCGGCCTGCCGCCGGCGACCATTACCGCGACAGGCGTACAGGGCTTCGAGCATGACGCGGTGATGACGGCGCTCGGTGAGTTCTCCAAGGTGGCCGACGTCGTCTACGTCGAGGTGACGGACCGCGCGCAGGCCGACTTCATCTACACATCCTATGCCGGCACGCCTGGCCCGGGCGTTTCGCTCCTTGGCTCTATGAGCCCGCCGGACGAGAGCGATGAGGGCCTCGCCCAGTTCAATTCTGCCGACTATCGCTGGAATGCCACCGACCTGCAGCAGGGCGGCTTCTCGTTCGTAACCCTGATCCACGAATTCGGCCACGGCCACGGCCTTGCCCATCCGCACGACAATGGCGGACATTCGGGAATCATGAATGGAGTCGAGCCTGAAGGCGCGGGCGTCGCCGATTACACCACCGGCGATTATCACCTCAATCAGGCGGTCTTCACGATGATGTCCTATGAGGACGGTTGGCAGGATTCGCCATATGGCAATGCCCCGACCAACGTTGGCTACGGCTATCTCGGCGGGCTGATGGCGTTCGACATCGCTGCCATCCAGGACAAATATGGCGTCAACGAGGATACGGCGACCGGGAACGACACCTATGCCCTGAAGGACGTCAACGCGGCGGGCACCTATTACAGCTCGATCTGGGATGGCGGCGGCAACGACACGATCAGCTATTCCGGGGCTCGCGACGCCAATATCGACCTGCGGCCGGCGACGCTCGAATATGAAACCGGCGGCGGCGGCTGGGTGTCCTACGCCTATGGGATCTATGGTGGCTTCACCATCGCCAACAGCGTCGTGATCGAGAATGCAATTGGCGGTTCCGGAAATGACACGCTGACCGGCAACGATGCGGCCAACAGCCTGGACGGGGGCGCGGGCGTGGACGCCATGACCGGTGGGCGCGGCGACGACAGCTATTGGGTAGATGACGCGGCCGACACCGCGATCGAGGCGGCAGGCGAAGGCGTCGACAGGGTCTCCGCGAGCGTCCACTACCAACTTGCGACCGGCTCGGAGATCGAGATCCTGAGCACCACAGACAATGTCGCGACCACGGCGATCAATCTCACTGGCAACAATCTTTCCCAATATGTCTACGGCAACGCGGGTTCGAATCGGCTCGATGGTGGCGGCGGCGGCGACGTCATGGTCGGCCTCGGCGGCGATGATTTCTACACGATCCGCAATGCCGCCGACCGCGTGGTCGAGGCTGCCGGCGGCGGCTATGACCGGGTGCTGGCGGCCGCGAACTTCACGCTCGAGGCCGGCTCCGAGGTCGAGCGGTTCACGACGATCGACAATCTGGCGACGACCGCGATCAATCTGACCGGCAACAACCTGTCTCAATATATATACGGCAATGCCGGCTCGAACCAGCTCGACGGCGGCGGCGGCGGCGACGTCATGGTGGGCCTTGGCGGCGATGATTTCTATTCTATCCGCAATGCCGCCGATCGCGTGGTCGAGGCGGCGGGAGATGGCTACGATCGCGTTCTCGCGGCGACAAACTTCACGCTCGAGGCGGGCTCGCAGGTCGAACGGCTGACGACGATCGACAATCTGGCCACCACAGCGATCAATCTCTCGGGCAACGACGTCAGCCAATATATTTTCGGCAATGCCGGGGCGAACAGGCTGGACGGCGGCGGCGGCGGCGACGTGCTGGTCGGCCTCGGCGGCGATGACCTCTATGTGATCCGCAACACGACCGATCGCGTCGTCGAGGCGGTGGCCGAAGGCTTTGACCGCGTGCTGGCTGCGACAAACTTTACGCTGCAGGAGGCTTCGGAAGTCGAATGGCTGACGACGATCGACAATCTGGCGACGACCGCGATCAACCTCACCGGCAACGAATTGGCGCAATATCTTTACGGCAATGCCGGCGCCAACATGCTTGACGGCAAGAGCGGCGCCGACGTGATGTACGGCTTCGGCGGTGCCGACATCTTCGCGTTCACGACGGCGCTTGGAGGCGGCAATGTCGACAGGATTGCCGACTTCGCGAGCGGCGTCGACAAGATCGCGCTCGACGATGGACGGTTCGGCCTGGCCCTGGGCTCGCTTCCCGCAAGTGCATTCGTCACCGGCAGTGCGGCGCTGGATGCGGACGACCGCATCATCTACAACAACACGACCGGCGCCCTCTTCTACGATGCGGACGGCAATGGCGCAGGGGCGGCCGTGCAGTTTGCGACACTGAATGGTGCCCCCGTGCTCATCGCCAGCGACTTCACGGTGATCTGAGCACGCGCTGCAGTGGTGGCGGCTTCCAGGCGGCCCGTGGTCCGAGAGATCGGAGCACGGGCCGCTGCTATGTGCGTGATGGCGCCCGCCGCCTTCAATGCGGCGATTGCCGCCGAATTCTCCACCTACTTGATCCTTCGCCATTTGCCGAGATATCCGCCCGACCCTGAAGCGAAAAAGCAATTATCGATCAGCAGGTTGACGAATAGCGCTGGAGCAGCCAACCCTGACATGTCGCAAGAGCGGACCATCGCCAGCGTCGCGGCATGACGGAGGCATCCATGCCGAATACTGCTCCAGCGGGCACCAGCCTGACGCGCACGATCCCCCGCAGCTACACGCTCCACAAGAGCGATTTCGGCTTCAACGACGCCGACGGCAACGCCTTCAAATCGGTATTCTTCACCACCCTGCCCACCGCCGGCACGCTCTACTTTGATGCGAACGGCGCGGTTGGCGGCGGGCGGTTCGCGGTCGTTGCCGGCCAGACGATCAGCGCGGCGGATATTCTTGCCGGCAAGCTCACCTATGTCGCCCCGCCGGGGGTGAGCGGCGCCAATTACGATCATTTCGCCTTCCAGGTGCAGGACGATGGCGGCAATGCCGGCGGTGGGGCCGATACCGACCAGGGCCCGAAGACGCTGACCTTCGACCTCGTCGCGAGCGCGACGCCCGCACCGATGTCTGGATATCTGCTCGATCTGACCGGCCTGTCGGCCACCGACGGTGTCAAGATCCAGGGCGATGTGGCCAACGACGGGGCCGGCTGGAGCGTATCATCTGCGGGCGACGTCAATGGCGACGGCTTCTCCGACATCATTGTCGGCGCCTGGAGCAATGACAGCGGCGGCGAGATTGCCGGCGCAGCCTATGTGATATTTGGCAAGGCGTCCGGATTCGGCAGCGTGCTCGACCTCACCGGCCTGTCGACCGCCAACGGGTTCAAGCTTCAGGGCGAGGGCGCAGGGGACGTTGCCGGCTGGAGTGTGTCGTCAGCTGGGGACGTCAATGGAGACGGCTTTGCCGACATCATCGTCGGAGCCCGCGGCAACGACAGCGGCGGCAGCACGGCTGGCGCGGCCTATGTAGTCTTCGGCAAATCGACAGGGTTCGGAACGCTGATCGACCTGACCGGCCTTGCCGCCACCGACGGGTTCAAGATCCAGGGCGAGCGCCACGACGACCAAGCCGGTTTTAGCGTCTCGTCGGCGGGCGACGTCAATGGTGACGGCTTCGCCGATATCATCGTAGGCGCACCGTTCAAAGACCGCAGCGGCCCAGGCGGCGGCGTCTATGCCGGCACTGTCTACGTGATCTTCGGCAAGGCGTCCGGATTCGGGAGCCTGATCGATCTCACCGGTCTGTCGGCCGTCGATGGGTTCAAGATTCAAGGCGGTGTGGCGGAGCGTTTTCACGAGGGCGAAGTGGCCGGCCGCAGCGTGTCGTCGGCGGGTGATGTCAATGGCGACGGCTTCGCCGACATTATCGTCGGGGCGCCGGCAAATTTCAACGATGATGGCTACACCGGTGCGGCCTATGTGGTCTTCGGCAAATCGAGTGGATTCGGCAGCTTGATCGACTTGACTAACTTGTCGGCTGCGCAAGGGTTCAAGATCCAGGGCGACGCCGCCGACGATAGGGCGGGCATTGTGTCGTCGGGGGGTGACGTTAATGGCGATGGCTTCGCAGACATCATCGTCGGCGCTTATGGCAATGACAGCGGCGGCGACAGGGCCGGCGCGGCTTATGTAATCTTTGGCAAAGCAGGTGGATTCGGCAATCTGATTAACGTTTCCGATCTGACGGCGAGCGAAGGGTTTAAGATCCAGGGTGATTTCGCCGCAGATCAGGCCGGCGGCAGTGTGTCGTCCGCCGGCGACTTCAACGGCGATGGTTTCGCCGACATTCTCGTCGGCGCCAGGTCGAATGACAGTGGAGGCAGCAATGCAGGCGCTGCTTATGTGATCTATGGCAAGGCGGGCAGTTTCGGCAGCCTGATCGACTTGACTGACTTGTCGGCGGCGCAAGGGTTCAAGATCCAGGGCGATGCGGCCGACGATAATGCGGGCCGTAGTGTGTCGTCGGGGGGTGACGTTAATGGCGACGGCTTCGCAGACATCATCGTCGGCGCCTATGGCAATGACAGCGGCGGCTACAACGCTGGCGCAGCTTATGTGATCTTCGGGCGCGCCACCATCAATACCAACACGGCACCCACAGTGAGCGCCAATGTCGGCCTGACGCTGAACGAAGGTGCGACCGGCACCATCACCGCGGCATTGCTCGACTATGACGACGCCGAGCAGGCCGACACCGCGATCACCTACACCATCACTTCTGCGGCGACCAACGGTACGCTCAAGCTCAGCGGCTCGGCGCTCGGGCTCGGCGGCACTTTCACCCAGGACGACATCAACAACGGTCGCCTCACTTACGTCCATAACGGCGGCGAGACGACGAGCGGGGCGTTCGGCTTCACGGTCAGCGACGGCGCCGGCGGATCGGTGACGGGCCAGAGCTTCGCCTTCGCCGTCAATCCAGTCGACGATCCCGCCACGCTCGGCAACGACAGCGGCACTGTCGCCGAGAATGCGACCGCTGTTATCGCGGTGCTGGCCAATGACAGCGACGTCGATAGCGCGCTGGCCGTCGCCAGGATAAACGGCCAGACCATTGCCGTCGGCGCGCCGGTGACACTGGCGTCGGGCGCTCTCGTCTCGCTGAACAATGACGGGACGCTCACCTACAATCCCAATCATGCCTTCGATGCCACGCCGGCCGCGGGATCCGGTGCATCGAATGTGACGGCGGCGGACAGCTTCACCTACGCCCTGGCCGGCGGCGGCACCGCGACGGTGTCGGTGACGATCAATGGCATCGACAGCAATGACAATCTGATCGGCACGGCGGGCAACGACACGCTCGACGGCGGCGTCGGCTCTGATGTTATGACCGGCGGGCTCGGCAACGACCTATATTATGTCGACACTGCGGGCGACTTCGTGGTGGAGACTTCGGGCCAGGGGAACGACCGGGTGCTGGCGCAGGCCAGCTACGCGCTGTCGGCAGGTTCCGAGGTGGAGCTTCTGACGACGAGCGACAATCTGGCTACCACCGTAATAAGTCTCACCGGCAACAACCTGGCGCAATATATTTACGGCAATGCGGGTTCGAACCAGCTCGACGGCGGAGGCGGCGGCGACGTCATGGTCGGCCTTGGCGGCGACGACTTCTACATCATCCGCCATGCAGCCGACCGCGTGGTCGAGGCTGCGGGCGGCGGCTATGATCGGGTGCTGGCGGCGGCGAACTTCACGCTGGAGGCAGGTTCCGAGGTCGAGCTGCTGACGACGATCGACAATCTGGTCACCACCACGATCAATCTCACCGGTAACGCGCTCTCCCAATATATCTACGGCAATGCCGGCTCGAACACCCTCGACGGCGGCGGTGGCGGCGACGTCATGGTCGGCCTGGGCGGCGACGACTTCTACATCATCCGCAATGGCGCCGACCGTGTGGTCGAGACTTCGGGCGGCGGCTATGATCGGGTGCTGGCGGTGGCGAACTTCACGCTGGAGGCAGGGTCGGAGGTCGAGCTGTTCACGACGATCGACAATCTGGCGACGACCGCGATCAACCTCAGCGGCAACACTCTCTCCCAATATATCTACGGCAATGCGGGTTCGAACCAGCTCGATGGCGGGGGCGGCGGGGACGTCATGGTCGGCCTTGGCGGCGATGACTTCTACATCATCCGCAATGCAGCCGACCGCGTGGTGGAGGCTTCGGGCGGCGGCTATGATTGGGTGCTCGCGGCGGCGAACTTTACGCTCGAGGTTGGGTCAGAAGTCGAGCTGTTCACGACGATCGACAATCTGGCGACGACCGCGATAAACCTGACGGGCAACTCGCTTTCCCAATATATCTCCGGCAACGCCGGTTCGAACACGCTCGACGGCGGCGGTGGCGGCGACGTGATGGTCGGCCTTGGCGGCGACGATTTCTACACCATCCGCAATGCCGCGGACCGGGTGGTCGAGGCTTCCGGCGGCGGCAGTGATCGCATCTTTGCCGCAGCCAGCTTCACGCTGGAGGCGGGCTCGGAGGTGGAGCTGTTCACGACGATCGACAATCTCGCGACGACCGCGATCAACCTCACCGGCAACGCTCTTTCCCAATATATCTACGGCAATGCCGGCTCGAACCAGCTCGACGGCGGCGGTGGCGGCGACACCATGCTCGGCCTGGGCGGCGATGATTTCTACGTCATCCGAAACACGGCGGACCGCGCTGTCGAAACCGCCGGAGCCGGCAGCGATCGCGTCCTCGCTGAAACAAGCTTCGCGCTCGAGGCGGGCTCGGAGATCGAGCTGATGACCACCGCCGACAGTTTTGCGACCGCAGCGATCAACCTCACCGGCAACGAGCTGGCGCAATATCTCTACGGCAATGCCGGCGCCAACATGCTCGACGGCAAGGGTGGCGCCGACGTGATGACCGGGTTCGAAGGCGCCGACACCTTCGCGTTCTCGAGACCGCTTGGTGGCGGCAACATCGACAGGATCACCGACTTCGCAAGCGGCGTCGACAAGATCGCGCTCGATCACGATCTGTTTGGCCTCGGCATCGGCCCGCTTCCGGCAAGCGCCTTCGTAACTGGAAGCGCGGCAGCGGATGCGGACGACCGCATCATCTACGACAGCACCACCGGAGCCCTCTATTACGACGCCGACGGCAATGGCGCCGGTGCGGCCGTCCAGTTCGCAACACTCGGCGGCGCTCCGGCTCTCACCGCAAGCGACTTCATCGTCATCTAGGGCCCGGATTTCGGGAAAGCCGAAGGCCGAGCCAAGCAAGTCTCTAAAAAACTGGAATAAAGCCGTTCTTCTGGTATGATGGATATTCATCAGGGCGGGGGCATCTTTGGCCATCATTACCGGCACGACTGGCGATGATTTCCTGACGGGAACCGCCGCGGGCGATGAAATTCAGGGCCTCGGGGGCACCGACTGGATTCAGGGCGGCGGCGGCGACGACGTTCTTGATGGTGGCGCCGACTCCGACCATATCGAAGCCGGCAGCGGCAGCGACATCGTCCATGGCGGCGGCGGCAATGATTCGATCGACAATGCAGAAGATTCGTCATCGAGCGAGGCCGGTAACGACCAGTTTTTCGGCGACGGCGGCGATGATCTTATCCAGGTCTATCTGACGACGACGCGCGCGGACACCTTGCTGCTGGACGGTGGGGAGGGCAATGACCGCATCACGTTCAGCGCCTGGTTTGCCGCTCAGGACGTCACAATCGCCGGCGGCGACGGCAACGATGTTATCGAAGCGGTCGGCGGACGTTCGCTGGCCGTCGATGCGGGCGTCGGCAACGACCGGATCATTTTCAACTTCTCCGATGAAGCAGCCGGCGGCTATACCTTCACGCTTGGCGCGGGCGCCGATCTGCTGGTCGTACGCACCGGCGGGCCGCGCCCGGACCCGCAGCTCGGCATCCATATCACCGACTTCGCCGCCGGTGCGGGCGGCGACCGGGTCTCGTTCGACAACTATCTTCGCGAACTTACCGCCTGGAATCGGGTCGCCAATCCTTTCACGACCGGCCATCTCTCATTGGTCCAGCACGGGCAGGATGCGGTTCTTCGTATCGACTATGACGGCGGCGGCGACGGCTTCGAGGATTTCATTATCTTCGAGGATCTGAGCGCGACGCTGCTTACTGCCTTCAACATCGGTTTCACCCCCGGCGGCGGCGCCTCCACCGCGCTGCCGCAGGACGGCACCGCCGCCGCGGATTTCCTGCTGGGCGCCGACGGCGGCGATCTCCTGCGCGGGTTGGGCGGCGATGACGAAATCCATGGCGGCGCAGGCGACGACCGGGTCGAAGGCGGGCTCGATCGGGACCGCCTGGACGGAGGTTATGGCAACGACCTCGTCCTCGGGGGCGACGGCAACGACGAAGTCACTGATTCCTACGGAGGCAACGACCAGCTCTTCGGCGGGGCGGGCAATGATCTGCTGGCAGTCGAACGGTCCACCCTGGCAGCCGAGGCCACGATCCTGTTGGATGGCGGCGCCGATGCCGACGAGCTGCGCTACTGGGCCGATACGGACGTGGCCGGATTCGTCGATACGGTAACCTTCGTCGGGGGCGACGGGAACGATCATATATCGACGGGCGGCGCGCGGGCCGCCACGATCGAAGCGGGCAGCGGCGACGACACCCTCTACATCAGCAACCGCGGGACCGCCTACAGCATCAGCCTGGGCGCAGGAACGGACCGGATCAGCCTCGAAGGCGGCCATGCCGTGGGCGGCCAGATCGTGGTCAGCGATTACGAAACCGGAGCCGGCGGCGACCGGCTGGACATCGACTCCTATCTGCGCCAGGCCCTGACCGGCTGGAATCCGCTCACCAACCCATATGAGACCGGCTTCCTGCGGCTGGTTCAGCGCAGCGCCGATGCCGTTCTCCAGATGGACCGCGACGGTGGCGGGGCGGCCTCCGCATTCGCCGACCTTATCGTCTTCAGCAATGTCAGCGCCGCCAGCTTCACGACTCTGAATCTCGGCGGCTATTCGTCCATCCTCGGCACCGAGGCGGGGGAACGGCTGGAGGGCGATTCAGGCAAGAACGGAATTTACGGTTTCGGCGGCGAAGACATTCTGGTCGGCCTCCAGGGCGACGATTCGCTTTACGGCGGCAGCGGCGGCGACCGTCTCGAGGGCGACGAGGGCGCCGACACGCTGGACGGCGGCACCGGCGCCGACACGATGATCGGCGGTGGAAATTTCGACGTCTATGTCGTCGACGATGCCGGCGATCAGGTTATCGAGGGCGCCGATTACTGGACGATCGAGATGGGTTTCAGCTTCGGCGACGAGGTCCAGACCGGGCTCGCCGTCTATAGTATCCCGGCCAATATCGAGCGGCTCAGGGGCACGTCCGCCGGTGGGCAGTTTCTGACCGGGAGCGAACGAAGCGAAGCCATCCTCGCTGGTGCCGGCAGTGACGAGATCCACCTTCTCGGCGGTCCAAACCTTGGCGACGGCGGCGCCGGAGACGACCGTATTTTCGGTGGCGGCGAGAAAGACACGATCTATGGCGGCGCCGGTGCCGACTGGATCGAGGGCGGCGGAGGTGACGATTTCCTTTATGGTTTCGGCGGCTTGGCGCCGCCGGCCGGGGGCGGCGACCATGTCGAAGGCGGGGCGGGAAACGACCATATCGAGGGCGATGCGGGCGATGACGTCCTGCTCGGCGGCGCCAACAATGACGATCTCAGCGACGCGCGGGGCGGCTCCGATCGCCTGGATGGGGGCGAAGGCGACGATATGCTGCATGTCGCACGCTACCCCATCCACTCGGGCACGATTGCCACGCTTTCGGGCGGCATCGGAAACGACAGCTTCTCCTTCGTGGTGGCCAACGGCAGCAGCGTCGAGATCGATGGCGGCGAGGGGAATGATTCGATCCTCGTCTTTACGAATAACGGCAACGCGCGCCTGACGCTTGGCACAGGCCAGGACATGATCGAATTTTCCGATTACCTCCCGGCCATCGATCCGGCGGGGCGGATCAATGTCACCGACTTCGCGACCGGAGCGGCGGGCGACCGGCTCGATCTGACCGATTTCTTCAAGGCTTGGCTCACCAATTGGGACCAGATTGCCAACCCCTTCGCGACTGGCCATGCGCGACTTTTGCAGAGCGGCACGTCAACGCTGCTGCAGCTGGACCGCGACGGCGGCGCCGATGCATACGCCACCGTACTTACCTTCGAGAACAATAACGCCTTCGGCTTTACCGCCGACAATCTGGGCGGCTACGCGTCGGGGAGCTTCGCGCTCTCCGGCTCCGGAAGCGATGACCGGCTCGATGGGTCATGGGGCGTCAATCATTTGTACGGCCTTGGCGGCAGCGATGAGCTGAATGGACTTGCGGGCGACGACATGCTGGATGGCGGCCAGGGCGCCGACAGGATGGCGGGCGGCATGGGCAACGACATATTCTACGTCGACAATGTCGCCGACCTGGTGTCCGAGAATGCCGGCGAGGGAAGCGACCGGCTGCTGGCGCTGACGAGCTACAGGCTGTCGGCCGGCGCCGAGGTCGAACGGATGACCACGATCGACAATCTGGCGGCGACGGCGATCAATCTCACGGGCAACAGCCTCGCGCAATATATCTACGGCAATGCGGGTTCGAACCAGCTCGACGGCGGCGGAGGCGGCGACGTGATGGTCGGCCTCGGCGGCGATGACTTCTACTATATCCGTAATGCAGGCGATCGGGTCGTCGAGGGCTCGGGCGAGGGTAATGACCGGGTACTGGCGGCGGCGAACTTCACACTGGAGACAGGGTCCGAGGTCGAGAAGTTCACGACTGTCGACAATCTGGCGACGACCGCGATCAACCTCACCGGCAACAGCCTCGCGCAATATGTCTACGGCAATGAGGGCTTGAACGTGCTGGACGGCGGCGGCGGCGGCGATGTCCTTGTCGGCCTCGGCGGCGACGATTTCTATTACATTCGCAACATCGCGGACCGTGTGGTGGAAGCCGCGGGCGGCGGCAGCGACCGCATCTTTGCCGCGGCGAACTTCACGCTGGAGGTAGGCTCCGAAGTCGAGAAATTCACCACCGTCGACAATCTGGCGACGACGGCGATCAACCTCGTCGGTAACAATCTTTCCCAGTATATTTACGGCAATGCCGGCGCGAACTCGCTGGACGGCGGCGGGGGTGGCGATGTCCTGGTCGGGCTCGGCGGCGACGATTTATATGTCATCCGCAACGCAGCGGACCGCGCTGTCGAAACCGCGGGAGGCGGCAATGATCGCATCCTCACTGCGGCCAGTTTCACGCTCGAGGCGGGCTCGGAAGTCGAGCGGCTGACGACGATCGACAACCTGGCGACGACGGCGATCAACCTCACCGGCAACGAATTGTCCCAACATCTCTACGGCAATGCCGGCGCCAACATGCTCGACGGCAAGGGCAGCGCGGACGTGATGACCGGCTTCGAGGGCGCCGACATTTTTGCGTTCACGACGGCGCTCGGAGTCGGCAATGTCGACAATATCGTCGATTTCGTGAGCGGTGTCGACAAGATCGCGCTCGATGACGTACGTTTCGGTCTCGCCCTCGGCTCGCTCCCCGCGGGTGCTTTCGTCGCCGGCAGCGCGGCCCAGGATGCGGACGATCGCATCATCTACAATAGCGTGACCGGCACCCTGTTCTACGACGCCGACGGCAATGGCGCCGGCGCCGCAGTCCAGTTCGCAACCCTGAGCGGCGCGCCAATCATCACCGCGAGCGACTTCGTGGTGATCTGAGACCGGCCGCTCGCGCGGCCCCGTCGCCGTCGCGCGGGACCTAGGCCTCCATTCGAGCCCGTAGCGCGGCCGGTGATCGATAATCCGGTGAAATCCCCGCCTCGCGCCAGTAATTGTCGAGGCCGATCTCTGCCACCAGGCGTTCGAACCGCGGGTCGGCGTGCAAGGGCATTGCCGGCGGCACGAACAGGAAATTGGTGAGGCGCTCGCGCTGCGGCGTATAGGTGCCCTGCACCTGGCTGAAGCGAACGTCGGGGACGACGAAGCCGCGGCCGAAATAATAAGCCTCGACCAGCGCGAAGGCTTCGTCGATCCGGCCCACGGCGCAGGCGAACAGGACCGCATTCTCGGCCTGGCCGGCGCCCTGATGAGCGAGAGCCACATATTCGGCGAGAACGCTCGAAATGGCACCTGGCGACTGGGACTGGATCGCTTGCGCGACGCGAAGGACGCTGGCGATCTCGGCCTCGGGAATGCCGCTTGGCCGGCTGCCCAGATCCTGGGCCAGTGCGATCGCGGCGCCGGCGCGGCCACTGTACATCAGCAGGTAGAAGCGAACGAACCAGATTGCGAAATGGGTTGGATAGATCGAGGCCGCCTCGGCCAGCACGCGATCCGCTTCGTCCAGCCGGTTCGCGGCCCACAGCAGCCGGCTGTAGCAATAATAAACATGCGGCTGCGGCGGCGACACGCCGGCCATCCGCTGGACCAGGGTAAGCGCTTCGCGGTCCCGGCCGACCGATGTGAGGACCGTCACCAGTGCGAACGCCAGCTGCTGGTCGTCTTCGTGCTGCGAGAGGGCGTGACGCAGGGCACGCTCGATGTTCAGCCAATTGCCGCGGAGCGGCACGGCCATCGCGAGTGCGACCTGACCGAAGCCATTGCCGGGATCGAGCGCGAGGGCGCGCCGCCCGGCCGACAGGGCCCGCGCGCGCATGGTGTCGCTTTCGCCGAGCGGGCGAGCGCTGGCGGTCGTTGCATATGCATTGCCGAGCGCGCCCCAGCCGTCGGCATAATCGGGCGCGATCGCCACGACGCGCTGTAAAAGGCCAATCGCCTGGTTGTGACCCTCGCGCGTATCCTGGCCTAGCGCGATCTGCGCCTGCTGCATCAGCGGGATAACCTCCGCCGGCGGCGGTTCGGCGCCCTCCTGCCGCCTCCAAATCGCAACGCCTGCAAAGGCCGCTGCGGTCGCGGCCGCAGCCGTGGCGAGGAAGAGCCTCCGGCTGGTTCGGGGCGGCATCGGTGCGGCGGGGGCCGGTTCTTTCGGAAATTCGGCGATTCCGGCGGATCCGGCTTCCACGAGACGAAACCCCACTCTCGGAATCGTCTCGATCCGGAAGGAGCCCTCCGCTTCGGCGCTGCGTCTGAGCTTCGCGATCGCGCGATTGATCGCGTCCTCGCCGATCGCGCGCCCTCCCCAGCAAAGGGCGACGAGCGCATCGCGTGACACGACGTCCCCGTGCGCTCGGCCAAGCGCGACGAGCACTTGCATCACCTTGGGCTCGAGGGTTTCGCTTTTTCCTCCGGCAACGATCTGCCGGACAGAGGGCCTCACGATCAGGCTCCCGACCATGAAGTCGGGTTCGTCGGCGAGGCTGATCCGAGACGATGCGTCTGATCTTCTCGCAATGTCCATTCGGTCGCCAGGCTCCTGTCGTACCACGTTTACCCGATCCTCTCGTCCAGGCCAATCTCCTGCGGCCGCTGGAGAAAAATCCAATGCCCTGAACGGTTGCGCGGGCTTTCGCCGAATAGTCGGCAAACAGGCGGCGTGCGGGCGGCTCGGAGTCCTTTCGCGGTGGACCGTCTTGCTGCTCATTCATGCGCGGTCCTCCGACCGATCGAACAACGGCAGATTGGACAACGAACGTGGTAATTGCGGGAAACACGCGGCCGGCCGGGACGCGCAGCGCCCTCCCCCGTTCCATTCAGCTGCGCCATGCCGATTTCGGTTTCACCGACGCCGAAAGCAATGAGAGCAGCGCCGATGCGCGCACGGCCCATCTGATCTTCGGCCACCCGGAAGCCCTGGCCGCGCCGGCCGGGGCGGACCGGACGCTGACCATCCCGCGCAGTTATACGCTGCACAAGGTCGATTTCGGCTTTGGCGATGCCGACGGCAATGGCTTCAAGTCAGTGATCGTGACCAGTCTTCCGGGCGCGGGCACGCTCTATTACGATTCGAACGGCGTACTCGGCGGCGGGCGAAATGCGGTCGTGGCCGGCCAGGCGATCGATGCGGCGGATATTCTCGCCGGCAAGCTGACCTATCTCGCCCCGGCGGGCGTGAGCGGCACGAACTATGCGCATTTCACCTTCCAGGTGCGCGACGACAGCGGCGCCGGCGGCGCGCTCGATACCGACCAAAGCCCGAACACATTGACCTTCAATCTGGTGGCGAGCGCCGCGACGCCGACGAATTTCGGCACCTTGATCGACCTCACCGGCCTTTCCGCCGCTTCCGGCTTCACGATCCTGGGCGACGCCGCCGGCGACGGCCTGGGCCGAAGCGTGTCTTCGGCAGGCGACGTCAACGGCGACGGCTATGCCGACCTCATCGTCGGCGCTCCTGGCAATGCCGGCACCGGCTCGGCCTATCTGATCTTCGGCAAGGCAAGCGGGTTCGGATCGCTGATCGACCTGACCAGCCTTGCCGCCGGCGACGGGTTCCGGATCCAGGGCGAGGCCGCCGGCGACGGTGCCGGCACCAGCGTAGCTTCCGCGGGCGACATCAATGGTGACGGCTATGCCGACCTCATCGTCAGCGGCTGGAGCAACGACAGCGGCGGCACGGATGCTGGCGCGGTCTATGTGATCTTCGGCAGGGCCGCAGGCCCGGGCGGATTCGGCACGTCCGTCAACCTTGCGACTCTTGCCGCCGCCGATGGATTCAAGATCCAGGGCGACGCGGCCGGCGACGCTGCGGGCTGGTTCATATCGTCAGCGGGAGACGTCAACGGCGACGCCCTCGCCGACATCATCATCGGCGCCAAGTTCAATGGCAGTGGCGGCCCCAGTGCCGGCGCTGCCTATGTGATTTTCGGAACGACGACCGGGTTCGGCTCGCCGATCGATCTCACGGGGCTTGCGTCCACCGTCGGCTTCAAGATCCAGGGCGATGTTGCCGGCGATCAGGCCGGTTTCAGCGTATCTTCGGCGGGGGACGTCAATGGCGACGGCTTCGCAGACATCATCGTCGGCGCCATCGGCAATGACAGCGGCGGCGGCGGCGCGGGCGCAGCCTATGTGATCTTCGGCAAATCGACAGGCTTCGGAACGCTGATCGACCTCACCGGCCTTTCCGCCACCGACGGCTTCAAGATCCAGGGAGACGCTTACCAAGACAATGCAGGCTGGAGCGCATCGTCGGCGGGCGACGTCAACGGCGACGGTTTCGCCGACCTCATCGTCGGGGCGCCGGGCAATGACAGCCCCAATGTCGGTGGCGGCGCGGCTTATGTGATCTTCGGCAAGGCGAGCGGATTCGAATCGCTGATCGACCTCAGTAGTCTTGTCACCGCCGACGGATTCAAGATCCAGAGCGAGGCAGGCGGCGACAATGCCGGCACGCGCGTATCGGCGGCCGGCGACGTCAATGGCGACGGCTTTGCCGACCTGCTCGTCTGCGCGCGCTTCCAGGACAGCGGCGGCACCAATGCGGGTGCCGCCTATGTGATCTTCGGCAAAGCGAGCGGATTCGGCGCGGCCGTCAATCTGGCCGGCCTTTCGGTGACCGACGGCTTCAAGATCCAGGGCGACGCGGCCGGCGACAATGCCGGCTACAGCGTCTCGGCGGCAGGCGACCTCAACGGCGACGGCTTCGCCGACCTCACTGTCGGGTCCATCTACAATGGCGGCGGTGGCGCCAATGCGGGCGCGGCCTATGTGATCTTCGGCCGCCCCAACACGTTCAATGCGCCGGCCGGCGCGGATCGGGTGCTGACGATCCCCCATGCCTATCCCCTTCACAAGGACGATTTCGGTTTCAGCGATACGGACGGCAATGCGTTCAAGGCGGTGATCGTCACGACCCTGCCGACGGCGGGGACACTCTATTACGACTCGAACGGCCTGGCTGCGGGCGGGCGGACGCTCGTGACCGCCGGCCAGGCGGTCAGCGTTCCGGACATAGTGGCGGGCAAGCTGATCTATGTCGCGCCGGCGGGGACGAGCGGCGCGAATTACGCACATTTCACGTTCCAGGTGCGCGACGACGGCGGGAGCACAAATGGCAGCATCGACACCGATCAGAGCGCCAGCACGCTGACCTTCAACCTTGCGGCAAGCGCGGCCACCCCCGCATCGTTCGGCGGCCTGATCGATCTGACCGGCCTGCCGGCAAATTCCGGCTTCAAGGTCCAGGGAGACCTGATCGGCGACAATGCGGGACGGAGCGTGTCCGCGGCGGGCGACGTCAATGGCGACGGCTATGCCGACATCATCATCGGAGCCCCGGGCAACAATAGCGGCGGCAGCGTCGCGGGTGCGGCCTATGTGATCTTCGGCAAAGCGGGCGGGTTCGGAACGCCGATCGACCTGACCGGGCTTGCCGCCGCCGACGGGTTCAAGGTCCAGGGCGACACCGACGGCGATTATGCCGGCACCAGCGTCTCATCGGCGGGCGACGTCAATGGCGACGGATTCGCCGACATCGTCATAGGCGCTGTCGGCAATGACAGCGGTGGAAGCAATGCAGGCGCGGCCTATGTGATCTTCGGCAAGGCTTCCGGGTTCGGAACGCTGATCGACCTGAGTTTCCTCAGCGCCCCGACCGGTTTCAAGATCGAGGGTGAACTCGCCGGCGACCTGGCCGGCTTCACCGTCTCGTCGGCGGGCGACGTCAATGGCGACGGCTTCGCCGACATGATCGTCAGCGGCTATAGGAATGACGGCGGCGGCAACAATGCGGGCGCGGCCTATGTGATTTTCGGCAAATCGAGCGGTTTCGGGACGCTGATCGACCTGAACGGACTTTCGGCCGCAAACGGATTCAAGATCCAGGGCGACGTCGATCTCGATTATGCCGGAGCCACCGTATCCGCGGCGGGCGACGTCAACGGCGACGGCTTCGCCGACATCATCGTCGGCGCCGTCGGCAATGACATCGGCGGAAGCAATGCGGGCGCGGCCTATGTGATCTTCGGCAGATCGGGCGGGTTCGGGTCGCTGATCGACCTCACCGGTCTCGCCGCCGGCGACGGGTTCAAGATCCAGGGCGACATGGCCGACGATGCGGCCGGCATCAGCGTGTCATCGGCCGGCGACGTCAACGGCGATGGCCTCGCCGACATCGTCGTCGGCGCTTTCGGCAATGACGCCGGTGGAAATGGCGATGGCAATGCCGGCGCAGCCTATGTGATCTTCGGCAAATCGGGCGGGTTCGGCTCGCTCATAGACCTCACCGGTCTCGCCGCCGCGACCGGCTTCAAGATCCAGGGCGACCTCGGTCTCGACGATGCGGGCTTCAGCGTCTCCTCGGCCGGGGACGTCAACGGCGACGGCTATGCCGACATCCTCGTCGGCGCACTCGGGAATGACAGCGGCGGGCTCAATGCGGGTGCGGCCTATGTGATCTTCGGCAAATCGGGCGGCTTTGGGACGCTGATCGACCTCACCAACCTTGCCGCCGTCAACGGCTTCAAGATCCAGGGCGATCTCGCCGGTGACCGGCTCGGCCGCGGCGTGTCGGCCGCCGGCGACGTCAACGGCGACGGCTTCGCCGACATCGTCGTCGGCGCCTATGGCAATGCCAGCGGCGGCGCCCTGGCAGGCGCGGCCTATGTGATCTTCGGCCATGCCAACAGCTTCAGCGCGCCGGCCGGTATCGACCGGACCCTGAATATTTCGCGCAGCTATGTGCTGCATGAGACGGACTTCGGCTTCAGCGACGCGGAAGCAAATGGGCTCGGCGCGGTCGTGGTGACAAGCCTGCCGGGGGCCGGAACACTCTATTATGATTCGAACGGATCGCTGGGCGGCGGGCGAAGTGCGGTCACAGTCGGCCAGGCGATCAGCGCGGCCGATATTCTCGCCGGCAAGCTGACCTATCTCGCGCCGGCCGGCGTGAGCTCCTTCACCCCGGATTACGCCCACTTCAGCTTCGCCGTGCGCGACGACAGCGGTGCCGGCGGCGCGCTCGATACGGACCAGATCCCCAACATTCTGACCTTCAACCTGCTTGCGAGGGCGGCCACATCCACCACGTTCGGCAGCCTGATCGACCTCACCGGCCTGTCTTCCGCCAACGGATTCAAGATCCAGGGCGACCTGGCGGGCGACTATGCGGGTTCCAGCGTCTCGTCCGCGGGAGATGTGAACGGCGACGGCTTCGCGGACATGATCATTGGCGCTTCCGGCAATGACGGCGGCGGCAGCAATGCGGGGGCCGCCTATGTCATCTTCGGGAAACCGGTCTTCAACAGCCTCATCGACCTGACCGGCCTCGCCGCCACTGACGGGTTCAAGATCCAGGGCGGCCTGGCGGGCGATGGCGCGGGAATCAGCGCCTCTTCGGCGGGCGACATCAATGGCGACGGCTTCGCCGATCTGCTCGTCGGCGCATCCAGGAACGATGCCGGCGGCAATTATGCGGGCGCCGCCTATGTGATCTTCGGCAAGTCGTCCGGCTTCGGGACCCTGATCGATCTCAGCGGCCTCGCCGCCACCGACGGTTTCAGGGTCCAGGGCGATGTCGCCGGCAATTTTGCCGGCTGCAGCGTCTCGTCGGCGGGCGACGTCAATGGCGACGGCTTCGCCGACATCATCGTCGGCGCCTATGGCAATGCCAGCGGCGGCGCCAATGCGGGGGCGGCCTATGTGATCTTCGGCAAGGCGGGCGGCTTCGGCTCGTTCCTCGATCTCACCGCTCTCCCCATCACAACCGGATTCAAGATTCAGGGCGATCTTGGCGATGACAGGGCGGGCTCAAGCGTCGCCGCTGCGGGGGACGTCAATGGCGACGGCTTCGGCGACATCATCGTCGGCGCGAAGACCCACGACGGCGGCGGCACCGATTCGGGCGCGGCCTATGTGGTCTTCGGCAAGGCGGGCGGGTTCACCGCGATCGACCTCAGCACCCTCGCCGCCACCAATGGTTTCAGGATCCAGGGCGATTCGTTCAGCGATTATGCCGGCATCAGCGTCTTTTCGGCCGGCGACATCAATGGCGACGGCTTCGCCGACATCATCATCGGCGCCAACAACGCAGGCAATGGCGGCATCTATGCGCCCGGCGCCGGCGCGGCCTATGTGGTGTTCGGCAAGGCAAGCGGATTCGGCTCGCTGATCGACCTCACTGGCCTCGCTGCCCCCGCCGGGTTCAAGATTGCGGGCGGCCCTGCCCTCGACAATGTCGGCTTCAGCGTCTCCTCAGCCGGAGACGTGAATGGCGATGGCTATGCAGACCTGCTGGTCGGCGCGAACGGCAATGACGGCGGCGGCGCCGATGCCGGCGCGGCTTATGTGATCTTCGGCAAATCTACCGGCTTCGGGTCGCTGATCGACCTTTCGACCCTCGCGCCCACCGCCGGGTTCAAGATCCAGGGCGACAATGCCGGCGACCTGGCCGGCCGCAGCGTCTCGGCGGCCGGCGACGTCAATGGCGACGGCTATGCCGACATACTTGTCGGCGCCAGCAGCAATAGCGGCGGTGGCGGCAATGCCGGAGCGGCCTATCTCATCTATGGCAGAAGCAATGTGCTCAGTGCGCCGACGGGCGCGGACAAGACACTGACCATTCCGCGCAGCTTTACCTTGCACAAGGGTGATTTCGGTTTCAGCGACCTGGACGGCAATGCGTTCAAATCGGTGGTCGTGACGACCTTGCCGGGCGCCGGCACGCTCTATTACGATTCAAACGGAGCTGTGGGCGGCGGCCGGACGGCGGTTGTCGCGGGCCAGGTCATCAGCGCCGCCGAGATTCTCGCGGGCAAGCTCACCTATCTCGCTCCGGTGGGGGCCAGCGGCACCAATTACGCGCATTTCACATTCCAGGTGCGCGACGACAGCGCCGCCGCCGGCGGGCCCGATACCGACCAAAGCCCCAACATATTGACCTTCAACCTGGTGGCGAGCGCGGCGACGCCGCACACATTCGGGAGCCTGATCGACCTGACCGGCCTTTCCACCGCCGACGGGTTCAAGATTCAGGGCGATTTGGCTGGAGACAATGCGGGCTGGAGCGTCTCGTCGGCGGGCGACTTCAATGGCGACGGCTTCGCCGACTTCATCGTCGGGGCCAAAGGCAATGACGGCGGGGGCATCAATGCGGGGGCGGCCTATGTGATCTATGGCAAGGCCTCCGGCTTCGGCGGGTTGATAGATCTCACTGGCCTCACGTCCGCCAATGGCTTCAAAATCCAGGGCGGCGCGGCATACGATTATGCCGGCTTCAGCGTGTCCTCGGCCGGCGACGTCAATGGCGACGGCTTCGCCGATTTGATCGTCGGTGCTTACGGCAATGTCGACGGCGGCGGCAATTTCGCGGGTGCGGCCTATGTGATCTTCGGCAGGTCGCAGGGGTTCAACATCGACCTGAGCGCTGTAGCCGGAAATTACGGGTACGAGATCAAGGGCGATGCCATCCGTGACTTCGCCGGCGACAGCGTCTCCTCGGCGGGCGACATCAATGGCGACGGCTTCGCCGACCTTCTGATCGGAGCTCCCGGCAATGACAGTGGCGGCAGCTATGCCGGCGCGGCCTATGTGATCTACGGCAAGTCATCGGGATTCACACCGTTTATCGACCTTACCGGCCTGTCGGACACCGATGGCTTCAAGATCCAGGGCGATACGACGAAGGATTATGCCGGCATCAGCGTCTCGTCGGCCGGCGACATCAATGGCGACGGCTTCGCCGACATCATCGTCGGCGCGACCGGCAATGACAGCGGCGGCACGGATGCCGGAGCGGCCTATGTCGTCTTCGGCAAAGCGTCCGGGTTCGGTTCACTGATCGACCTTACCGGTCTCGCCGCGACCGCCGGCTTCAAGATCCAGGGCGACTTTGCCTTCGACGATGCCGGCGTGAGCGTCTCGTCCGCGGGCGACGTCAATGGCGACGGCTATGCCGACATATTGATCGGCGCGAGCAACAATGGCGGCGGCAATTTCGGCGCCGGCTTCCTGATCTACGGAAAGGCCGGCGGGTTCGGCACTTTGATCGATCTCACCAACATCACAGCAGCCGATGGCTTCAGGATCCAGAGCGAGACGGCCCTCGACCGGGCGCGGGTTACCGTGTCGGGAGCAGGCGATGTCAATGGCGACGGCTTCGCCGACATCATCGTCGGCGTCGGCAATAATGACAGCGGCGGCACCGACGCCGGCGCGGCCTATGTGATCTTCGGCAAGGCGAGCGGATTCGGTGCCGTGTTCGACCTCAACAATCTCACGGCCGCGGACGGATTCAAGATCCAGGGCGATCTCGCCGGCGACTTTGCCGGACGCAGCGTCTCCGGGGCGGGCGACGTCAATGGTGACGGCTTCGCCGACATTCTGGCCGGCGCCTACAAGAATGACAGCGGCGGCACCGATGCCGGCGCGGCCTATCTGATCTTCGGGCACGCGACCATCGTCTCGACCGCGGGCAACGACACGGGCTCGGTCTCGGAAAATACGAGCGTGACGATCAATGTGCTGGCGAACGACGTGGATACGCCCACCGGCTTGAGGGTCGCCACGGTGGATGGCAGAAATATCGTGGCCGGAGCTTCGGTGATCCTGGCCTCCGGCGCGATCGTCTCGATGAACGGCGGCGGGTCGCTGACCTACAATCCCAATCATGCGTTCGATGCGACGCCGGCGCCAGGCTCCGGCGCGTCGAATGCACCGGCGCATGACAGCTTCACCTATACCCTGACCGGCGGCGGCAGCGCGACGGTGTCGATCACCATCGACGGTCTCGACGGCAACGACAATTTGCTCGGCACCGCCGGCGCGGACGTGCTGAACGGTGGTGCCGGTGCCGACACCATGTCGGGCGGGACCGGCGACGATACCTATGTCGTCGACACTGCCGGCGACATCGTGATTGAGGCGGTTGGGCAAGGCAATGACCGGGTGATGGCGCTGACCAGCTATGCCTTGTCGGCTGGCGTCGAGGTCGAGCGGCTGACGACGAACGACAATCTGGCGACGATTACGGTCAACCTCACAGGCAACAATCTGTCGCAATATATCTACGGCAATGAGGGGTCGAACCAGCTCGATGGCGGCGGCGGCGGCGACGTCATGGTCGGCCTCGGCGGTGACGACGTCTACACGATCCGGAATGTCGCCGACCGTGTGGTCGAGGCTTCGGGCGGCGGCTACGATCGGGTGCTTGCGGCGGCGAACTTCACGCTGGAGGCAGGTTCCGAGGTCGAGAAATTCACGACGATCGACAATCTCGCGACAACCGTGATCAACCTCACGGGCAACACCCTGTCGCAATATATTTACGGCAATGCCGGCGCGAATACGCTGGACGGCGGCGGTGGCGGCGACGTGCTGGTCGGCCTGGGCGGCGATGACTTCTACATCATCCGCAATGCCGCCGACCGTGTCGTCGAGGCTTCAGGCGGTGGCTATGACCGGGTGCTTGCGGCGGCGAACTTCAAGCTGGAGGCGGGCTCCGAGGTCGAGAAGTTCACGACGATCGACAATCTTGCGACGACTGCGATGAATCTCACCGGCAATGGCCTGTCGCAATATATTTACGGCAACGCCGGCACCAACATGCTGGACGGCGGCGGGGGCGGCGATGTCCTGGTCGGCCTCGCCGGCGATGACCTCTACACCATCCGCAATGCTGCCGACCGTGTGGTCGAGGCCTCAGGCGACGGCTATGATCGGGTGCTAGCGGCGGCGAGCTTCACACTTGAGGCGGGCTCCGAGGTCGAGAAGTTCACGACGATCGACAATCTGGCCACGACCGCGATCAACCTCACCGGCAACAGTTTCTTCCAATATCTCTACGGCAATGCGGGGTCCAATCGACTGGACGGCGGCGGTGGCGGCGATGTCATGGTCGGCCTCGGCGGCGATGATTCATATGTCATTCGCAACGCAGCCGACCGCGCCGTCGAGACCGCGGGAGGCGGCAATGATCGCGTCCTCGCTGCGGCCAGTTTCACGCTCGAGGCGGGCTCGGAAGTCGAGCGGCTGACGACGGTCGACAACCTGGCGACGACGGCGATCAACCTCACCGGCAACGAATTGTCCCAATATCTCTACGGCAATGCCGGCGCCAACATGCTCGACGGAAAGGGCAGTGCGGACGTGATGACCGGCTTAGAAGGCGCCGACATTTTTGCGTTCACGACGGCGCTCGGGGTCGGCAACATCGACACGATCGCGGACTTCGCAGCAGTCGACGACACGATTGCGCTCGACGACGCCGTATTCACGGCCCTTGGCCTCGGCGCTCTCAACGCCAATGCCTTCGTGATCGGCACCACCGCGCAGGACGCCGACGACCGCATCATCTACAATAGCGCGACTGGCGCTCTCTTCTACGACGCCGACGGCAGCGCCGCCGGCGCCGCGGTCCAGTTTGCAACCCTGAGCGGCGCGCCGGTCATTACCGCCAGCGACTTCATGGTGATCTAACAGGGCGGAATGGCTCACGATCTGCACGACACGATCATCACGCCAGCCGTGCCGAGGCCCGCAAAAGAGCCGCCGCCGATATTGAGCAAGTTCAGGGTCGTGCCCGGCATCCCTGCTTTGATTCCGCAGCCCGCCGCCTCGTTCTCGAGCGGGACTCTACGCCGCCGCTGCCCGATAATCCGGAAACACCCGCGCCTCGCGCCAATAGCGGGTGAGGCCGAGCTCGGTCATCAGCCCTTCGAACCGCCGATCGGTGCACATTGAAGATGTCGGGGGCCAGAACAGGAAGGCGGTGTTGCGGTCCTGCTGGGGGGTATAGCTGCCCTGCTCGCGGGTGAAGCGGACCTCGGGCACGACAAAGCCGCGGCCGAAATAATAAGCCTCGGCGAGCGCGAAGGCTTCGTCGATTTCATTCACCGCGCACGCGAACGCGATCGCGTTTTCAGCGTAACCGGCGCCCCGATGGGCGAGCGCCCGATTGTCGGCGAGGACGCTCGAGACGGCGCCTGGCGCCCCGGACTGGATCGCCATCGCGAAGCGCAGGACATTGTCGAGCTCACCCTGGGGAATGCCGCTCGGCCGGCTGTCGCGATCTTGCGCCAGCGAGATCGCGGCGCTCGCGCGCCCGGTGTACATCAGCAGATAGAAGCGGACGAACCAGATCGCGAAATGCGTCGGATAGACGGAAGCCGCCTCCGCCATGACACGATCGGCTTCGTCGATCCTGTTCGCGGCCCACAACAATCGAGCATGGCAATAATAGATGTGGGGTTGGGGCGGGGCAATGCGCTCGATCCTCTGGATCAGGTCGAGCGCCTCGAGGTGCCGACCGACCGAAATAAGGACCGAGCCGAGCGCAAAGAGCAGCTGCTGATTGTCTCCATGCTGTGAGGCGGCGCGGCGCAAGGCGCGCTCTACATTCAGCCAGTTGCCATTCAGCGGCACGGCCGTCGCCAACGCCACTTGGCCGAGGCGATTGTCGGGATCGAGCGCCAGGGCGCGCCGCCCGGCCGACATCGCCCGCGCCCTCATCGCGTCGCGTTCGCCAGTCGGACGGTAGCCGGCTCCAACCGCATAGGCGTTGCCGAGCGCGCCCCAGCCATCGGCATAATCGGGTGCGATCGTCACGACGCGCCGATACAGGCCGACCGCCTGGCTTTGGCCCTCGGCCGTATTCTGGTTGAGCGCGATAAGCGCCTGTTGCATCAGCGGAGCAATCTCCGGCGCCATTTCGCCATCTGTCTGCCGTCTCCAGATCGTCAGCGCGGCAAATGCCGAGGCAATTCCGGCCGCGGCAGTCGTCAGGAAGACCCTTCGATTGCGTTGGCTCGGCGCCACGGGGACGGGAGCCTTGTGCTCGGCGAGGTCGATCCCGGCAGCGGATCGGGTCTCCATGAGACGGAAGCCGACTCTTGGAATCGTGTCGATCCGAAAGGAGCCGTCCGTTTCCGCGCGGCGTCGGAGCTTGCCGATCGCGCGATTAATCGCGTCATCGCCAATGGCGCGGCCTCCCCAGCACGAGGCGATCAGCGAATCGCGTGAAACGACCTCGCCCCGTGCCCGGCCAAGCGCGACGAGCACTTGCATCACCCTGGGCTCCAGCGTCTCGCTTTCCCCGCCGCCGACGATCTGCCGGACGGACGGCTTCGCGACCAGCGTCCCGACCATGAAGTCGGGTTCGTCGGCGAGGCTGATCGGAGACTCAGCCAGCGGTCTGCTCGCAATGTCCATTCGCTTGTCGGCTCCTGCCAGGCATGTCTACGCGATCCTCGCGATCTGGCCAACCGCCTCTGACGGCTGAGGAAAATCCTGTGCGGCGTCAGGCTGCGCGCGCTTTTCCTCAAATGGTCGGCAAATGGTCGGCTTCCGGTCGCTTCGCAGTCCTTTCGCACGGCGCCGTCCTGCTGCTCGGTTCAGTGGTGACTCCAGCGACCGGAGACGCGAAGTTGCCATCGTTCGTCGATTCGAAGACCCGACCGGGAGACATCGTGAATGCCTGACATTCCAGCCGTGTGGCGCGCATCGCAAATGGTGAACGTGACCACGGAGGGGGCTCAGACCCGGCCCCGCATCACCCAGCTCACCAACGGCAACATCGTGGTCGTCTGGGCGACGTCGGAGCCGAATGGCACGGCGTTCATCGCGCGGCTTTTCGATCCCGCCGGCAATCCCATCGGCGGCGAGCTGTTCCGCCAATATCTTTCGGCGGAGGACAATTTCACCTTTCCCGACCTTGCCGCCGGACCCGGTGGCAACTTCGTCACCAGCTACATGGACGGCAATAACGCCTCCATCTATCTGAATACCTGGGATTCGAGCGGCGCGCCGGTCTCGGCATCGCCCCCGGTCGAGGATAGCCGCACCGCCGCCCAGCCGGATTTCGCGAACCCGGCCATTGCCTGGTCGAGCGCCAATCGCTTGCTGACGGTCTTCGAACAATTGTCCCCGTCGGGATCGACGATCGTCGGGCGCGTCACCACGCTCGACAATGGGCTCGGCGCGCGCCCGACCCTGTTCGACTTCGCGGGTGGCGTGGTCGATCCCGCCGTCGCCTCGCTGACCTCAAACGGCAATTTCGTCATCGCCGCGACCCACTTGCAGGCCGGGGACAGCCGCATCGTCTATCGCATCATCACTTCCACCGGTGCCGATGTCGGCGGCCCCTTTGAGGTCACCGGCACCGGCAGCAACGGGCGCAGCGACAGCCAGGCGAGCATATCGTCGCTTTCGGGAGGCGGGTTCGTGATCGCCTGGCAAAGCTCGAACGGTACCGACAGCAATATCGAATATCGTACCTTCACCAGCGCCGGGAGCCAGAACGGCGCCGGATCGATCGGCGCTGGACCAAACGACAATCTGCGCGACCCGACGGTGACCCCGCTCGCCGACGGCAGCTTCATCATCGCCTATGACGACGATCTCAACCTCGCCCAGCAGGCGGCCCACATCTCCTCCGCCGGGAGCTTCCTCGGCACCTTCGCTTATGGCGGTAACGGCGGCGACGGCGATGCGATCGGCCTCGCCGACGGCCGTTTCGCGACGGTCTGGGTCGATGCGGCAGGCGAGATCAGCCTCGAGCTTCTCGATACCCGCGACAGCCCGAACGTCCGGGTGGGCGTCGGCGTCGTCGCCGGCACCATTGGTGACGACGTGATCGTGGCCGACTATGGCAGGACGTTCGCCGCAGCGGGTAATGACCTGGTCCAGCTCGCCGTGAACTATGATAATGCCCCCTCTGCCGATGGCGGCGACGGCATTGACACGCTCGACCTCGGCAATCCGAACAATTTCATTCAGCTGGACCTGGCGGCAGGCACCGTCGATGTCGAGTATATCAGTGGTTCCTATGCCTTTCACGTCGCGCAATCGACCACCAGATTCGAGAACGTCCGATATTCCGGAGCCGGGGACCTCGCCGTCCGGGGAACCAACGGCGACAATGTGATCGTCACCGGCAGCGGCTGGGACAGTTTGCAGGGCTTTGGCGGCAATGACAGCTTCTACTTCGGCGCGGCCTTCACCGCGAACGATGGCGTGGACGGGGGCCAGGGGACGAACGACCAGATCTTCCTGCAGGGCAGTTACACCGGCGGCAACGCGGTGATCCTGGGCACGAATACGATCAGGAATGTCGAGGCGATCGTGGTGCTGCCCGGCTTCAGCTACGACCTCACCACCAACGACGGCAACGTCGCCGCGGGTGGAGTGCTCAAGGTGGATGCGACCCAGCTTGCGGTGGGGCAAAGCTTGACCTTCGACGGATCGGCCGAGACGAATGGCAGCTTCCTGATCAATGGCGGCGCAGGCAACGACACCCTCAAAGGTGGTGCCGGCAATGACACTCTGTCGGGCGAGGCGGGCAACGACATTTTGCTCGGCGGCATCGGCAATGATATCTACGTCGTCAACAGCGACCTCGATGTCGTGGTCGAGAATGCGGGTGGGGGGAGCGACCGGGTATTTGCGCAGGCGAGCTACAAGCTCTCGGCCGGTGCCGAGGTCGAGCGACTGACGACGGTCGATAATCTGGCGACGGTCGCGATCAACCTCACCGGCAATGCTTTCTCCCAATATATATTCGGCAATGCAGGCGCGAACACGCTGGACGGCGGCGGAGGCGGCGACGTTATGGTCGGACTTGGCGGCGACGACGTCTACTTGATTCGCAACGCCATCGACCGGGTGGTCGAGGCTTTGGGCGGTGGCTATGATCGGGTGCTCGCGGCCGCGAACTTCATGTTGGAAGCAGGCTCGGAGGTCGAGATTTTCACGACCGTCGACAATCTGGCGACGACCGCGATCAACCTGACGGGCAATTCGCTGTCCCAATATATCTACGGCAATGCCGGCTCGAATCGGCTCGACGGCGGCGGCGGCGGCGACGTTATGGTCGGACTCGGCGGTGACGACTTCTACACGATTCGAAATGCCGCCGATCGCGTGGTCGAGGCTTCGGGCGGGGGTTACGACCGGGTGCTCGCGGCGGCGAATTTCACGCTCGAGGCGGGATCGGAGGTCGAGAAGTTCACGACAATCGACAATCTGGCCACGACGGCGATCAACCTGACTGGCAACAATCTTTCCCAATATATCTACGGCAATGCCGGCTCGAACCGGCTCGACGGCGGCGGCGGCGGCGACGTTATGGTCGGACTTGGCGGTGACGACTTCTACACG
>Ga0268266_10000930_pt1 | contig 37406 bp, 37 predicted proteins | sample KBSS13metaG_FD_190356 | JGI IMG/M metagenome (GOLD analysis project Ga0268266, IMG submission 190356) | Switchgrass rhizosphere microbial communities from Kellogg Biological Station, Michigan, USA - KBS S1-3 metaG (SPAdes) (version 2) | ecosystem: Host-associated > Plants > Roots > Rhizosphere...
GCGGGATATAGGCTTCCGGCTGGTAATAGTCGTAATAGCTGACGAAATACTCGACCGCGTTCTCCGGGAAGAAGGTCTTGAACTCGCTGTAGAGCTGCGCCGCCAGGGTCTTGTTGGGGGCAAGGATCAGCGCGGGGCGCTGGGTCGCCTCGATGATCTTGGCCATGGTGAAGGTCTTGCCCGAGCCGGTGACACCCAGCAGCACCTGATCGCGCTCATGGGCGTTGACGCCGGCCACCAGCTCGGGAATGGCGGTGCGCTGATCGCCAGCCGGGACATAGTCCGACACCAGCTTGAACTTCTTGCCGCCTTCCGACTTCTCGGGGCGGGCCGGGCGGTGGGGCACGAACTGGCTGATCGGTACCGTCTGGTACGCGGGATCAACGGGGTCGCCTTCCAGCTTGAAGACGCCCAGCGAATCCACCGCCGCCTGGTAGCGGGCGGCGTTGTCAGCGCCCTTTTCGGCCATGCCTCCGGAAGATTTGGAGGGGGCGCGCGCCTTCCTTGGACGGGGGACCATGCCGTTATTGTGGGCCATAGGGGCAATATAGGACGCGGGCGGGTTTTTTGTAGGCTTTTGCCGGTTTTTGGGCCCAATCTGGGGGTAAGGAACCGGCAGAGCCGTGGAAGGGGTGCTGATGCATCAACGCAACCTGTTCGAGAAGGTGCTGGAACAGACCCTGTTCAAGTCCCGCTGGCTGCTGGCGCCGTTCTACCTCGGCCTGGCGGTGTCGCTGCTGCTGCTGCTGTCGGCCTTCGTCTCCGAGCTGCTCCACGCCATCCCCCAGGCCATGGATCTGCAGCATGTCGATCCCGAACACGTCATCCTGGCCGCCTTGGGACTGATCGACCTGTCGCTGGCCGGCAATCTGGTTGTGATCGTGATCTTCTCGGGCTACGAGAATTTCGTTTCCAAGATCAATACCGAGAATGCCGAGGACCGGCCCAGCTGGATGGGGACCTTGGATTTCTCCGGTCTGAAGATGAAGCTGATCGGATCGATCGTGGCGATCTCGGCCATCTCGCTGCTGCGCGCCTTCATGACCTTGACCGATCCGGCCGAACCGTTGGACGAGCCGCGGCTGCGCTGGATGCTGTTCCTGCACCTGACCTTCGTGGTGTCGGGTCTGCTGTTCGCCGCCATGGATTACGTGGGGAATCGCGCCGAGAAGCCCAAAGAACATTGATCCGTCGCCCGCTATGCGGGCGTTCGGCCGGGCGAAAGCTCCACTGGAGCTTTCGCTGATCCGACCTCACTGTCGGCAATCGCGCCAAGAAGCCGCGCGAAGGGCATAGCTGAAAGCAAAAGGGCCGCTGCAAGCAGCGGCCCTTTTTCCAGTTCTGAATTCAAACCTTACTTGGACGCGCCGGCAATTGCGTCGGCGGTCTCCTTGGCGGCCTTTTGCGAGGCGGCCAGGTCGCTGTTGCCGACACCGGCTTCGGCGCTCGTGGCGATGGAGGTCAGCTTGGCCTTCTGGGCGGCGTCGGTGGAGTCGGGGATCGCGCCATTGCCGGCCTTGCCGCAGGGATTGCCGGCGGCGGCGTCAAAGCCTTTGCCGTTCGGGCCGACCAGGCAGTTGATCGCATGTTGCAGATGCTTGTGCGCCATGGCGATGTCGGCCTGGGTGGCGGCCATGCCGGCATGGGTCTGGGCGGTGGAAAGCTCGCCGGCCAGGTCGGCGAAAGCGGGCGTCGCCAGCAGCGCTGCGGCACCGGCCAGTAACAGAATTTTCTTCATGGGGTCTTCCTCTTGATCCGTTGAAACGGGGGTGCCCGGTTGCTCCGGACACCCCAAGCCTACTGCGCAAATATGGCGGCTTACCAGATGCCGCCAGAGTGTTTTTACTACCAGATGCTGGCCAAATTGCGCCGCAGCGCCTGGGCCTCGGGACCCGTGGCCGGTGTGGCGTTCTCGTCCTTGTCCTGCTTGATCACGGTGCCGTTGAAGGTCAGGCCGGCATAGGCGCCGGTACCCGAGGTCCAGACCACCATATCCCCGCCATGCAGGGTGGTGGCGCCTTCAGCGCCCGCCGACAGGGTCACGACGGTCAATCCGCCGGCAGCACCGATCTTGACCTCACCCTTCTCGATGCCCGCCAGGGCCCGGCGGGAGTTGATAATGAAAACCAGTTCGGCCTGCTGCAACCCGGCCTGAAGGCCGAAGCTCGCGGAACCCATGCCGTAGAAGCGCGGTTCGCTCCAGCCCTTGCCGGTGCGCTTCAGCAGCACCCCGTCGCCGCCTTCGGCGCCGAAGATGAAGCCGCCTTTGACCAGCTTCGGCACGATGTATACGGCCTCGGCGCCCTGCAGCATGGTGCGGGCGGTGCCGAAAGCCGGGTCGCTGCGCAGATGGCTGACGGTGCGATTGGCATCCCGCAGCAACTCGCCGCGGTCGGAGGCTTGAGCGGGAACGGAGAGGGCAACCGCGGCCAGGGCGGCGGCGGAGGCCAGTTTGGCCAAGGTCTTGAGCATGGGGAGTATCCTTTTGGGGTCAAATCACGGCCCTAGAACGGGCCGACCGTACCAAAGTTCCATGCGGCTTTATCGATGACCCCTTCCGCCCTGCGCACCCAAGGGATGCTACGGGCACCTCCGTCCGGCCTTCGCGCCTTCGGCGCTCGGCGTTCGGTTGGCTTGGCCGGTGGATCTGCGAGAGCGACGAACGCCGCGAGCCCAAGCGAGCGGGCACCTATGCGTGAGCGGCGGTGGTGTCAATGACCTTGGGGCGCTTGATCAGCGGGCCTTCGTCCTGGGCCCGCTCGCCGAAGCCGCTGCAGAAGTCATGGAAGATCACCGACAATTCGTCGGCGTCGATGTTGGTGGGCGCGTCCTTCGGGAAGCGGTAACGCCAGAAGGTGACGATGTGGGAAATGGCGCCCAGCTTCTCGCCCAATTCCAGGAACAGGTGCGGGGCGCTCATCAGGAAGTCGCGGAAGGTCTTGGGCGTCTGCTTCTCCACCAGGTCCCGGAAAGAATTGTCGTAGACCGCCAGCACCTTGTTCACATGGTTGCCATTGTCCCGCACCATTTCGATGATGGTGCGGCGCTGCAGGGCCAGATCGTCACGCTGGGTCGGCGACACGGCGCCGACGGGCTGGATCTTGTTGATCTCGCGCAGCACGCTGACCACGTCGGGCCAGAACTTGCCCATGGACCATTTGTAGTAGAGAAAGCCGCGCCAGCTGAACACGCCCTCGCGGAAGTCCTTGGGCGACAAGCCCAGGGTGGCGCGCAAGGGCTCCAGTTTTTCGTCGATCTGGTTGGACAGCAGCGCCGAGACCATGCGGCCCGAGGCGGCATCGTCGCCAGCCAGGATGACCAGTTGTGTCATTTCCTGTTTGACGAAGCGGTACATGCGCTCCTGGTCGCCCTCGGAGATGGCGAAATAGCAAGGCGCGACCTCGATCTGGTTGTTGCGCAGATGCTCGCGCAGCAGGAAGGGATCGAGGCTGGGCACGGTGTCCAGCAGCTTGAGCACCCAAAGGTCCCGTTGCAGGGCCTCTTCCTGATAGTTGCCCGCGGCGCGCAGGGCATCGCTATAGCCGCGCTGGTCCACGAACAGCGAACGGCCGCCGGCCCTCAGATCGTTGACGTCGAGGGGGACGATGATCTTGGTCGCCGTCGTATGCGAGCCGGCAAACAGATAGGACTCATCGGGTCGCGTGCGGTGCTTGAGCAGGAAGGACCGGTTGATGATGGGAGACGCGAAGAAGGGCATCTCCTGGTGCTGCGGATTGTCTTTCTGATCCGCGGCGATGCGGTGAAGGTTCAGCACGCGGCTGGTCGAGGCGCCGCGAAGGGCGGCCAGAAATCGGACGGTACGATCGGTAGCCAAGTTATCCCCCGGCACGAATATCATTTGATCATGACAGCGGTGGCTTAAGGATTGCTTTACCCCGCACTCCGCCGCGTAAGCTGACTCCGCCAATGCGGGTTAATGGGATGTTGAAATTCAACCGCGAATTGAACGTCTCTCACGGAGTGAATACTCGGCTGTCGCCGCTGGTGTCGCACGTTCTGGCTCCCAATCCCGGGCCTTTCACCTTCAAGGGTACAGGCGTCTATCTGGTGGGCGCGGGCGAAAGTGTGGCGGTGATCGATCCCGGTCCTGATATGGCCGAGCATTTATGGGCTCTGAAGCGCGTGATCGGTGCGCGGCGCGTCACGCACATTCTGATTACCCACAGCCACCGCGATCATTCCCCCGCCGCCGCCGCGCTGAAGAACTGGAGCGGCGCGCCGGTGTATGGCCTGCCCGACCATGCCGCACCGTCCACCCAGGAAGGCGCGGTCGACGAGGCCCATGACCATGACTTCGTGCCGGACGTGATGGCGCATGATGGCATGCGGATCGCGGGCGACGGCTTTACCTTTGAGTGCGTGGCCACGCCCGGCCATACGGCCAATCATGTCTGCTACGCACTGATGGAGGAGAGGGCCCTGTTTAGCGGCGATCATGTGATGGGCTGGTCGACCAGCGTAATCGCGCCGCCTGATGGCGACATGGGCCAATATATCGCCAGCCTGGAAAAATTGCGGATGCGGGATGAGACGCTGTTCTACCCCACGCACGGCTCGCCGATACCGGATGCCAAGGTGTGGGTGACGCAACTGATCGCGCACCGGCGCGAGAGAGAGCAGCAGATTCTGGCGGCGCTGCAGGATGGCGAAATCAGTGTCACGCAGCTGGTGCTGCGGCTTTATCCGGATATCGCCCCGGCCTTGCGGCCAGCCGCGGCGCAGCAGGTGATGGCGCATCTGCTGCATCTGGCGGAACAAGGCGCTGTGGCGCGAGACGGCGCGCCATGGCGGCGACAGTTCTAGAAGTGGAATTGGTTGAAGAAGGCCTTCAGCCGCTCCACGTTGCGGCCGTGATCGTTGCCGGCCTCGCGGCTCATCGAACGGACGTCCACGCGCACGCCGATCGTGCCGGCCCGGCGCACCCGGACCACGATGTCGCTGGTCCGGCCGAACCAGAAGCTCCGGTCGGTAGCTTCGATGCGCAGGTCCTTTTCGTTCGTGTCGACGATGGTCCAGCCCAGTCTTTGAACCGTGGCATGGGCCCGCCAGAAGGCTTTTTGCGGCGAGATCAACAGTCCGGAATGCGGCTTGGTCAGGCGCGGATACTTGTCGTGAAAGGCATAATCCACCGTGACCTCGGTGCCGCGATAGCGGGCATCGGGTCCGGAATAGGGGATGCGGCGGCTGCCGTCATAGACGCGCGAATTGGCGGAGGGCACCTTGGCCAGGGCCACGAATTGCGGCGGAGCTTCGGGATCGGTGGTGGCGTCGTGGATGGGAAGCGCGGCAAAACCGTAATAGACGTAGGTCAGCGGCGAATAGAGAAAGGCCAGCGCGCCGAAGAAGGCGATCAGGCCCGGCCGCTTTCCCGCACCCTGGTTGCGGGAGAGGGCCGAATAGAGCCAGCCCAGCGCCAGCGCCAGCGCCAGAAGGCCCAGACCCACGGCCGGCACCATCAAAGTGCTGCCTGCCGAATCGGAAAGCTGCCCCAGCCGCACGCCGCCCACGGCTATGGCGGCCAGCAGCACCCCCAGGATCAGTGCGGCAAGGGCGGCCCGCGCCGCGAGCAATTGAAAGCGCATGGCTGCTAATGTGTCCCCGGACATTTCGTGATGCGCATACTCTAAGGTAGATTTCCGCCCGCCGCGATAGCCGGAAACCATCCCGATGTCTTCCAATCTGCAGTCTTCTCAGGCCCATTTGTCCAACACCCAGGCCCGCGACATGGCGAGCCTGCTGCATCCTTTCACCAACCTCACGGTGCTGCGCCAGACCGGGCCCCTGGTCCTGGAGCGCGGCAAGGGCGTCTTCGTCTATGGCGCCGACGGCAAGGATTATGTGGAAGCCATGGGTGGGCTTTGGTGCACGGCGCTGGGCTGGGGCGAGGAAGAACTGGTCCAGGCCGCGGTGGAGCAGATGCGCAAGCTCTCCTTCTCCCACATCTTCGGCGGCAAAAGCCATGAGCCGGCCATCGCGCTGGCGGAAAAATTGAAAGAGGTCGCGCCCTTTCCGGTCGGCAAGGTGTTCTTCGCCAATTCCGGCTCCGAGGCCAATGACAGCCAGATCAAGCTGATGTGGTACGCGGCCAATTCGCGCGGACAGAAAGGCCGCAAGAAGATCATCGCCCGCAACAAGGCCTATCACGGCGTCACCCTGGCCAGCGCCTCGCTGACAGGACTGGATGCCTTTCACAAGAGCTTCGATCTGCCCTTCGATTTCACGGTGCGGGTGCCGGAGGCGCATTACTATCGCGGCGGCCGCGATGGGGAGACGGAAGAGCAATATTCCCAGCGCCTGGCCGACGAGCTCGATGTCACCATCCAGCGCGAAGGGCCGGACACCATCGCCGCCATGTTCGTGGAGGCGGTGATGGGCGCGGGCGGCGCCATGCTGCCACCGAAGGGTTATTTCGAGGCCATCACCAAGGTGCTGGACAAATACGGCATCTTCCTGGTGGATGATGAAGTGATCTGCGGCTTCGGCCGCACGGGCAACGCCTTTGGCTGCCAGACCTACAATTACCAGCCGGACTCCATGTCCATCGCCAAGGCCTTGTCGTCAGCCTATCTGCCGATCTCGGGCGTTCTGCTGTCGCCGGAGCTGGTGGAGATCATCGAGGAAGAAGCCGTGCGCATCGGCGGTCTCTGGCATGCCTTCACGTACAGCGCCCATCCCGTATCGGCCGCGGTGGCGGTCAAGACCCTGGAGCTTTACGAGCGCCGCGACACCTTCGGCCATGTGCGCAAAGTCTCGACCGCTTTCCTGGCCCGCCTGCGCGCCTTACGCGCGCATCCGCTAGTGGGCGAGGCCGATGGCGTGGGCCTGATCGGCGCCGTCGAGCTGATACCCGACAAGAAGAGCAAGCGGAATTTCGAAGCCGCCAAGGGCGTGGGCGCCAAGTGCAATCAGTTCTGCCAGGAGGAGGGCATCATCGTGCGGGCGCTGCTCCATGACCGCATCGCGCTGTGCCCGCCTCTGGTGATCAATGAGGCGGAAATCGGCGAGATGTTCGACCGCTTTGAGCGTGGTCTAAACCGCACCCTGGACTGGGTCCGCAGCGAAGGCCTTCTGGCCTGACTTGCTCCTAGGCGCTGAGCTGCTGCTGATGGTCCATCAGCCGGCGCTCCAGCATTATGCTGGGCCGCGTGTAGATCAGCGCGTCGCCACTCCACACTTCCAGCCGCTTGGCGCTAGGCAGCTTCATGGCGTGCGCCAGAATTTTGGCGCGCTGATCGTTGTCGCAGGTTGCGGAAAACTTGTAGGTAAGGGACCCGTCTTGGTCGAGATAGCAGATTTCATATGCAGGCATGATCGGCTCCGAGAAGCTCTTGCGTATACCTACCCCGCTTGTTTGCTTTTTGCGCGAACGTGGCGCGAATGTCGAATGACATTTGAGTTACAGCCCATCACGAATTGTCGCCGGTAAAATATTCGGCTGCGGCCTCTTGCAGCGGAGCCTTTGCGCGCCACATGCGTTACCGGGAAACCGCGAATTTTTCACGTGTAAAGGAGTTGTCATGGCCGCCCCCTTCAAGCTCGCGCCTCTGCCCTGGGACGAGGATGCTCTTGCCCCTACAATTTCCGCCAACACCATCTCGTTCCACTACCACAAGCATCATCAGACCTATGTGGACACGCTCAACAAATTGGTGCAGGGCACCAAATATGCCGACATGAAGCTGGAAGAGGTCGTGCGGGCCACCGCCGGCGCCAGCGATGCGAAGGACAAGCAACTCTTCAACAATGCCGGCCAGGTCTGGAATCACGATTTCTACTGGCGCAGCCTCACGCCGGCCAAGACGCAGCCCTCCGGCAAGCTTGACAGCGCTATCGCCGCCGCTTTCGGCTCCAAGGATGAGTTGATCGCCCAGCTTGCCGAAGCGGGCAAGACCCAGTTCGGCTCCGGCTGGGCCTGGCTGGCGAGCAAGGACGGCAAGCTCTCGATCGAGAAAACGCCCAATGCCGAAACGCCGATGGCCAAGGGCGTCAACTGCCTGCTCACCGTGGATGTGTGGGAGCATGCCTATTATCTCGACTATCAGAATGCCCGTCCGAAATATCTGGAAGCGGTCCTGGGCAAGATCATCAACTGGGAATTCGCCGCCGAGAATCTGACCAAGGAAGCCCAGGCGGTCAGGGCGGCCGCCGAATAGGTTGCCGTTAACGCTGACGCTTTACGGAGCGGAAAGCCCAAAATCCTATCCTCGCGGCTCCTTTTTGGGGCCGTGAGGATTCTTGTCCAGCCGCAGCTTTGGAAAACGGGAAATCGCCGCGCCATCGGTGCCGCGCGCAGTGGCGCGTGCCACGCCGGCGCCTTCGCTCCCGGCTGAACCCACGCCCGCATTGGCTGGGCGCGTCGCGCGCCGCATTCCCTGGTTCACGCTGACCTTGAGCCTGGTGCTGGCGGCGCGGTTTCTGGAAGAACTGCGCCGCGCCACCGACTATGTCGAGCCCTATTCGCCGGGCCATTACAGCCTGCTCGCGATGGGCGCGTCCGATAGCGCCCAGGTTCTGGGACAGGGCGAATGGTGGCGGCTATTCACCGCCACCGTTCTGCACGGCTCGCCGATGCATCTGATCGGCAACCTGATCACTTTCGTGATGGTCGGCTTTCTGCTGGAGCCGATGATCGGCATTGGCTGGTTCGCGGCGATCTATTTCACTGGCGGGTTTGCTGGCGCGCTGCTCTCAACGCTTTTCAATCCAGCGGACAGCCTGTCGGTCGGCGCTTCGGGCGCCATCATGGCGACCTTGGCGGCACTGTTCACGCTGAGTTTCCATGCCGGCGCGAAACGGCCGGGCCTGATGCGCCGGATTGCGTCCGGATCGCTGTTTCCGGCCTTGATTCCGGCTGTGGCATCGGGCGGCGCGGTGGTGGACATCAATGCGCATTTCGGCGGCTGCATCGCCGGGACGGTGATCGCCTTCGGCATGCTGATTATCTGGAATGACGAAGAAGAAAGCCCACCGGGCCGCCGTGTCGCGGCGGTCGTGGCGGGCCTGTGGCTGGCGCTGACGGGCACGGCCTTTGCGCTTTCTACGCCCGGCTACGCCGACTATGCCCGGCCCGGTCTGGATCTTATTCCACCGGAGAAACTGCCCAAGGAAGCCGAAGCCATGAAGGCCGACAGTCTCACGCTGGTGGAACGCTATCCCAAGGACCCGCGAGCCCATCTCTATCGCGGCCTTTATCTGCTGGAACAGCAGGACGCGTCCGATGCTGAATCCTATTTCCGCGATGCCGCCCGCCTCAACACAATCAGGCCGGCCATGAGCCGTGCAGCGGAGGACTGGAACACGGCGCTGCTGGCTTTCTCCGTCCGGGCGCAAAGCCGCTGGGACGAAGCCCACACCATCGTGGCGCCGCTTTGCGCAGGCCGTGACGTGCTGGATTTGCGTACGCGGCAGACACTCGAAATCGCAAAGCTCTGCGAAAATTAGCGCTCAAAGCCCGCGTGGCCGTCCGCCATTGCCCGGGTTCTGATCGGGGATAGGGCCGCTGGGCACGGTGCCCGGCAAGGCGCCACCGGTATAGCCGGTGCTGCGGCAAGCATTGAGGCCGCGGTCCCAGCCCATGCGATAAGCCTTGTTGCCCTTATACTGGGTGTCGTCGCGCACAATCGTGTCGTCATGGCGCTTGTTGGCGTCGGGGCCATAGGCGCTGTTGCAGCCGTCCTGATAGCCGGCCTTGTAATCGGGTGTCTTGCGCAGGGCCCGGGTTTGGCGGCTCTCGAACAGGCCGCAGGCTGCCAGCGGCAGGATCAGCAGCAGAATAAGGACGCGGCGCAACATCTTACCTCGCTTTAACCAACTGTTTTTACCCCAGTCTAAGCAAAAAAGGGGCAGATTTTCGCATCCTGGGGAGCGACATGGATCAGACTGAATTTTCCAGCCATCGCGTGCTTCTGCTGGGCGCCAAGACCCATAACATCCTGATCCTGCGTTCGGTGCTGGCCATGGTGGGCGTGGGTAAGGTGGTGCAGTGTGAGGACAGGGCCACTGCGATCCGTCTGCTTGGCATGGAGCATTTCAACGCGGTCTTTTGCGAACTCGATGCGGAGGCTCAGCTCTCTTTTGTCCGTGCAGCCCGCCGGCAGGAGGGCGTGCTCAATCCCATGATTCCGATTTTCCTGCTGCACAGCCAGATGCGCCATCGTCATCTGATGAAAGCGCGCGACAGCGGCGCCACCGATCTTCTCACCACGCCGGTCAGCCCCAGAACCGTGGCGGGCAAATTGCGGGCCGCGACCAAGACCCCTCGGGCCTTCATCGTGGGACAGGATTTCTTCGGTCCGGATCGCCGGGCCAGAGTGCGGCCAAGCTATATCGGTCCGGACCGGCGCAAGAAGGCGCCCAAGAAGACCCGGGTGGACTTCGTCCACATCTGAAATTGGCTAGTGTCGTGGTTTAGAAGTTCGCCCGGAGCCCGATATCTAGATCCTGCGAATTTCGGAATCGGGACACTAAAGGCTGCCGAACCTTTCGGCGCGCGCGCGCTGGTCGGCGGCGATCTCGGCTTTCAGTTTCGCAAGACCCCGCACCACGTCGCGATTGACGTACAGATGCAGGGAAGCGGGGAGGCCGAGGCCACCGGCACATCCGGAGCCGCAATCCTTGTCAGTCCGCCAGAGACTTTCGATGGTGGACTGGAGGGTCGCGGAGGAGACATTCGATGTGCCGGTGCCCGGGCGTCCCAGGCCGAGATCCGGCTCATGTGGCGCCAGCAGCGACACAAGTCCGATCCAGAAAACGGCCCGGAAAATCATGACAGCTCTTCAGTGTGCGACACGATGAGAGTGGCCCGCCCCCCATTGTTGTGCGCTGAACTCTTTCTTTAAATTTGAAGCTAGTTTGTAGTTCCCAGGGCCAGCGAAAATGAAACGCGTATGGCCTGCAGCGGTTTCAATTCAAACTCGCCGCGTGATTGAATCATATGTCATTAAAATTTGCGGCAAATGCCGCCGGGTTCCATCACGCCGGGATGGCTGGCATGGTCAGCCGGGCGGCGAAACCCTGCCCAGGAGCACTGTAAAGTTCCAGATGCCCGCCATGCAGTTCCGCAAAGGCCTTGACCAGGGTCAGTCCCAGGCCGGCGCCCTTGGCGTGGTCGGCGCCGTCGCTGCGGCCGGCATGTTCGAAAGGTTCCTGGATGCGGGCCAGGTCTTCCGGCGCCACGCCGGCGCCATTGTCTTCCACGGTCAGAAGTACGCAATCCTGACCGGGGCAAGCGGGCAGGCTGATGCGGGTACCGGTCAGGGTGATGCGATTGCCAGTGGTGAAGGTGACGGCATTGTCGAGCAGGCTCTGGATCATGCTGGTCAGCACCGCTTCGTCGGCATCGGCCAGGAGACCGATGGGACAGCGGTCGGCGTCTATCTCAATCCCGCGGGCGGTAGCACGGCTCAGCACGGCTTCGCGCATCTGCCACATCAGGCCGCCAACATCTATGGGGCCGCGATGAAGCTGATAGCGGCCGGCCGAGATCTTGGTGAGGTCCATGATCTGGTTGATGATCTTGAGCAGGTTCTGGCCGCCTTGATGCACCAGGCCCGCATATTCGCGGATCTGCGCCGGGTTCATGCGCTCGGCCATGCTGCCCATCAGATCGCTGAAGCCAAGAATGGCGTTCAGCGGCGTCTTCAATTCATGACCCATGGTGCGCAGCAGGGTGGTCTTGGCGTTGTCCACCTTGGCGCTGGCCTGGTCGAGGCGCGCGGCCAGGTCGGCGAGATATGATTTCTGCTGCTCCGCTTTGGCATAGGCATCTGCCAGGGTGCTCTGCTGTTCCTTCAGGGCAGTTTCGGCCCGCACGCGGTCGGTGACGTCGGTGAAGACCATGATCCGCCCGCCATCCGGGCTGGCGCGATCGCGCACCAGATAGGCCTCACCGCTGCTGGTGCGGATGGTCACCGCGCCCACCGGATCGCGATGGCCTTTCAGCCGGCGCTCTAGCCACTGTTCCGGCGTTTCATTGAGCACCAGCCGGCCGCCATAGACCACCAACGAAACGATTTCGGGAAAGGTCTTGCCCAGCAATTCGTCCAGGCTCTTCACGCCGCAAAGCTGCGCATAGAGATCATTGGCCAGGATCAGCCGGTCCTTCGCATCGTAAAACGCAAAAGCTTCGGCCGAGAGCGCCACGGCGTCCTGCAGCCGCGCCAGCTGGGCGCGGGCTGCGGTGACATCGGTCCAGAGCAGCACGGTGCAGCCGTCCGCGCCACTGCGCGCCTTGATTTCCACGACGCGGCGGTCGGCCAGGCTGACGTCACGCGGCGCAAAGGACTTTTCCCGCAACTGGTTCAGGCGCTGGGCGATGAAGGGCACATGTCCCCCCGCCAGCGCGGAAGGGGCGATTTCTCCGCCCTCGATCTCCAGGCGGATCAGCTCCTCATAGCTTTTGCCGATCAGGGTGTGATGGGGCGGAAAGGAGCGGAAGAGATAATTCAGATGGGCGTTGGCGTAGAGCAGCCGGCCGTCGGGGCCGAAAATGGTGATCACCGAACGCAGGCCGTCCAGGGACTCAAGCAGGGAACCTGCGTCGGCCCACGCCGTCGCGCGCGCATTGTGTGCTGCCTGGGAGGCCAAGGTTCTCTCGTTCTGAGCGCGTGATCGGGGCCGATAATGAGCGGATTTGCGTTGCGGATTGGTTAGGGATGGCGCCTGGAAACTCGGCTATCTCTCGCCGCTGCCGGCCGAATCGGCGCATCGTTCCGGAATGCTTGTGGAGAACTGAACGGCGGCGTGGCTGCTTCAGCTTTCGTTAAGCCTGTGCCACCAGACTTCGCCTCACATGTTGGAGACGGCTGAAGCTTAATGGCGGTTAACGATTACCCGTCTGTTGGTGCCGGGACGGCCGGCCAGAGTGCGCGCCGGGCTTTCATGCTCGTGCAGGCGGCCAAGGCCGGCGTGGGCGTCGCCTTGGGCGTGGCTTTTTTTGGCGCGGTTGGCCGGCCTGATCCGATGGAATGGATCGCGCTCGCCGGTCTGATCGCGCCGGCCTTGCTGGCGCTTCTGGCGCTGACCGCCATTCCGCTCGCTGTGCTGGAGCAGGCGGGGCTCGCCGGCCTTGCTCTGTTGATCGGCTATCTGGCGATTTTGACCGGGGGCGTCACTTCACCATTGGTGGTGTGGTTGGCGCTGGTGCCGGCGGAAGCGGCGCTGTCCGGCGGCCGCGTGGCGGTTGCACGCGCCGGTCTTGCGGCCGGGACCGCCCTTCTGGCGGTGATCGGTATCCAGGCGGCCGGTCTTTTGCCGGCCTCACGCCTCACCCTGCCGCTTTGGGAAGTCTATGCCTGCTCCATGCTGGCGGCGCTGGTGCAGGCGGTGCTGATCGCGGCCGCGGCCCAGGATCGCCAGCGCGCCGCCGATGCCGCGGCGGTGGAAGGCGCGCTGCTCTATCGCTTCCTGGCCGACAACGCCATGGATCTAATCACGCGCCATTCCTCCGATGGGCGCATCCGCTTTGCCAGTCCCGCCGCGCTGGCGCTGCTGGGCTATACGCCGGAGGAATTGCAGGGCCTGACCTTTACCACCCTGGCGTATCCCCAGGATGCGGACGCGGTGCAGGCGGCGCTGATTGCCTCCAGCTATTTTGGTCGCGCCGGCGCGGCCGAAGTGCGCCTCGTCCACAAGGGGGGCCATCATGTCTGGATGGAGATACGCTGCCGTCCGGCACAAGCGGGCCTGGGCGCGCCGTCCGAAATCGTGGCGGTGACGCGCGACATCGCCCAGCGCAAGCGCCAGGAGCAGGCGCTGGTGGAAGCCCGCGATCAGGCGCTGGCGGCCAGCCGCGCCAAGAGTCGCTTCCTTGCCAATATGAGCCATGAACTGCGCACGCCGCTGAACGCCATCATCGGCTTTTCGGAAGTGACCATGCGCGAGATGTTCGGGGTCATCGGACCGCGCTATCAGGAATATGCCCGGCTGATCCATGAATCGGGCACGCATCTGCTGGACCTGATCAACAGCGTGCTCGACATGTCCAAGATCGAAGCCGGCAAGTTCGAACTGTCGGAAGAAGTGTTCGATCTGGAAGAGGCGGCCCAGAGCGCGGTGCGTGTGCTGAAAATTCCGGCCGAGCGCTCGGCGGTGGCGCTGAGGCTCGAAATCGCGCCGGCCGCGCAGCGGATATTTGCCGACCGCCGCGCCGTGAAGCAGATTCTGGTCAATCTCCTGTCCAATGGCGTGAAATATACTCCGCCCGGCGGCGAGGTGGTGATCAACGCCCGTCTTGCTCCCGACCGCGCCGTGGAAATTTCGGTTTGCGATACCGGGACCGGCATTGCGCCCTCCGACCTGGCGCGGCTGGGCCGGCCTTTTGAACAAGTGGAACGGGCAGAGGTCCGCGCCAAGGAAGGCACGGGGCTGGGCCTGGCGCTGGTGAAGTCCCTGACCCAGTTGCATGGCGGCGAGGCGCGGCTTTCCTCGGTTCTGGGTGAGGGCACGACCGTGACTGTGCGGCTGCCGCATGCGGCGGTGGATGCCGCCGGCGAGCGTCTCGGCAAGGTTCTTCCTTTCCGCGCTGCCTAGGCGCGGGCCTTTTGCGCCCTGAGTTCGTCGCGAGATCGCTCACGTACTATTTGTACGCATCGCTCCTCGCTCCTGTCCGTACGCTGTCGCCACGGACGGTCGCAAAATTCCTCGCGCCTCGTTATGAAGGCGATATGGAGTCTACGCCCCGCCTCAAAGCTGGCATCTTCGTCCGCGCCCTGATCCGCCGCGTGCAGGTCGCTGGCGCCTCGGCTTTTGTGGTGCGCAGCGGCGCCGAGGAAGCGGGCGCTGTCATCCTGAAGGTCGCGAAGCTCGACGGCACTGTGCTGGTGCTCAATCAGGTGCGCGGCGCCAAGGGCGAACTGTCCTGGGCGCAGGCTCTTGGCGGCTGGACCGAGGAGGCGCGGGCGTCACAATGGTGCGACAAACAGGTGTCATTCGATCCCGATGTCTGGATCGTGGAGATCGAGGATCGGGAAGGCCGCGCCTTTGTGGATGAACCGATTATCTGATTTGCTGGCATCCGAACTGGGGACAGGCGGCCAATAACAGACATGACCCAGCAACAACTCCTGCAACTTTTCCTGCCGATCCTGATCCTGCTGCCCGTGCTCTATTTCCGGATGCGCCGGATAAGCCGGCCCCGGCCCCTGAAGCTGAAGCGGATGTGGGTTGGCCCGGCGATCTTCCTGGCCATCACCGCCTTGGTGTTGATAGCGCCTGGGCCTCATGGGGAGGCTCATCATTGGACGATGCAGGCCTGGACCTGGCTGGTCCCCGCCGCCATCGCCGGCGCCGCCGCCGGCTGGTACTGGGGCCGCACCATGAAGATCGAGGTTCACCCGGAAGATGGCACCCTGATGGTCAAGGGCGGTCAGGCCGCCATTCTGGTGCTGCTGATCCTGGTCCTGTTCCGCACCGGTTTGCGGACCGGTTTGGAAGTGGAAGGCCGGGCCTGGCACCTGGACATGCTGTTGATTTCGGATGCCTCGATTGTCTTCACCGCGCTGCTGTTCACGGTGCGCAGTGTCGAGATGTTCATTCGGGCGCGGCGGGTTATGGCGACCGCCCCGACAGGCGCTTCCTAAGTTCCGGTTGCCGCCGGGGGCTCGCCCTGCTACGCCCCCCGGCCATGAGCCGTACCCCCGCCAGCGAAGCGGCAAGACGCCGGACCTTCGCCATCATCTCCCATCCCGACGCCGGCAAGACCACCCTGACCGAGCATCTGCTGCTCCTGGGCGGCGCCATCCATGCCGCCGGACGGGTCAAGGCGCGGGGTGAGGCGCGGCGCGCCAAGTCCGACTGGATGAAGATCGAGCAGGAGCGCGGCATCTCCGTCACCTCCGCGGTGATGACCTTCGAATATCAGGACGCGGTGTTCAACCTCCTGGACACGCCCGGTCACGAGGACTTTTCCGAAGACACCTATCGCACCCTGACGGCAGCGGATTCCGCGGTGATGGTGATCGACGCGGCCAAGGGCATCGAAGCTCAGACCCGCAAGCTGTTCGAGGTCTGCCGGCTGCGCGACATCCCCATCATGACCTTCGTCAACAAGATGGACCGCGAAGCGCGCGATCCCTTCGAACTGCTGGACGAGATTTCCGACCAGCTTCAGATCGAGACCGCGCCCATGATGTGGCCGGCCGGCATGGGCCTGAACTTCAAGGGCGTCCATGACCTGACGGCGGACCGCTTCCTGGCCTTCAACGAAGGCAAGCTCGACGGCGAACTGAAAGACAAGCTGGAAGAAGACGTCCTGCTGGCGCGCGAGGGCCTGCCGCGCTTCGATCTTGCGACCTATCGCGAAGGCCATCTGTCGCCGGTCTATTTCGGTTCGGCGCTGAAGAATTTCGGCGTGGCGCCGCTGCTGGATGCGCTGGCCAGGTACGCGCCCAGTCCGCGCGCCCAGGCCGCGGTCGGCCGCGCCGCCGAGCCGGGAGACAAGGAAGTCACCGGTTTCGTCTTCAAGGTCCAGGCCAATATGGACCCCAACCATCGCGACCGCGTCGCCTTCCTGCGGCTGGCCTCCGGCGAGTTCAAGCGCGGCATGAAGCTGAAACAGTCCGGCACCGCCAAGACCATCGGGGTGCACAATCCGATCCTGTTCTTTGCTTCAGAGCGCGAGACGGTGGACGAGGCCTGGCCCGGCGACATCATCGGCATTCCCAATCACGGCGTGCTGCGGGTGGGCGACACCTTGTCGGAATCCGGCGCGGTGGTTTTCACCGGCATCCCCAACTTCGCGCCGGAAATCCTGCGCCGGGTGCGCCTGGGCGATCCCATGAAGCAGAAGCATCTGGCTCGCGCGCTGGAATCCCTGGCCGAGGAGGGCGTCACCCAAGTGTTCAAGCCCGCCATCGGCAGCCAGTGGATCGTGGGCGTGGTCGGCGCCCTGCAGCTCGATGTGCTCAAGTCGCGGCTGGTGACCGAATATGATCTGGATGTCGATCTGGAAGCCTCGCCCTATGACAGCGCCCGCTGGCTGCAGGGTTCGGAGGCCGAGATCGAGAAATTCGCCGCCGCCAATCGGGGCGGCATGGCGTCAGACCGCGACGGCGCGCCGGTATTCCTGGCCAAAAGCGCCTGGGAGATCGGCTATGTCGCCGAGCGTTTTGCCAATGTGAAGTTCTTGAAGACGCGGGAACGCCACGAAGTCCACGCCGAAAGCTAATGCGTTAGGCTGCGGCCCGGCCTTCACGCCAGCCGCGCACCACGCGGGTGGCTTCGCTCACCGGCACCGTGTCGTAAGCGTCCAGCATCGCAAAGGCATGAACGCGGTCGCGGGCCGGCCATGTCAGCAGCGCCAGCGCGGAAAAGGCCGCGCGGTCCAGATGCGCGCCCTTGCAGGCCAGCGCCAGGGTCACACCGCTTTCATCGCCCAGAATGTGCGCCGCCACGCGCCGTTCCACGGCCAGATTTTCCGCCAGCGCCGTCACCAGATCCTCGTCCCGGCGCGCCGTCGCCCCCAGCTGATGGCCGGCGGATTCACGTGGCAGCACGCGGTGCGACAATTCCGGATCGGAATAGAGCTGTACCCGCAGGCGCGCCCGCGTCGGTTGATCCACATCGCGCGCCGCCTTGGCAAGCAGCGCCTCGCAGATGCCGCGCATGCTTTCCGGATAGCCTTCCGGCCAATGCGTCAGGAGTTCAGCGACTTCTTCGGCCAGCGCCGCACGCAAGGCGGGTCCCTGGTCGGCGAGTTGCAGAAGATGAGTCAGTTTTTGTGAAGCGGCCATCGGATGCTCCTCTGGCCTATACTGGTACAAGAGCCTTAATGATCGGTTGTGGAATCGTAACCGCTCTCTTAACAGACGGCCGCCAGCAGCCCGAAGGGCTGCACGGCAGGCGATTCACGCAATAACAGCCCAGCTGTCCGGATAGTATCCGTTGAAGGGCGAGCGCGAGGACACGGTGTAAGCGCCCATGGCGTCGAACAGGATGTAATCGCCATTGGCGATGCCGTCGGGCAGCGGCACCGGCCGCGGGAGCACATCGGCGGAATCGCAGGTCGGACCATAAACGCTGAAAGGACGCTTCTCGCCGCTTACCGCCTTGGCCTTGCCCTTGGCGTCCAGCGTGAGGGCGCTGGGCGGATAATCCTCGTCGAAGCTGGTGAAACGCTGCTCGTCGAAGCTGCCGTAAATGCCGTCATTCAGATAAAGCCGGTCGCCGCGGCGCATCACCACTTGCGCCACCAGCGAGATGCCGGGGGCCGAAAGCGCGCGGCCGGGTTCGCACATGACATTCAGATTGGGGCGGCCCAGCGAATTCAGCGCCTCCTTGATCATGTCGAAATACCAGTGATAGGGCGGCGGCTCCTGCCCGGAATAGGCGGCGGGAAAACCGCCGCCGACATCCAGCGCTGTGATCTCCACGCCGGCCAGGGCGATGGTGCGCTGGGCGATCTCGATCGCCTGGGCATAGGAGAAGGGCGACAGGCACTGCGAGCCGACATGGAAGGTCAGGCAAGGCTGTGCGCCGGCCGCGCGCACCCGCTTGAGCAGCTTGGCGGCTTCTTCCGGACGGCAGCCATATTTGCTGGACATTTCCAGCAGTGCGCCGCCGAGCTGCGCCACCAGCCGCACAAAAACGCGCAGCCTCTTCGGATTGCCGGTTTCCGCCAGCAGCTTGTCCAACTCGCTATCGCTATCGACAACGAAGTCGTTGACGCTGTGCTTTTCGAACGCCGCCTTGGCCTGGCCCGGCAGCCGCACCGGCGCCATGAAATGGCAGACGGCGTCGGGAAACAGGCCCTTGACGACCTCAATCTCGCCAAGACTGGCGGTGTCGAAATGGCGGATACCGGCATTCCAGAGCTGGATCAGCGCGATGGGATGCGGATTGGCCTTGACCGCGTAGAGCACGTCACCGGGAAAGCCGTCCAGAAACTGTTTGGCGGCGGCGGCGAACTTTTCCGGATGCACCAGATAGAGCGGCTCGCTGGGCTTCAGGCTTTCGATGGCCTTCAGCGCGCTGGCAAAGCGCGGCAGGGTCTCAAAAGCGGCGGGTGCGTTCATTCGGGGTTTGTGAGGCTTTGCCGCCCCCGCTGCAATAGGAAATGCAGCGCCAACGATAAGGGCGCCTCGCGGGCGCCCTTATCGCTGTTGATGACAGTTCCGTGGCAAGGCTCTATTGCGGCGGCAGAGGCGGCATGGGCGGTGCGCCATCCGGGCCGCGGCCCAGGCGGCGGCCCATTTGCGGGGCATGTCGCATCATGCCCATCGCCATATGCATATGTTCGCCCATCCCGTGCCTGGCGGCGCGGGCGAGCTCCTGTTTCTGTGTCGGGTTGAGGGCGCCATAGAGCGCGTTGAGCGCCGGGCGCTCGGACTGAATGTCGGCCAGCCGTGTCTTGAGCATGGTCTCTTCTCGGTCGAGCCGCTGCATCACGTCCGGCCGCTGGCCGGTGCGCGCCTTCTGCATGCGCCCACTGCATTCACCTTCACGCCGCTTGGCGACGTCCAGATTGACGCCCTTCCAACGCGCGAACAGTGGCTGCTGGCTGGCATTGAGCTGCAACTTGGCTTCCAGAAACGCCATCTCACCGGCTTTGCGGGCATACATGTCCTGGCAGAACTGGCCGCGCTCCGCACCGCGCATCATCCGGCGATCCATTCCGGGAGGCGGTGGCGGACCGGCTTCGGGCTCGACGTCGCTCGCCTGGTTCTGCGCCACCATCAGCATCACCGGTCTGTGATTGCTCTGATCGGCGTGCGCGTTACTGGCGATCATGGCAGCCGTGGCGGTGCCGCAAATCAGCAGCGAGGCCAGGGCTGGAAGAAGGGCTTTGCGCATCAAATCGTCCTTTTCAAAAAGGCCCCAAACCGCCGGCAGACTAGCGGGCAGGTGGAACCAGCGCCGCTGAATAAGGTGTAAGGTAGATGAACCCTGGATGAACGGCGGCCGTCAGCCCTGCATAATCAGGGCTTTGCGCCATGCCGAAGCGGCCGCAACAATCGGCGGCGAAGTGTCAGGACTTGATGGGTCCGGACTGGCGGGCCGCGGCGCGAAGCTGGCGGATGGTGGTGCGGCCGTCCGTCGAGGGCTGATAGACGTTGGTCATTTCCGTCAGCGCCTTGGTGAACATCTCGATGGTGAAATGGTCCGGCACTTCCCAGGCATCGAAGCCGACACGGTGCTGATAATTGACCTGGTCAAAGAGAAAATCGCCGACCGCGCGAATCTCACCCGTATAGCCCAGCCGTGTGCGCAGTATCCGGGCCCAGGAGAAGGCGCGGCCGTCGCGGAATTTGGGAAATTCCAGGGCGATCAGGGCAAAATGACTGACATCGGCGCCCAGGCTTTCCGGATTCTCGCTGGCCTGCAGCCTCACGCCGACGGGCGTGTTTCGGGCCAGAAGTGCGTCGCGATCTTTCTGGAAGCGCGCCAGTGACACCAGCACCGGTCCTTCCGGCAGCGCCGCGTCGTCCGCGACGCGCGCGTACACATCCTGCGCGTAAGCGCCGCTCTTGATCAGTTTGGTCACGCCGCGGCCGCCTCTTGATAGGCGGCGGCCTTGAACTTCTCCATGCCGATGCGGCGATAGGTGTCCAGGAAGCGTTCGCCGTCCTTGCGTTCGGCGATATAGACATTCACCACCCGCTCCACTGCGTCGGCGATTTCGTGCTCGCCGAAGCCGGGACCCATGATGGTGCCGATGGACGCGTCTTCCGCGCCCGAACCGCCCAGCAGCAGCTGGTAGAATTCCACGCCCTTCTTGTCCACGCCCAGAATGCCGATATGGCCGGCATGGTGATGGCCGCAGGCATTGATGCAGCCGGAAATCTTGATCTTCAGCTCGCCGATCTGATGCTGACGGTCCAGGTCCGCAAACTTCAGCGCGATCTTCTGCGCAATCGGGATCGAACGGGCATTGGCAAGGTCGCAATAGTCCAGACCGGGACAGGCGATGATGTCGGTGATCAGCCCCGAATTGGGCGAGGCGAAATCCAGTTCCTGCAGCTTGGCAAAGATCGCCGGCAGGTCTTTCTTGCGGACATGCGGCAGCACCAGATTCTGGTCATGGGTGACGCGCACTTCACCCACGCTGAACTGGTCCATCAGGTCGGCGACGGTGTCCATCTGGTCGGCGGTGATGTCGCCCGGCACCTGGCCCGGCGTCTTCAGGGTGATGGTGGCGATGGCATAGCCCGGCGCGCGATGCGCATGGACATTGGTGTTCACCCAGTCGGCGAAATCCTTGCCGGCCTGCGGCATCTCATCGGACAGGCCGGTATCGAACTTGGGTGGCGCAAAATAGGCGGCGATGCGGTCCAGCTCTTCTTTCGGGAGCTGCAAGGTGCCCATGCGCTTGAGTTCTTCAAACTCGCGCGCCACGCGCCGGCGCATTTCCTCAGGGCCAATGGCGTTGATCAGGATCTTGATGCGCTGCTTGTGGATGTTGTCGCGGCGGCTGTCCTGGTTGTAGACGCGCAGCACCGCTTCGAGATAGGCAAGGATATCCTCGCGCTCGACGAACTCGCTCATGACATGGGCGACATAGGGCGTGCGGCCCATGCCGCCGCCCGCCATCACCAGGTAACCGGTGCGGCCCTGGTCATTCTTCACCACCTGCACCGCCATGTCGTGCCACTGCAGAGCGGCGCGGTCGGCTTTGGTGGCGCCGACGGCGATCTTGAACTTGCGGGCCAGGAAAACGAATTCCGGGTGCAGGCTCGACCATTGCCGGATGATTTCGGCGAGGGGGCGGGGATCCTCGATCTCTTCTGCGGTGGCGCCGGCGAACTGGTCGGCGGTGACGTTGCGCACGCAGTTGCCGCAGAAGAGATAGCAGTGCATCTCCACGTCCGCCAGCTCGCGCAGGATCTTGGGCACGTCCACCAGCTTGATCCAGTGGAACTGCATGTTGGTGCGGGTGGTGAAGTGGCCGAAACCCTTGTCATAGGTGCGGGCGATATGGGCCAGCTTGCGCATCTGCTTCGAGGACAGGGTGCCGTACGGGACGGCGATGCGCAGCATGTAGGCGTGCAGCTGCAGGTACAGCCCGTTCATCAGGCGCAGCGGCTTGAACTGGTCTTCGGTCAATTCGCCCGACAGGCGGCGCGCCACCTGGCCGGCGAACTGATTCACCCGCTCGCCGACGAACTGGGCGTCGAACTCATCATAGCGGTACATGTTGGGATCGACTTGCTTCACCAGCGGATTAAGCATTGACCTGGCCTGCCTGTTTGCCGGTGTTGGGATGGACCGTGGGGCCGGCGGCGCGGATGATCTCGCGCTCCTTCACCGGCACAATCTTGCCGTTCTGTTCGCGCACTTCGAAAAGATAGGGCGCCACGAAGGTGTTGTGGACCAGTTCCGCGTTGGCGGCGGCCAGGGCGGCATCGGCGCTGGCCTGGTCGGCATAGACCTCGCCTTCGGCCAGGAACAGCACCCAGCCGCTGCCCTTGCGGTACAGGACATCGCCATCGCGCAGGCGATTGGCGGTCAGCATCTGGGGACCGTGATTTTGATGGGCCATGGACGCGCAAAAACCACTTCCGGCCCCCGAAATCAAGACTTCAACATGTCGCGTATGTAGTTTCGCAAAAATAACACTAAATATTTGTACTATATAGATCGTGGAACCTGGCAATGATGAGGGAAAACAGGGGCTTCATGACCATCCAGCCGAAGATACTGAGCCGGCCGCAACTGGCCGCGGTCGTTGCCGGCAATGCCCTGGAATTCTACGATTTCCTGATCTTCGGCTTTTTCGCCGTCCAGATCGGCGCCACCTTCTTTCCCGGCAAGGATGCCACCGGCAGCCTGCTTCTGACCCTGGCGACATTCGGGGTCGGTTTCCTGACCCGCCCGCTGGGGGGCGCGCTGATCGGTCCCCTGGGCGACCGGATCGGCCGCAAGCCGGCGATGCTGTTCTCCTTCGGGCTGATGGGCTTGTGCATTGTCGGCCTGGCTCTGACGCCGTCCTATGCCAGCATCGGGGTCGCGGCGCCGATGCTGGCGGTCTTTTTCCGGCTGCTGCAGGGCTTCGCCCTGGGTGGCGAGGTCGGTCCAACCACCGCCTTCCTGTTGGAGGCGGCGCCGCCGGAAAGACGCGGTCTCCATGTTGCCCTGCAATTCGCCACCCAACAGGGGGCAACCCTGTGCGCGGGCTTGGTGGGCGTGGTTCTGTCCAACCTGCTGTCCCCGACGCATCTCAATGCCTGGGGCTGGCGTATCGCCATGCTGCTGGGCGCGGCGGTGGTGCCTTTTGCGCTGGTGCTGCGGCGGCGCCTGCCGGAGACGCTTGACCTGCAGGCGACCAAGCAAAGCTATCGCCCGACGCGGGCGCAAGTGGTGTTGGGGCTTTTGACCGTCGTGATGCTGGCCAGCGCCACCATCGGCACCTACACGCTGAATTACATGAACATCTTCGCCACCCACACCCTGGGCATGTCGCCGGCGGTGGCTTTTGGCGCCATCCTGATCGGCGGTGGCTCCGGCGCGATCTTCAATACGCTGGGCGGTCTGCTCAGCGACCGCTATGGCCGCAAGCCGCTGATGATCACCGGCTATGGGCTTCTCTGCCTGGCGGCGATTCCTTGTTTCATGCTGATGTCGCATTGGCGCACGCCGCTGGTGCTTTATGCCTGCTCCGCTCTGATGCCCGCGCTGCTTGGGCTGGGCACGCCCGCGATCATGTGCGTGCTGATGGAAAGCCTGCCGCCCCAAATGCGCTCCGGCGTCACCGGGATCATCTATGCTCTCGCGATAGCGATTTTTGGCGGCTCGGCTTCTCTTGTGGTGGCCTGGCTGACAGAGCTGACCGGCTCACCGCTGGCGCCGGCCGGCTACATGTCCGCCGCACTGGCGCTGGGCATGCTGGCCATGCTGGGGGTCCGCGAGACGGCGCCCATCAAGACCTCTGGCTAATCGCGCTTTCGTGCCAGTGCCGCAGCAGCAGCCATTCCAGCAGCGACAGGGCGGCGAAGATCACCACGCCGGTCAGTGCGAGCAGCGCCAAGGCGGCGAACAGGGTGGCAATCTCCAGCCGGTTGCCGGATTCCACAATCCGCCAGGCCAGACCGGTGGCGGTGCCAGAACCCGCCACGAACTCGGCCACCACCGCGCCGATCAGGGCCAGGCCGCCCGCCGTCTTCATGCCGGAGAGCAGATAGGGCAAGGCGGTGGGCAGCCGGACGCGCCACAGGACTTGCGCACGCGAAGCACCATATAGGCGCGTCAGGTCCACCAGATTGAAGTCCGCGCTTTTAAGCCCCAGCGTGGCGCCTGCCAGAATGGGAAAAAAGGCGACGATGGTGGCGATGATCACCAGCGCCAGATTGACACGCTCGAACCCAACCCAGATCAGGATCAGCGGCGCGATGGCCACCACCGGCGTCACCTGCAGGATGACGGCATAGGGATAGAAGGTACGTTCCAGCAACCGGCTCTGGGAAAATCCGATGGCGGTGGCGATGCCCAGCACACAGGCCGCGAGGAAGGCCTCCACGGTCACGGTGAGCGTCGAAAGCAGGGCCGTCATCAGCGAGGAGAAATTGTCGACGAAAGCTCTGGCGATGGCCGATGGGCTGGGCAGTACGTAGACCGGCACTTGCCAGTGCGCGACCGCCCATTCCCAGGCGCTCAGGATCAGCACAGCCACCAACAGCGGCAGCAGAATATCGAGTGCGCGCTTCATGCCGCCATCGCTGTGTTGAGCGCTGCGCTGATCGCGCGTTGCGCCTCGATGGTGGCGGATGAAAGCCGGCTGTCGCGGCCGAAGGGCAAAGCGATGTCCTCTGCGATCCGGCCGGGGCGCGGAGTCATGACCAGCACGCGCTGGGACAGAAAACTGCTCTCGCTGACGCTGTGGGTAACGAACAGCACCGTCAGCCCATCTTCTTTCCACAGCCGCAACAGGTCATCGCCCAGCGCATTGCGCGTGATCTCGTCCAGGGCGGCGAAAGGTTCATCCAGCAGCAGCAGTTTGGGCTGCGCGGCCAGTGCCCGAGCCAGCGACACCCGCATCTTCATGCCGCCCGACAGCTCGCGCGGAAACGCGCGCTCGAATCCGTTCAGCCCCACGCGCTTCAACGCTCCGGCAGCGCGGTCGTTACCCTCGCTGCGCGCTACGCGTTTCAGGTCCAGGGGCAAGCGGGTGTTGGTCAGGGCATCGGCCCAGGGCATCAGGGTGGGGTCCTGAAAGACAAAGCCGATCTCCGGCCTGTCTTGTGCGAAGCGGGTGTGCCCGCTGTCCGGTTCGAGCAGCCCCGCGACCAATCTCAGGGCCGTGGATTTGCCGCAGCCGCTGGGCCCCAGAAGCGAGACAAATTCACCCTCCGCGACCGAAAAGGAAAGATCGCGCAGCGCCTCTGTGCCGTTCGCGAAGCGCTTACCGATCCCCTTCAGTGCGATCATTGAAACTTTTGCAGGGTCGCGCGCGCGAAGGTGAGGTCATAAGCGCGCTTGTAATCCAGGCCTTTGGGATAAAGCCCTCCCGACGTCATGGTGTCGTAGAACAGCTTCCATTGCGCATCACTCATGCTGCCCAGGCCGAAGGCGCGGCCGTCACCGCTGATCAGCATTTCGTAGCGCTTCATCTTGTCGAGCGCCTGAGCGAGGATGGCGTCGGTCATATCGGGATTGTCGCGCTTGATCAGCGCATTTCCCTTCACTGGATTTTCCAGATAGTGCAGCCAGCCGTCGCGTGTCGCATCCACGAACAGCTGCACCGCACGGCGATTGGTGTCGATCCATTTCTGCGGCACCAGCACCATGTTGGCGTAACCCGGATAGCCGAAGTCGGACAGCAGGAAAATCTTGGGCTTCCAGTGTGCCTGTTGCTCGACCGTGAAAGGCTCGCTGGTGAGATAGCCTTCCTGGATGGCGTTGGGGTCCAGAATAAAGGGTGCCAGATTGTAGGTGTATTTGCGGATCTGGCTGTCCTGAAAGCCGAACTTGGCCTTCAGCCAGGGCCAGAAGGCGGTCATGGTCGCGGCCGAGATCAGGATCGGCTTGCCGCGCATGTCCGCCAGCGAATTGATGTCGCGGCGCGGATGGGAGATCAGCACTTGCGGATCTTTCTGGAAGATCGCCATCACCGCGCGCAGGGGAATATTCCCCTTCACCAGGTTCAGCGGAATGAAGCTGTTGGAGCCGATGCCGAAATCGGCCGCGCCGCCGGCCAGAAGCTGGGGCACATTCACGTCCGGGCCGCCCTGAAGGATTTTCACCTCCAGGCCGCGCTTGGCGTACAGGCCCTCGGCGACCGCCTGATAGAAGCCGCCATGTTCGGCCTGCGCCTTCCAGTCGGTGACAAAGCGGATGGTGGTTGCGGCTGATGCGGGCCGCACAAGACCCGTCAAGGTGACGGACGCGAGACCTGAGACGAGAAAGCGGCGATGCAGCATGGCGGCCTTATAACACTATGGCCGGTTTTTAACCCGGCTATGCCGGGCAAAAATTATCGGCCGGAACGCGGTGGCGGCGGTGGTGGCGCATCCTCGGCGTCGTCATCGCTGCCGAACAGCCAGCCCAGCAGGCCGCCACGGTGGCGTCGCGGCCGCTCTTCCTGTTCCGCCGGCAGGTCCGGCATCCGGCCCAGCTTCTCGTCGTCAATGCCGTCCCACACCGCGCCGGAGGCCACAACCTGGCGTTCCTCCTCCGGCGGCGGTTGCACGGAACGGTCCAGCGCCTTCAAGGGGTGGCCCTGTTCGGCGGCCAGCATGGTGTCGCGCCAGATGTAAGCGGGCAGGGTACCGCCGGTGACGCCGCGGGTGGGCGAGGAATCGTCATTGCCCACCCAGGCCGCGGCAACATAGTCGGTGGTGAAGCCGACAAACCAGGCGTCATGCGAGTCCTGCGTGGTACCGGTCTTGCCCGCGGCCTCGCGGCCATGCAGCGAGGCATAACCGCCCGTACCGCTTACTACCACGCCATAGAGCATGGCGGTCATGTCGCGGTTTATGTCCTGCGAGATCACGCGCGGGGGCGGCGGCACGTGGCGCAGATAGACTTCTTTGCCGTTCATATCCACTTGCGTGACCATGTACGGCGACACGCGATAGCCGCCATTGGCGAAGGTGGCATAGGCAGCAGTCAACTCCAGAGGCGTGACTTCATTGGTGCCCAGCGCCAGCGAGGCATTGGCCTCAAGCTTCGAGGTGATGCCCAGCCGCTGGGCGGCGGCCACCACATTCTTGACGCCGATTTCCTGGGCGAGATTCACGGTGATGGTGTTGACGCTGTGCGCCAGCGCGTCGGCCAGGGTCAGGGTGCCGTAATATTTGCCGCCGAAGTTGGTCGGATGGTAGCCGCTGATGTCCACCGCCACGTCATCGCGTGTTTCCCACGGCGACAGGCCCTGTTCCAGCGCGGCGAGATAGACGAAAGGCTTGAAGGCCGAACCGGGCTGGCGATGGGCCTGGGTGACGCGATTGAACACGGAGTCCTGATAATCCACGCCGCCGATCATGGCGCTGACCGCGCCGTCGGGCTTCATCACCACCACGGCGGCCTCAGATGTGCGGGTCTTCTTGCCGGACTTGGCGATCGTGCGCGAAGCGGCCAGCCGCGCCGCTTCCTGCACCTTGGGCTCCAGGGTGGTGTGCACCACCAGGTCGGCGGAGGGCGGCTTGCCATTCTGGCTGACCAGCCGGGTGGCTTCGTCAGCGGCGCTGTCCAGGAAATAGTTGCGGGCATCCAGGCTGGCATGGTCCACGATCACCGCGGGATGGGCGCGGGCGAAAGCCGCGTCGGCTTCGGTGATGGCGCCATTGTCCATCATGGAATCCAGCACCAGGCTGGCGCGCTGCTGAGCGCGCAACAGATCGCGCCGCGGCGAGAAGACGGACGGCGCCCGCGTCAGGGTCGCCAGCATGGCGGCTTGCGCCAGGCTGAGACTGCGGGCCGAGGTGCCGAAATAGACCCGCGCCGCGCCGTCCACGCCATAGGCGCCGCTGCCCAGATAGATGCGGTTGAGATAGAGCTCCAGGATCTGCTGTTTGCTGAGCGATTTCTCCAGCCCCGCCGCGTCGATCAATTCCACCAGCTTGCGCGACATGGTCTTCTGCTGCTGGGTGTAGACGATCTTGGCGGTCTGCTGGCTGATGGTGGAGCCGCCGGCCACATAATGCCTGGCGCGGAGATCGAGCAGCAGCGCGCGGGCCAGGCCCAGGGGATCAATGCCCTTGTGGGAATAGAAGCGCCGATCCTCCATGGCGATGAAGGCGGCGGGAAGATAGGAGGGCATCTCCTTCAGAGTCAGGCGCTGGCCGACGATGGCGCCGCGATGGCCGACATCCTCCCCGGCTGCGTCGAGAAAGGTGAAAGCCAGCGGCCGGTTGACCGCATAAAGGTCCACACGAGGATCGAGCGTGGGCGCAAACAGACCCAGCACCAGCGGCGTCAGATAGAGCAGCGACAGAGGCACCGCGATGATTGCCATGGTGATGGCAAAGGGGCGGGCATAAGGCTCCGCCACGCGCGCCCAGTCGCGCCAGTCGCGGGGGTCTTGGGGAGCCGACATGGCGGGGATTGCTGACTGAAATTTACGGCGGTTTCAAGATGCGGGCAGATGACCGCCGTGGCAAGGTGAACCCATGTGGGACGGCATGACCTTGATTCCGGGCCGAGATTGCGGCGGTTGCACCGTCTGCTGCGTCTTTCCGACCATCAACAAACCGGAGATCCAGAAACAGTCGGGCGCCCGCTGCCGCCATTGCCACCAAACCGGATGCGCCGTCTATGACAGCCGCCCGCCCGTTTGCCGCGCCTATTATTGCGCCTGGCGAACCGTGGACATCTTCAGCGAGGACTGGCGGCCCGACCGTTCGGGCGTTCTGCCTTACGTGGAAACCGAAGGCATCTCAGAGGACTTCGATCTCGCCACCGGCATCGGACTGATGCTGGTGGGCAATCCGTTGCAGATCGTGCGGCAGAAATGGTTTCAGGATTTCGTCGAGACCGGCGTGATGAGTTCGATACCGCTGTTTCTCTCTCTGCCGGGCCCGCGCGGCCATCAGGCAGCGACCGTGTCGCTCAACACCGAAGAGATGCTGGATGCCATTCGCGGCAACAGGGTGAAGGATGCGTTGGAAGCAGTGCTGAAGATTTTGCGGGGCTGGGATTTTCAGCCCGCGAAAATCACTTATTCGGGTAATGATGTGAGCAGCGAAGCTTAATCCTCTTATTTTTTTATCCCCCTCCGGCCGCGACTATCACGCAGTCGCTTCGCTCCTGCGCCCGTCGCGGCCACCTCCCCCTTGGGCGTGCTTACGCACGCGAAGGGGGAGGCGGGTCACGGCCCTAGCGGATGGTCGCCGCGCGGAATGCGCGGCTCGCGACTTCTGGAAATGCCACACCAGTGGAAATGCCACACCAGTGCCGAGACGCACTTTTGCTCGAGCGAGGCATTCCGCCGAGCGACCCTCAGCTTCCGGAAGATTCCTTCCCCCTTCGGCGCGAAGCGCCAGGAAAGGGGAAGGTGTCGCAACGAGATGTTTGCGGTACGCAAACCCAAGTTGCGACGGATGGGGGTCCAACAAAATCACTGCTGCGACGGATAGGGGTTATAGAAAAAAGGAACCCCGCGTCGCTAGACGCGGGGCTCCACTTGACGCCTGGGGCCCTGTGGGGAGGGGCATTCCACGGGCCTTGCGCCCCAAGTTTCTGCTAGAGGGTGCGGATGAAGGCGCCCGTGTAAGGATCGATCTGCACCAGCACCGGCCGGCCGAAACGGTCATGCACGCGCACGACATAGCGGCCGTGGAAGAAGTAGGGGTTGCCCATCATGTCGTAGCGATGGAAGCGCAAGGTCTCGGCCACGCGCCAGCGATTCACGAAGGCGCGATGCTCCATGCGCTCATGGACGCGAAAATCACGACGGTCCCAACGATGATCGAAGGGGGCGGCGGAGGCCGTACCGAGGCCGGCCGCTGTCAGGATCGACAGAGAGGCTGCTGCCAAAAGGGTTTTGGTGGTATACATAGGCATCTCCTTAATCATCTTGCGGGCGGCGCTTCCTGAAACTCATGCCGTCCATGAGGCGTACCCTAGAGATGGCAAGCTGAACCGGGTCTGGACGGGGTGTTCATTCGTGGTTCATGTCGAGGGCCGTAGATTAAGTCCCATGCGCGCCTGTATTTTTTCCGTAATCTTGGTTGGGTTGAGCGCCCTGACGGCGCCGGCTTTCAGCCAGCCTTATGGGCCACCGCCGCCGCCTTATGGCGATCGCGCCGGCGTGCAGCCGCTCGACCGTTTGCTGCCCGGTATCCGGCGCGCGCATCCCGGCGACTTCTACGATGCCGAAGGTCCGACCTATGGTCCTTCGGGCGATCCGCACTATCACCTCAAATGGATGACGCCCGACGGCCGCGTGATCTGGTACGACACCGATGCGCGCAGCGGCCGCGTGCTTCGTTCTTCGCCGGGCCGCGACAGCTTTGACTCCGAACATTCCCGCGGCGGTCCGCCGCCTGGTTATGGCCGGCCTGCGCCGGGCAGCTTCGACTCCGATCCTTACCGCGGCGGTCCGCCGCCCGGCTATAGCCGGCCTTTCGGTCCCGGTTATGGCGGCCGTGGCGGCTTTGGCGGAGCTCCTTACGGTGGGGCTCCTTATGGTGGTCAGCGTTTTGCCCCTCGTTTTGCTCCGCCGTCCGGCGGCTGGCACGGCGGTGGTGGAGGCGGCTGGCGCGGCGGCGGCGGCGGACGCCGGGGGCACTGACGGAGGTCATCAATGCGTATTCTTCTGGTGGAAGACGACAAAGACTTGCAGCGGCTGCTGAAGAAAGCGCTGAACGAGGCAGGTTATGTGGTGGATACGGCGCTGGATGGCGAGGAAGGCCATTTCCTGGGCGACACCGAACCCTATGACGCCGTGGTGCTGGATCTGGGCCTGCCCAAGATGGACGGCGTCACGGTGCTGGAAAAATGGCGCGCGGGCGGCAGGGCCATGCCGGTGCTGATCCTGACGGCCCGCGACCGCTGGAGCGACAAGGTCGCCGGCTTCGACGCGGGCGCCGACGATTATCTCGCCAAGCCTTTCTATACCGAGGAATTGTTGGCGCGCCTTCGAGCCTTGCTCCGGCGCGCCGCCGGCATCGCCACCGCCGATATCGAAATCGGCAAGCTCCGGATCGATACCCGCGCCAGCCGGGTCACCTTCGACGGCAATCCCGTCAAGCTGACCAGCCAGGAATACCGGCTGCTGGCCTATCTTGCCCATCATCGCGGCAAGGTGGTGTCGCGCACCGAATTGGTGGAACATCTTTACGACCAGGACTTCGACCGGGATTCGAACACCATCGAGGTTTTTATTGGCCGCCTGCGCAAGAAACTGGACGCAGGCCTGATCCAGACGGTGCGCGGACTTGGCTATTCACTTGAAGATCCCAAAGTGGGTGGCACGGCGGCTGAGGTTTGAGTCCCTCGCCGCCCGCCTGATCGCGGCGGCGGCGGTCTGGACCTTGCTCGGCCTGGTGGCGGGTGGAGCCGTGCTGTCCAACGCCTTTCGCATGGCGGCGGAAACCAGTTTCGACGCTGCGCTGACGGCCGACATGGACGGACTGATCGCGGCGGCCGAGCCCGATCCGGGCGGCGGTGTGATGCTGGAAGGCCGCTTCCTCAACCACAATTTCGACCGCGTCTATTCCGGGCTCTACTATCAGATCCGTGCCGGCAACAGCGGCGGTCAGATTTCCCGTTCGCTGTTCGACAAGGAAATCCATCCCTTCGATGAGGTGCGCAAAGGCGCGCTGACCTGGGGGCATGCCGTGGGCCCCGAAAATCAGAGCCTGCGTGTGGTGTCACGGCGCGTGGATCTGACGCCTGACAACAGCAACGATGCCGAATTCACCTTTCTGGTCGGCGGCGATATGTCGGAAGTGGATCGGCAGACGCGGGAGTTCAACACCACGCTGTTCTGGTCTTTCCTGATTCTCGGCCTGGGACTGATCGGCGCCATCCTGGTGCAGGTGCGCATCGGCCTTCAGCCGCTGCGGCGCGTCAGCGAGGCGCTGGCCCGCATCCGGGACGGCCAGGCGCGGCGGCTGCAAGGGCATTTCCCCACCGAGATCGCGCCCCTCGCCAGCGAACTCAATTCGCTGATCCAGCACAGCGAGGAAGTGGTGGCGCGCGCGCGTACCCATGTCTCGAACCTCGCGCATTTTCTCAAGACGCCGCTTTCGGTATTGGCGGCCGAAGCCGACGCCCATGAAAAAGATGTGGCTGCCGCGCCGCTGGCGGAGATGGTCAAGCGCCAGGTCTTCGCCATGCGCCGGCAGGTGGACCATTATCTCGCCCGCGCCCGCGCCGCCGGCTCGCTGGATGTTCTGGGCAACCGCACCCAGGTTTCGGCGGTGATGGAGGATCTGGCCCGGGTGATCGAGCGCATTCATGCCACGCGCGGCATCCGCATCGAAGCGACCAGCGCCGACGAAATCTATTTCCGGGGCGAGCGCCAGGACCTGGAAGAAATGCTGGGCAACCTGATCGACAATGGCTGCAAATGGGCCAAAAGCCGGGTCCGGGTGGTGGCCAGCCAGACCCCGGGCCGGCTGGTCCTGACGGTGGAGGATGACGGCCCGGGCCTGTCGGCCGAGCAGCGGACCCAGGTTGGGGAGCGGGGGGAAAGGTTGGACGAAAGCGTACCGGGCACCGGGCTGGGGTTGGCCATCGTCCGGGATATTTCCAAGCTTTATGGGGGATTTCTGGCTCTGGACGCCAGTCCCCTCGGCGGATTGCTGGCTCGGCTGGAGCTGCCGGCGATCCAATAAAAAAACAAAAGAAACAGGGCGTTAACGATAGCCGTCTTAATGTAGGCACACGCAGCGGGGAGGCTGTGCGGGCCGATGTTGTCGGGCGACAAAACCGGATTGCTCAAGGCGTTTCTCGGCAATCTGCCGGGTCAGGCGGCGGCGCGTCTGGCCATGGCCGTCGAAGTCGATCGTCTGATGGACGGTCATGTGCTCCCGCATCAGGACATTTTGGACGGACTGCGCCCGGTTCTGCGCCGCGATCACTATGAGCGCGCGCCCACGCCGCTTCGGCTGTTCTGCCGTCCCTTCCAGGATCTGCTCACCTGCCATCCGCGAACCGTCAAGCAGAAGGGCGTGATCGCCCGCGGCACCCTGGTGCCGGTCTGGAACTGGATCTCGCAAACCCTGCTGCCGGGCGAAACCGCGCAGTATGTCAAGGAAACCAAGGCGCATGTGCTGAACCACCGCCTGGATGCCGCCATGAGCTGCGCCGCGCAATTCTGGCCGGTGGTGGCGAATGCGCTCAACCAGGCGCTCTCCACGGAAGCAGGACGCCAGGCGGCACAGAAATCGCTGGGAGATGCTTTTGCCGTGGCCGACGCCCGCGAGATGGCGCTGCTGCTTACGATTGGCGAAGCGGTCGAAAAAGTGGAGGCCGTACTGCCGCCGCCGGTCCAGAGCTTCAACGAGCAGCTGGTGTGGCAGGTGCGCGAAATCTATGACCAGTTGATCAAGAGCCATCCCGATGGGGCGCCCTATCTGCCGCTGATCGTGATGAGCCGCCTAGTCAGGCCATGGGAGGCGCTGCGCCTGCCGCTGGCGCTGGCGCGCCATACCGACGAAACCCTGATTTCCAAGACCGACATGGGGCTCGTCGGTGAAGTTCTGTTCACCCGCATGGAGGAACTGAAAACGGCCATCCAGCAGACCCGCCATCCCCACTTCGAGGCGGAGAAACTTCTGGAGCAGGCCAGGACCTTTGCCGATCTTTCCAGCCACATCGTCAAGGAGATCGAACTCAAGCGCGAAGGCGAATGGGGCAAGCGCCTGCTGGGAGAACGGGTACAGATCGGCAAGGTGATGGAAACCTTCATGGAGCGGTCGGGTCGCGAATTTTCCGCCGGTTTGCCGATGCACAAGGCCTCGGGCGCCGACTTCAACAAGCCTATTGCCGCCGAAAAGCGGGACATGGCGCTGCGTTATGCAAAGCTGGTCGCGGGCAGCCGCCACTTCGCCGCCGCCGCCTCCTTTGCCGCCAAGCAGAAGGACGCCAATGACGAACTCTGCGGCATCCTGCGGCGTTACAATGAGGACCTGATCAAGAAGCTGAAAGCCGATCCGCAGAACAGTGTGGCGATCGCCCAGTTCCAGTTGTGCACCGAACTCACCACGCTGCTTTTCAGCGAGGAAGAGGCGGAGCTTTTGCGCCGCCGGGGGCGAGCCGCATCTGCGGCCGCTTAACCCAAAGCGCCAGTCTCCAGCGTTTCAGGCGCCGCATGAACGGCGGATGAACGGCTCTGCCATGTGGCGCAAATTTACGAATATGTTTGCTTTGACATTGAACGGGCCTGAGCGTCTCCTATGTGGGATTTGCCTGAGGGGCAAAACTTCTGGAGACGTTCCAAATGTTCCGCACACCGCTCATCGCCGCCTTGACGGTCGCCCTGCTGGGCGGAACCGCGCTGGCGCAACCGGCCAACGCGCCGCCTTCGAATCTGAACGGCAATCCGTCCAATAGCGCACGCAACGCGCCGGACTATGACGACGATGATGACGGTCCGGCGCCCGGTTATCAGGGTGCTCCGCCGCCGCAAGCCGGCGCAGCCGCACAGCCGACCCAGCAGCAGATCCAGCAAGCTCAGGCCGATCGCGATATCTTCTGCCGCCGTGATGCAGCCGCGCGTACCGGCTACACCACGCCGCGCGAAGCTGCGCGGGACGAACAGACCCGCGGCACCGTGGGTGGCACGCTTGGTGGAGCCGCACTCGGCGCGGTTCTGGGCGCAGCTGCCGGCAATGCCGGCCTAGGCGCCGCGGCCGGTGCGGGCGCCGGCCTGCTGGCCGGTACCGCGATCGGTGCCGACAATGCCCGCCACGCGGCGGGCGATGTCGAGGCTGCCTATGGCGACGCCTATTATGCCTGCATGCACGAGGATAACCGCCAGGCGGCTTATGACGTGCCGCCTCCGGGCTATGGCGCGCCGCCGCCGGCCTATGCCTATTACCCGCCGCCATACCCCTATTACGGTTACGGTGGCTATCCCTATTACCCCTATTACTACGGCCCAAGCGTCTCCTTCGGCTTTGGCTTCGGTGGCTATGGCCATGGTTGGGGTGGACGCGGGTTCCATGGTGGCGGCTTCCATGGCGGTGGTTTCCGCGGCGGCTTCCACGGCGGCGGCCATCACCGCTGACGCGTCGTTCGGCGCTCTTTGCTAGGGAACGGCCGGGCCTGTATGGTCCCGGCCGTTTTCTTTTGTATGGACCGATGTCGCCGAAAGCTAATCCCGCCAAGCTCAATCCGTTGCAACTCAAGACGCTGACCCTGCTGCAGGCCATCGCCAGGATTCCCGATGCTTCCAGCCCCACGCCGGATGGCGATGTCGCCATCACCGCCTTTCCGCATGCCCATGGCGACCATTTTCACCTGGGTGACGCGACGGTGAGCGCCCGCGACGCCACCGGTCTGGAAAACCAGAATGTTTGGAGCGCGCTCGCCCGCAAGGGTTTGATCAAGTGCGAGTGGCCGCACCAGATCGCCCTGACACCGGCGGGTGTCGCCTATGACACCGGCATCGCCGATCAGATCCTCCACAGCGGTGGTCATCACTAGATGGATTCCCGATGAACGCCCGCAAGAAACGCCGTCTGGCTTTTGCCGCCGCTCTTGTCGCGGTGGGCGCCATCGTGGCGGGCGTGATCATTTACGGCCTGGGTGAGAACACCATGTATTTCCGCAGCCCCACCGACGTGGCGGGCAATATGGTTCATCCCGGCGTGGCGTTCCGTATTGGCGGGCTGGTGGAAAAAGGCAGTCTCCATCATGGCGAGGGCGCGCAGGTGCGGTTCCGCGTCACCGACGGCAAAAGCACCGTGCCAGCAGATTTCAATGGCGTGCTGCCGGCCCTGTTCCGCGAGGGCCAGGGCGTGATCGCGACTGGCTCCATGGACAGCAGCGGCACCTTTGTGGCGACCGAGGTTCTGGCCAAGCATGATGAGAAATACATGCCGCCGGAAGTGGTGCAGGCCCTGAAAAAGAGCGGCCGCTGGCAGGAGGGACCGAAATGACCGGAGAGCTTGGCCAACTGGCGCTGTGCTTCGCCCTGGCGCTGTCGCTGGTGATGACGGTGGCCGGCCTGTTTGGCGCAAAAGAGGATCGTGCCGCGGCGCGTAGCGTGGCGGTCAGTTCCGCCTTCGGTCTGTTCGTCTTTGTGGCGCTGGCCTTCCTCACATTGACCTATGCCTTCATCGTCTCGGATTTTTCGATCCTGGATGTCGCCAGCAACAGCAACACGCTGAAACCGCTGGTCTACAAGATCAGCGGCGTCTGGGGGAATCACGAAGGCTCCATGCTGCTCTGGGTGCTGGTGCTGTCGATTTATGCGGCGCTGGTGGCGGGTCTGCAGCGTGGCGGTCCGCGCCTGACCAGCGCGGCGCTGGGCGTGCAGGGTCTTCTGGCGGCCGCCTTCCTGCTTTTCATTCTTTTCACCTCCAATCCGTTCCTGCGCCTTGATCCGGCGCCGTTCGAGGGCGCCGGGCTCAATCCGCTGCTGCAGGATCCGGGATTGGCGATGCACCCGCCCATGCTCTATGCGGGCTATGTCGGGCTTTCCGCGTCCTTCTCCTATGCCGCGGCGGCGCTGCTGGTTGGTGAAGCAGGCTGGGCGCGGGCGGCGCGGCCTTTCATGCTGGTGGCCTGGATGGCGCTGACCTGCGGCATCGCGCTCGGGAGCTGGTGGGCCTATTACGAACTGGGCTGGGGCGGCTTCTGGGGCTGGGATCCGGTGGAAAATGCCTCGCTGATGCCGTGGCTGATTGCTACCGCGCTGCTGCATTCCGCGCTCGCCACCGAAAAAAGCGGCGCCTTCCGCACCTGGAGTTTGCTTCTGGCTATTGCGGGCTTCTCGCTGTCCCTGATCGGCACCTTCCTGGTGCGCTCCGGCCTCACCTCTTCGGTGCATGCTTTTGCCACCGATCCGACCCGCGGCTTCTTCATCATGGTGTTGATCGCGCTGGCAATCGGCGGGGCGCTGGCGCTGTTCGCCTGGCGCGCACCTACGCTTCAGGGTGGCGCGGCCTTTGAGCCGGCGAGCCGCGAGACCACCTTGCTGCTCAACAATGTCTTTCTGGTTGCTTCCTGCGCCTGCGTTTTTGTCGGCACGCTCTATCCAATGGTGCTCGACGCCATCAATGGCACCAAGATCTCGGTGGGTCCGCCTTATTATGTGCTGACCTTTGGGCCGATTTTCTTTGCGCTGCTGGTGCTGGTGCCGTTCGGCCCGCAACTGAATTGGCGGCGCGGTGATCTGAAAGCGGTCTGGCGCTCGCTCTATCCGGCGCTCGGGCTGGCCGCGGTCGCTGGTGTCGTGGTGCTGGCCATCGCCAGCCCGCGCAGCCTCACCGCCGCCGGTGCCTTCGCCGTGGCGGGCTGGCTGATCGGCGCTTCGATTCTCGATATCCGCACGCGCCGCG
>Ga0268266_10000931_pt1 | contig 37341 bp, 36 predicted proteins | sample KBSS13metaG_FD_190356 | JGI IMG/M metagenome (GOLD analysis project Ga0268266, IMG submission 190356) | Switchgrass rhizosphere microbial communities from Kellogg Biological Station, Michigan, USA - KBS S1-3 metaG (SPAdes) (version 2) | ecosystem: Host-associated > Plants > Roots > Rhizosphere...
ACACTGCCGCTCGGCGTCACGGGCAAGGACATCATCCTCGCCGTCATCGGCAAGCTCGGCACCGCCGGCGGCACCGGCTACGTGATCGAGTATGCCGGCCGCGCGATCCGCGAGCTGACGATGGAAGGCCGCATGACGGTCTGCAACATGTCGATCGAGGCAGGCGCGCGCGCCGGCCTGATCGCGCCGGACGAGACGACCTTCAAGTATCTGCAGGGCCGTCCCTACGCGCCCAAGGGCGGCGCCTGGGATCTCGCGCTGAGCCAGTGGCGTCGCCTGCCGTCCGACAAGGGCGCGCACTTCGACACGCAGCTCGACTTCAATGCGTCGGACATCCCGCCGATGGTCACCTGGGGCACCAGCCCGCAGGACGCGCTGCCGATCACCGACGTGATTCCCGACCCGGCCAATGCGCCGGACGAGAACCTGCGCGAAGCCTGGACCCGCTCGCTCGCCTACATGGGCCTGACACCGGGCACCAGACTTGTGGACGTGCCGATCGATCGCGTGTTCATCGGCTCCTGCACCAACGGCCGCATCGAGGATCTGCGCGCGGCGGCCGAGATCGCGCGCGGCCGCAAGGTCGCGTCGAACGTCTCGGCGATGGTCGTGCCGGGCTCCGGCCTGGTGAAGGCCGAGGCCGAGAAGGAAGGCCTCGACAAGATCTTCATTGAGGCCGGCTTCGAATGGCGCCTGCAGGGCTGCTCGATGTGCCTGGCGATGAACGCCGACCGGATCGAACCCGGCCAGCGCTGCGCCTCGACCTCGAACCGCAACTTCGAAGGCCGCCAGGGCCGCGGCGGCCGGACTCATCTGGTCAGCCCGGCCATGGCGGCAGCCGCCGCCATCCGGGGCACCTTGGCGGACGTGCGTGATTTTCAGTAGGCGTGACTTCCAATAGCCGCCTCACATTGGGCGGTGGTATCTTCCCGGGCGGTGCAGCAAGGCACCGCCCGTTTCGTTTGGGAGATTACCATGGCTTCCGTTCCCAATTCCGGCCCCGCTGCGCCGCCGCCCCCGCCGGTCTGGAACGCCCAACCGCCTGCGGGCCAGCCGACCGGTTACGGCGGTTTCTGGATCCGCTTCGTAGCCTACATCATCGACGGCATCCTGCTCAGCGTCGCCGCCGGGGTCATCGGCGCCGTCACCGGAGGAGGCATGTATGGGGATCTCGACCACCCCAACTACTCCGGCAGCGGCGTCTCGATCATCGTGGCCTGGCTCTATTTCGCACTGATGGAGAGTTCAGAGCGCGGCGCCACGGTCGGCAAGATGGCGATGGGGCTACGAGTCGTGACCGACCAGGGACAGCGCCTGTCCTTCCTCAATGCCACCGGCCGCTACTTCGCCAAGTTCATCTCGGCGATCATCCTGGGCATCGGCTTCCTGATGATCGCCTTCTCCGACCGCAAGCGTGGGCTGCACGACATGATCGCCGGCACCCTGGTGGTCAAGATCCGGTAAGCTTGACGCAGCCGCCGAAAGCCCGTTTATTCCGGCGAATCGCCGAGGGAAACATGGAAAAATTCACGACGCTGCGGGGCGTCGCCGCGCCCCTGCCGATGGTCAATGTCGACACCGACATGATCATCCCCAAGAACTTCCTGAAGACCATCAAGCGGACCGGTCTCAAGGAAGGCCTGTTCTACGAGATGCGCTGGACGGCCGACGGCCAGAAGAAGGACTTCGTCCTCGACCAGCCGGCCTACCAGAACGCCAAGATCCTCGTCGCCGGCCCGAACTTCGGTTGCGGCTCGAGCCGCGAGCACGCGCCGTGGGCGCTGCTCGATTTCGGCATCCGCTGCATCATCTCCGAGGACTTCGCCGACATCTTCTACAACAACTGCTTCAAGAACGGCGTCCTGCCGATCAAGATGCCGAAGGAGATCATCGACAAGCTGATGGACGACGCGAGCCGCGGCTCGAACGCCATCATCGAGGTCGACCTCGAGAAGCAGGAGATCAAGGGCCCGGACGGCGGCACCGTCCATTTCGACATCGATCCCTTCCGCAAGCGCTGCCTGCTCGAAGGCCTCGACGATATCGGCCTCACGATGGAAAAGAAGTCGGACATCGACGACTTCGAGAAGAAGCAGAGAGAAGCGCAGCCCTGGCTGCACGCCGCGGAGTAAGACTTCCGGGCAGCAATCGCGCGGTGTCATCCCGAGCGCAGCGGGGGATCTATGGGTGACGCATAGATCCCCCGCTGCGCTCGGGATGACACCATTTCCGTGGCGACCTGTGGCACGCTCACGTCCCAACGTCCTTTAGCCTGAGAGATCGAGATCATGGCGTCCAATCGCAATCTGCTGGTGCTGCCCGGCGACGGCATCGGCCCCGAAGTCATGAACGAAGTGCGCAAGATCATTGCCTGGATGGGCAGGAAGCGCGCCGTCGGCTTCGACATCCAGGAAGACCTGGTCGGTGGCGCCGCTCTCGACAAGCACGGCGTGCCGCTCAGCGACGACACGATGAAGATCGCACTCGAGGCCGACGCCGTGCTGTTCGGCTCAGTCGGCGGGCCGAAGTGGGACACCGCCGACTTCAGCAAGAAGCCCGAGCGCGGCCTGCTGCGCCTGCGCAAGGAGATGGATCTCTTCGCCAACCTGCGCCCGGCCAAGGTGTTCGATGCGCTGGTCGACGCGAGCTCGCTCAAGCCCGAGATCGTCAAGGGTCTCGACATCATGATCATCCGCGAGCTGACCAGCGGCGTGTATTTCGGCGAGCCGCGCGGCCGGCACACCAATGCCAACGGCGAGGTCGAGGCCTACGACACCCAGCGCTATACGGTGGGCGAGATCCGCCGCGTCTGCGCCGTCGCCTTCGAGCTGGCGCGCAAGCGGCAGAACAAGGTGCTGTCGGCCGAGAAGGCCAACGTCATGCACACCGGCGTGCTATGGCGCGAGGAAGCGACCAAGCTGCACAAGGAGCAGTATTCCGACGTGAAGCTCGAGCACATGTACGCCGACGCGCTCGCCATGCAGCTCCTGCGGTCGCCCAATCAGTTCGACGTGATCGTGACCGACAACCTGTTCGGCGACATCCTGTCGGACGAGGCGTCGATGCTGACCGGCTCGCTCGGCCTGCTGCCGTCGGCCTCGCTCGGCGCGCCCGACGCGACCGGCCGCCGCAAGGCGCTGTACGAGCCGATTCACGGCAGCGCGCCGGACATCGCCGGCAAGGGGCTGGCCAATCCGATCGCCGAGACGCTGAGCTACGCCATGATGCTGCGCTACTCGTTCGACCTCGGCAAGGAAGCCGACCTGGTCGAGACCGCCGTCGAGAACGTGCTGAAAGCGGGCTACCGCACCGGCGACCTGCTGGTCGGCAACACCGCCGGCACCAGGAAGGTCGGCACCCAGGAAATGGGCGACGCCATCGTGAAGGAACTCGATCGGCTGGCTTGATATTACTACGCAATCTGCGTAGTATCTGGCTCAGACTGCTAATCGTTTCTCGCCCATGATGTTTCGCCTTGTCGAGGACCAGAGCGAAGGCAACATTTTCACGGTCGAGGTACAGACGGCGACCGGTAGCCTGCGGGTGATGGCTGAAGTTCGCGTTGCAGGGCGCACCGCTTATGCTGGCGGACTTCACATCCATAGCTCCGACCGTGGCAGGAACGCGTTCGGGTGGGTGCAGTTGAGAACCCTCGCTCGGGAAGCACTCGAGTGGCTTGGAGACAACTATGATGAACTCGTCATTGAAGGAGCTGTTCGCACGAGCGGAGCGAATCCCGGGCGTCGTCCGGGTGACCTCAGGTTCACCCGCCGTCTACGCGCTCCGACGCACACGGCGTAGTCCTTCGACCATACCGATCGCCGAGGCTCTCATGCGTCGGCACGTGTCCCCCACGCTGGCCCATAAGGCGATCACTGCTCTGCTCGTCGAGCCAAACGTGACCGTCGAGCTACCAATGCTGGAGGACGCAAGAGCCTTTGAGATGGAAGTCGAAGCTCTCGGTGCTATTGCGACGCGGATCGAGGCCCCGGAAGAAGTCGACGTGAAGGCGATCCGGGAAATACTTGGCCTGTCACAGGAGGCCTTCGCGCGCCGCTTCGGTCTCGATCTCGCGACTGTCCGCAATTGGGAGCAGAAGCGGTCGCGGCCGGACACAGCGGCGCGCGTGCTCCTGCGTACGATCGAAAAAGAGCCCGACGCCGTGACTCGTGCGCTGACTGCGGCTTGAGGGTCAGCGGTCGGCGTCGACGGCGCGGTCGAGTGCCGTGGCGAATGACGTCATCTCGCCCGGGGCAACATCGGATACGGCGCGGAACTCGAAGCCGCCGTGGCGCCATTCGGCGATCGAAAAGCCATCGCGCTCCGACACGCGTGGAGCACTGTTGCCCGCCGACGATGCCGGCCACAGGCTGAGCGCCAGCTTGTGCTGGTTGCGGCGATAGACCAGCACGGCGACCTTGCGGCCATCGACCATGTCGAGCCGGCCGCCGAGCAGCGGGAATCCATCGGTCGTGAGGTCGTGGACCGGCGGCGCATAGTCGAGGCGGCCGGCGTACCACGGCTTCACCGTGTGCCGGTCGGACGAGGCGACGTCGACCGTATGTTCGGCCATCGCCACGCGCAGGTAGCTCGCGACCAGCGCATCGGACTCGCGGCTGCCCTGGCCGGTCAGGGTGCCGCCAAGCCAGCCGAGACCGAGGGCCACGACCACGCTCGCCGCCATCGCGCTCCATTGCATCCGCCGGCGCAGGCGCTCGCGCGGCCGGCTGGCAATGGTGCGCAGCTCGCGCTCGACCCGTGCGCGCAGCAGGTCGGGCGCCGGCTCGGCCGGAAGCTCGCGCAGCAACCCGCTCAGCGCCCGCGCCGACTCGAGCCGCTTGCGGCACTCGGGGCAGCCTTCGAGAGCCCGCTCGAAGTCGGCGCTTTCGACCGCCGTCAGCTCGCCGTCGATGTAGGCGTCGACCATCGCTTCACAGGTCGGGCAGTCCATGCTCCCTCCTTCCCAGGCGGCCACGCAATTCGATGGCCAGACGTTCGCGCGCCCGCGCCAGCCGCGACATGACCGTGCCGATCGGCATGTCGAGCACGGCCGCGATCTGCTTGTAGGGAAGATCCTCGATCTCGCGCAGCACGAGGATCTCCCGCATCTCCTGCGGCAACGCCGCCAGCGCCGCCGCCACCTGGCGCCGCCGGTCGCCGGCGAGCGCGCTCTGCTCGGGGTCGGGCCCTTCCGCCGGATGGTTCTCGGCGGCCTCGAGCGGCTGGTCGGCGCCACGCTTCATCCGCATGTCGGTCCAGGTGTTGCGCACGATGCGCAGCAGCCACGGCCGCGCCTCCTCGCCGCGGAAGGCGTGAAAGTAACGCAGCGCGCGCAGCATCGCTTCCTGCGCCACGTCCTGCGCCTGGACCGGATCGCGCGTCAGCCAGCGCGCGAAGCCATGCGCAGCATCGAGATGGGGAAGCATGACGGCACGGAACCGCTCCACTGTCGCGAGATCGGGCTTCGAGGCTTCCGACATGGCGCTCATAGGACATCAATACCGGACCAGCGTCGATTTTATTCCCGACGGAATTTCGTCGGCACCGCCGCGGTAGTGCCTCGTGAATACCGAGGAGGGATTCACATGCAGCACACCGATCGCCGCGATTTCCTGAAGCTGGCCGGCATGGCCGGCGTCGCTTTCACCGCCGGGCTGTTCCCGCGCCGCCAGGCCGCTGCGCAAGGCAGCGACTTCCACTTCATCCAGTTCTCCGACACGCACTGGGGCTACAAGGGTCCGGCCAATCCCGATGCCGAGCACACGCTCGAGAAGGCGGTCGTCACCGTGAACGGATTGCCGGCCAAGCCCGACTTCATCGTCTTCACCGGCGACCTCACGCACACCACCGAAGACGGCAAGGAACGCCGCGCGCGCATGCAGCGCTTCAAGGAGATCGTCTCGGCGCTCGCCGTGAAGGACGTGCGCTTCATGCCGGGCGAGCATGACGCCTCGCTCGACAAGGGCGAGGCCTTCAAGGAGTTCTTCGGCGCTACGCACTTCACCTTCGACCACAAGGGCGTGCACTTCATCGCTCTCGACAACGTCTCCGACCCGGCCGCGCGTCTGGGCGACGAGCAGCTCGCCTGGCTGGCGGCCGACCTCAAGCAGCGCAAGATGGACGACCGCATCGTCGTGCTGACCCACCGCCCGCTGTTCGACCTGGTGCCGAACTGGGACTGGACGACCGCTGACGGCGCCAAGGCGATCGAACTGCTGATGCCCTACCAGAATGTCGTGGTGTTCTACGGCCACATCCACCAGGAGCATCACCACATGACCGGGCATATCGCCCATCACGCGGCCAGGTCGCTGATCTTCCCGCAGGCCGCGCCGGGCACCGCGCCGAGGCGCCCGCCGCCGCCGCCGTTCGACGCCTCGCTTGCGCCGCTCGGCACGCGCGACATCGCGATGGGCGCCACGGTCACGATGACCGAATTGCCGGTCACCAAGGGTTGATCCGATGAAACGCCGCCTATTCGCCGCGCTGCTGATCGGCAGCGCGGCCGGGGGAGTGGTGCGCCTCGCGGCCCAACCCTCGAACGAAGTCAGCGTCGCCGCCAGCAAGTTCGAGTTCACACCGGAGACCGTGAAGGGCAAGGTCGGCCAGCCGCTGACCTTCGTGCTGACCTCGTTCGACCGGATCCACGGCTTCAAGATGCCGGAGTTCGGCGTCCGCGCCGACATCGTCCCCGACCAGGAGACGAGGGTGACGATCACGCCGACGCAGGCCGGAAGCTTCGTCTTCTTCTGCGACATCTTCTGCGGCGACGGCCACGAGGAGATGAGCGGAACGCTTGTCGTAGAGGCGTAGCACAAGATTGGTCGCGGCATATCAAATCCCTCAAATCCTTCCCTCCCCCGCCTGCGGGGTAGGTGGCGCGGTAGTCCGCGACGGAGGGGGCGTGACGCGAGATGGTGCGTAACTCCCCCTCCGTCAGCGTAAGACGCTGACACCTCCCCCGCGAAGCGGGGGAGGGAGGCGAAGGGGAGGGAAGGAAAAGAAGGAAGGAAAGGAAGTAGAACGAAAGCGAAGACGTCTACTTGATGATGCCGCCGAGCGCGCCGCGCAGGATCTGGCCGAGGACGCCGCTGTTGCGGCCGCTGCCGAAGATCGCCTTCGACGCTTCGCGCACGGCGATGTTGGTCGCCGTGCGGGCCGCCGACTTCACGATCGTCGTGGTGATCGTATCGCTTCGGCTGGCCGGTGTTCTCGGTACTGGCGAGGACGGGACAGGCGCGGGCTGGGCCTCGCGCAGGCGCGGTTCGGGCTTCGGCCTGTCCTGGACCGGAGGCGGTGGCGGAGCCGGTGCACGGCCCCACGGGCCGCTGGGTGCGGGCGGCGGCTGGATCGGCGGCGGCGCATCGTACTGGCCGCGCCGGCGCTGGCCGGTGCTCGGCGTGGCCGGCGGCTGTTCCTCGGGCGAAAGCTGGCCGCCGGTGGCGCGGCCCATCAGCACTTCGTAGGCCGACTCGCGATCGATCTCCTGTTCGTACTTGCCGGCCAGCGGACTGGCCTTGATGACCGCTGCGCGCTCGGCATCGGTCACCGGCCCGATCCGGCCCTGCGGCGGAGCGATGAAGCAGCGCTCGACCGGCGTCGGCACGCCCTTGGCATCGAGGAACGACACCAGCGCCTCGCCGACGCCGAGCTCGACGATCGCCTCGGCGGCGGAAAACTTCTTATTGGGCCGGAACGTCTCGGCCGCCGTCCTCACCGCCTTCTGGTCCTTGGGCGTGAAGGCGCGCAGCGCGTGTTGCACCCTGTTGCCGAGCTGGCCCAGCACCGATTCGGGAATGTCGAGCGGGTTCTGGCTGATGAAGTAGATGCCGACGCCCTTGGAGCGGATCAGCCGCACGACCTGCTCGATCTTGTCGAGCAGCGCCTTGGGCGCGTCGTCGAACAGCAGATGCGCCTCGTCGAAGAAGAACACGAACTTCGGCTTATCGACGTCGCCTACCTCGGGCATGATCTGGAACAGCTCCGACAGTAGCCACAGCAGGAAAGTGCTGTAGAGCTTGGGGCTCTCCATCAACTTGTCGGCGGCCAGCACGTTGATGGTGCCGACGCCCGAGGCATCGACGGCGATCATGTCCTTGAGGTCGAGCGCAGGCTCGCCGAAGAAGCGCTCGCCGCCTTGCTGCTCGAGGGTCAGCAGCGCACGCTGGATGATGCCGACGGTTTGCTTGCTGACGTTGCCGTACTTGGTCGTGAGCGTGCCGGCATTCTCCGCCGTCCACTGCAGCACCGCCTGCAGGTCCTTGAAGTCGAGGATCAGCAGGCCCTGTTCGTCGGCGACCTTGAAGACGATGTTGAGCACGCCTTCCTGCGTGGCGTTGAGCTGCAGCAGGCGAGCCATCAGGACCGGGCCGATCTCGCTCACCGTCGTGCGCACCGGATGGCCCTTGTCGCCGAACAGGTCCCAATAGATCGTCGGGAACGCGCGGCCCTTGTAGCCATCGATCTCGAGCTGCCTGGCGCGTTCAATCGCCCGGGGATTGTCGCCACCGGCCTGGCTGACGCCCGAAAGGTCGCCCTTAACGTCGGCCATGAAGACCGGCACGCCATAGGCGGCGAAGCCTTCGGCCAGCGTCTGCAACGTCACCGTCTTGCCGGTGCCCGTGGCGCCCGCGATCAGGCCATGGCGGTTGCCGTACTTGAGCAGGAGATGCTGGTCGCTATCGCCGGCACCCACGAAGATCGATGTGTCGTCTGCCATGAGCGCCAGATTAGTGGAGTTCGCCCTTGCCGTCATACGGAGAGGAGCCCGAGGCACGGAAGGGGGCCGTTTCCGACCTTTGCCCCCCGGGGCGGGGCCGATATAAGCGGATGTGAGCCAATGAGCGTTGTCGGTACAGAGAGCGGTCCTCGTCACCTCTTCGGGATTGATCTGGGCTGGCACAACCTCGCCTTCGCCGTCCGGACCGCGGGCGCGGCGATCTTGGCCCTCGCGATCGCCTACTGGTTCGAGCTCGGCGACCCTCAATGGGCGACGGTGACGGTCTACCTCCTGGCCCAGCCGACGGTCGGCGCCGCGCTTGCCAAGGGCGCCTGGCGCGCCGTCGGAACGCTGGCCGGCGGGATATTCGGGCTCGTCCTCGTCGGCCTGTTTTCCGAGGCGCCGGAATTGCTCGTGGCAGCCGTGGTGCTCACGATTGGCGCGAGCTTCTACGCCGGCGCGCGGCTGAGCAACTATTCCGCGTACGGTGCGCTGCTTGGCGGATATACGGCGCTGCTGGTCGCCTACGACGGGGCGAGCCAACCCCTCGTTGCCTGGTCGATCGCCGCGGACCGCACGCTGGAGATCCTGATCGGCATCGCCTGCAGCACGGCGGCGAGCGTGACCGTCTTCCCGCGCTACGCGAGCGACGTCCTCGATCAGGCGCTGGCTCACACGATCGGCAACCTCGCGGGCTATATCGCGACCGCGATGCGCCTGTCGACGCCGCTCGCCGTCTTCGATCGGCTGCGCCGGCGCATGGTCGCCGACGTGGTTTCGTTCGATGCCTTGCGCTCCTACACGCTGTTCGAGACACCGGAGAGGCGGGTCGATCAGCAGCGACTCCGGCGAACCGTGCGCGAGTTTCTGGCGGTGCTGTCGATTGGACGCGGCCTTTTCTTCCGCCTCGATGCGTTCGACAAGGCCGGCGCGCAGCTCGCGCTGAACCGGCTTCAGCCGACGCTGGGCTCGATCGCCTCCCAGGTCGAGCGCTTCGCCGCCGATCCCACGGCACTGGGCGAGCGCCGGCGGCTGCGCCGCGAACTCGTGTCCGCACGGGTGGACTTGCGACGCGCCTCGACCGACCTCGAGGGGATGGCCGGCCGGGTGCCGTTCGGTCCGCTGGCCAACGCGCTTCTCATCGTCAATCGCGTCGGCGATCTCCTGCATGGCCTGGCAATGGCCACCACCACTCACGCGGCAAGCTTTCGCCGCGCCGGGCCGACGTCGCGAACCTCGCGTCCGGAATCGGCCGGTTCCCAACGGAGGCAGGAGGCGTTGCTGGTCGCTGTCCGGGCCGGCCTCGCGATACTGCTGCTCAGCGTCCTGTGGATGGCCACCGGCTGGAACGAGGGCTTCACCGCGGTCTCCGGAGGAGCAATCATGCTGTTCTTCGGCGTCAACCAGGACAACCCGCAGGCCACTGCCCGCTCCTATCTCGTCTGGAGCGTCATCGGCACCATGGTCGGCTACGCCACAATAGCACTCGTGTTTCCCTATCTTCAGGGCTTCGGGGCGCTGGCGATCGCGCTCCTGCTCGTGCTGCTGCCGGCGGGATTCATGGCCAGCACGCCGAGCCACGCCTGGGCAGGCATCGCGTTCGGCAGCTTCACCCTCACGCAGATGGGCACCGCCAATCTCTTCGTGCCCGACGAGCTGGCCTTCATCAACGGCACCGCGGCTCTCGTCGTGGGCATGGTGATCTGTCTCGCCGTCATCGCGGTCCTGCCGGTGACGGCTGAGCCGCAGCGCGAGCTGTGCTGGCGCCGGTCGATCGGAACGATCCTTCCCGCCGTCGCCCGCGGCACGCTCCTGCCGCGTCGCGGCGCGGCAGAAATCCGCGCCATGCTGGCGGCCCTGCTGCCACGCCTCGCCCTCGATCGCCAGCGCGACGAGAATTTCTTCCGCGGCACCCTCGGCGCGGCCTCGGCGGCGGTCGAGCTCGGCCGCCTCGCGAAAGCCGGCGCCGATCCCGCAATGCCCGAGGATGCCGCTGAGGCCATCGGGCACTTCCTCACGCGATTTGCGGCCGCGCTGGAAGATCTCACCGCCGACCGCGCCGATCGCGCGGCGCGTCTGGCCGAAGCCGAGTCGATGGTCGGCGCAATCGGCGCCGACCTCGCGGCGCGCCCGCTGGAACCCGGGCCCGCAGCACGGGCGCTGCTGCGCGCCGGCGCGTCCCTGCGCTTCATCGCCGACCGCTTCTACATCGACCGCGCCTATTTCCGCCATGGCTTCGCCGGGAACTGACGATGGACCTGCCGGGCCTTTCCATACGTCACAGCGTCGAGTTCCTCGGCTTCTACCTGCCGCCCCTGGCCCTGTGCGCCGGGAGTGCGGTCATCCTCTTCGTCATCCTGCGCTGGCTGCTCGCGCGGCTCGGCCTCTACCGCTTCGTCTGGCATCGCCCTCTGTTCAACCTTGCTCTCTATGTGCTGCTGCTGGGCGGCGTCGTGTTCGTCGGAAACCGCGTATTGCCATGATCACAACCGTGCGTGTCGCCGTCACCCTCGCCGCCACGGCCGCAGCCATGCTGACCGGCTGGTGGCTGTGGGACTTCTACATGCTGTCGCCCTGGACGCGGGATGCGCGCGTCCTGGTGAATACCGGCATGATCGCTCCGGACGTTTCCGGGCTCATCACCGCGATCAACGTCGTCGACAACCAGAAGGTCGCGAAGGGCGACGTTCTGTTCGTCATCGACCGGGAGCGCTTCACCCTGGCGGTCGAGCAGGCGGAAGCCAGCGTCGAGCAGGGCAAGTGGACGCTCAAGCTCGCGCAGGACAATGCCGAACGCGACGCGCGGCTCATCGCGCGCGATTCGAGCGCCATCTCCGCCGAGACCGCGGAGGCCTCCCGCAGCAAGGCCGGCGAGGCCGCAGCGGCGCTGCGGCTCGCGCAGTCGCACCTCGCCACCGCCCGTCTCGACCTCGAGCGCAGCACGGTCAGGTCGCCGGTCAACGGGCTCGTCACCAATCTCACCGCCACGGTCGGCGACTATGCGGCGCGGGGAACGGGCGTGCTCGCCGTGGTCGATACCGATTCCTTCTATGTCTACGCCTACTTCATGGAAACCAAGCTGCCTGCCATCCAGGTCGGCAGCGACGCGGAGGTCCGGCTGATGGCCGGCGGGACGGTGCTGCACGGCACCGTGCAGGGGCTGAGCCGGGCGATCTCCAACCCGACCACCGTCCGCGGCGGGCTGCTCGCGTCGGTCGATCCGAATTTCGAATGGATCCGCCTCGCCCAGCGCATCCCGGTGCGCATCGCCCTGAAAAACGTGCCGGCGGACGTTCAGCTCGTGTCGGGCATGTCGGCAACCGTCGTGATCCCGTCGTCGCCGCGTCGCTGACCGGTTGCCGGGACGTCTCGCCCGCGTGACGCCGGACGGGTATGATGTTGCATGTCCCGCACCCGCCTGGCCTTGGCCGTGATCGGCGACGAGATCGGCCCGTCGCTTCCGGAGATGCTGTCCTTTTGCCGCGAGAACGACGTGCGGCGGCTCGACATGCGCACCGTCGACGGCAGGAACCTGCTCGGCATGACGCTCGAGGAGGTTGCCGCAATCGCACGGCAGCTCAAGGCGGCAGGCATCGCGGTGCCGACCTTCGTCTCGCCGGTGCTGAAATGGCCCGCCCCCGGCAAGGCGCCGGCCGGCGGCAAGGTCGACTTCGCCTTCGATCCAGCCACATGCCCCACCAATGATCCGCTGACTCACGCCTTCGACGTCGCCGAGGCGCTGGATGCGTCGAGGATCCGGGTGTTCAGCCATCTCCGCTATCCCGGCTTCGTGTCCGAGGACCTCATCGCGCCGATGCGTCGGCTGTTCGACCTCGCCCACCGTTTTGACATCACGATCGAGATCGAGAACGAGCCGGTCTGCAACGTCGGCTCGATCGCCGAGCTCGCGGCCTATTTCGCCACGCTACCCGCACCGTCGCCCTATCTGCGGCCGCTGGTCGATATCGGCAATAGCTGGTCGATGGGCCAGCCGCCCAGCGACGACGAGATCGCCCGGCTGGCGCCGATGGTCGACCTGATCCACCTGAAGGACCGCGACGTCGACGCCAGGCGCACCGTGCCGCTCGGCGACGGAGACGTGCCGTGGGCACGGGAGCTGCAGCGTCTGCTGAAGGACGCGTCGGCGCCCGAGATCGTTGCCAGCCTGGAGACGCACTGTCCGCAGGATGGCCGCAATGCCACAGCAAAGTCAGTGGCTGCCCTGAGGAGAATTGCGGACGAGATCGGCGTGGAGATCGTCTAGAAGGCGGACATGCCGACCTTCTCCTTCGTCACCGTCGACGTCTTCACCGACCGCCGTTTCGGCGGCAACCCGCTCGCCGTCTTCCCGGACGCGCGCGGCATGAGCGACGCCGACATGCAGTCGCTCGCTGCCGAGTTCAACCTCAGCGAGACGACCTTCGTGCTGCCGCCGGCCGATCCGGCGAACACCGCACGGGTCCGCATCTTCAACCGCAAGTCGGAGATGCCCTTCGCCGGCCATCCCAACGTCGGCACCGGCTGGGTGCTGGCGCAGCACGGCCGCGCGACCGACGGCGTCCTGCGCTTCGAGGAGATCGCCGGGCTGGTCGAGGTCCTGGTCGCGCCGGAGGCGGTGACCATCGCCGCACCCCAGCCGCTGTCGCTCGGGCCGGAAATGTTGGTCGAGCTGGCGGCCGGCTGCGTCGGCCTGTCGGCGGACGATGTGGTGACGACGGCGCATCGGCCGGTCTGCGCCTCGGTCGGCAACTCCTTCGTGATCGCCGAGGTCAGCGGCGAGGCCCTGACGCGCGCCGCGCCCGACATCGGCTGTTTCCGCGACGCCGCCACGGCCTACACCGCGATGGGCCCGAACCGCCTGCCGCTCTATCTCTATGCCCAGGACGGCCCGCGCATCCGGGCCCGCATGTTCTCGCCGCTGTCGGGCACGATCGAGGACCCCGCGACCGGCAGCGCCGCGACTCCGCTCGCTGCCCTGCTGCTGTCCTTCACGCAGGATGCCGAGCGCCGCTACGAGATCGCGCAGGGCGTCGAGATGGGCCGTCCGAGCCGCCTGCTCTGCACCGCCCGCCGCGCCGCCGACGGCCTCCGCGCCAGCGTCGGCGGCACCTGCGTGCCGGTGCTCGAAGGAACGGTCGAGCTGTAGCCACGGGTCGTCCTGAGCGAAGCGAAGGACCTGACAGAGCGATCAAGGAACTCCCTTGCCGGCGTGAGAGGTCTTTGCTGCGCCCAGGGCGACGATGCGCGCGATCGCGCTGAGACCTTTTGACAAAAAACATGTCGAACGGGGTTGACGGCACCACGAATCGACATATGTTTTGTCGAAAGCGGCACATGAATATACGCGAGTTGACAGAGCGCACCGGGGCTGCCGAGCGTCAGATCCGATACCTGATCGCCGAGGGCTTCATGCCCGCGCCACGCGGCGGGCGTTCGAATGCCGACTACGGGGAGGATCACGTTGCGGCGATCACACGATATATGCGCCTGCACGAACTCGGCTTTCCACCAGCGGCCATAAAGCTGCTGATGCAGGCGAAGGCGGGAGCGCCCTTCCCCGTGATGCCGGGCATCACACTCGTCGTCGATCCGGCGCTTCTCGGAAGCGGTATCGCCGTTACGCCCGTGGTCGTCCGCATCAAACGCCTTCTGACCGACATCCTTAAGGAGCCTGGAAGGAAATGACCGATCCTCTCGCCGCATTCGCCACGGGCGCCTTTGTTGCGCACACACGGCATCCTATTCCTTGTATCGGCAGCTGCTTCGATGTCGACATCGAGGCCGGGCTCGCCGTTGTCCAGACGAGGCGCCGGTTCAGGAACGACGAAGCACAGAGCATCGAAGCAACGATCACCTTTCCGATCCCGGTACATGCCACACTGTTCTCGCTGAATGCCCGTATCGACGGTCGAACCTTGAGTGCACATGCTCGGCGACGTGCCGACGCGCGCCGCAGCTATGAAGAAGCCATAGAGGACGGGAAGACGACCGTGCTGCACGAGGAACTCCTGCGCGGTGTTCACATGCTTTCAGTTGCCCATATTCCCCCCGGCGCCGAGGTTGAGGTCACGTCGAGTTGGGTGAAGACACTGTCGAGCGTCGGAGGGAGCGGCAGTCTGCGCATCCCTCTCACCGTCGGTGACATCTATGGCCGCTCGCCGCTGCCGGCTTCCGATGAATTGATCCATGGCGGGCCGAACCAGATGGCAGAACTGACCGTCCGCAGCAGCGACGGAAAGATTCGGCTGGCTGGGGGCCTCCTGAAGAATGGTCGAGCGCAGGTAGGCTTGAATAGGCCGATCGACCTCCGCGTCGATTCATGGAAGCCGCGTGACCTGGTCGGTCGCGCCGCGGACGGCCGGAAAGTCGTGCTTCGAATCGAACCGCTGCATGGTTCTCCCGAGCCCGTCAATCTCGCGCTGTTGGTTGATCGTTCGGGATCGATGGCAAGCGGATGCTCCGGCATGACCGACGATGCGCTCTCCAAGCATCAGGCCGTCGTGCGCGGGCTCCGGACAGTCGCTCGTCGCCTTGAGGGAACAGACTGGGTGGACGTATGGGAGTTCGATGATGCATTGAATCACATCGGAACGACGGAGACCATATCCGACACGTCGCTGGAAGCTCTGGCAGGCCGCCTCTCCACACCGAGAGGTGGAACGGAAATCGGCGCAGCGCTTTCCGGAGTGCTCGCCCGGTCACAGGCGCGCGACGTCCTCCTCGTGACCGACGGCAAGAGCCATGCGCTTGACGTTCAGTCCCTCGCCCGGTTCGGACGTCGCATCAGTGTGGTGCTGGTCGGCGAGGATAGTCTGGAAGCGAACGTCGGACACCTCACTGCGCTGACGGGTGGCGATATCTTCGTCGCCAGTGGTGACGATGTGATCGAAATGCTCACTGCGGCTTTCCAAAGCTTGAGACAGGGTTATGCCGGTCGGGCCGAAGCCGAAATCGATCCGACCCGACTAACCGTCAAACGAGGCAACAACCTCGTGAGTGCCATGTGGGAGGCCACGACGGATCAACCCGAGACAGGCGTACTGAGCCGCGCCGTATCGGCGATGGCCGCCAGTCTTGTCCTCAACTCACTCAACGAAGATCGGGGAGGCGCATTGGCGGAAGCGGAGGGCCTGGTTACGCATCTGACGAGCCTTGTCCTGGTTGACGATGCAGGGGGTGCTCAGGAAGGGGCACCGGCCATGCGCAAGATCCCTCTTCCGGATCCGGAGGTAGCCATACAGGCCTTTCTCTGTTCGGAGGTCCGAGCTTTAGGCACGCGTACCCGATTCAGCATCAGTACGGGAGCGAGGCCCCGCTTTGACTCATCACTCACTCGAAAAGAGCAGCTTGAGTACTTTCTACTTGGATATCTGGTTGACCTTTCGGAAGCATGCGGTCGGTTAGATTGGGACGTCGCGCCGCAGAAACTCATCGAAGGGAAACTGTCGTCGATCGACTCCCAAACGGCCAAAGAGATCAGGCGAGCCGCAAGGACGAAGCCAGTTATTGTACTCGCCAAGCAGCACGGCTTGACTGCCATAGTATTGATCGTCGGTCTGATGGCTCTGCTGGGCAAGCCGCGAACTCGGACCTCAGCGCGTATCGCCAAGGCGATTCTTGGCGCACACCCGTCACCAGTAATCATTGCCCTCGGGAGGCTCTTCAATCTTCAGTCTTGAGCAAGCGCCGTTCAAAGAGCCATGATGGCGCTAATTGTTCTTCTCGTAGCGCCGTGTGATCAGTTCGGGCAGCGAGGTCAAAGTAGCACCTTGGTCGAGCATCGTCGCAGGGCGCCATGACATCCTGAAGGATTGGGAAACATTCGAGGGACATGAAGATGAACAAGCTTCTGACGCTGTCCACCCCTGTTCCTGCCGCTATTGAACCTCGTATCGTCAAGCAGACGTTCTCGCATGGCAGGACGCGAACAGTCATCGTCGAGAAAATAGGTGAGCGTGAGAGGACGCAGATCGAAGTGCCAGTCGTTCCAAAGCCACCTGCCATCGCTACCATCGATAAGCCTCATCCAAGCCCTCCGAGCGAAAAGAAGTTAGAAAAGTCAAAGAAGAGCCGCCTTCAGAGAGAATTGGAGGCGCGAGAGGAAGCCAAGCGAAAAAGGACACGAAAAATAATAAAGAAGTTGCGAGCTCAAAAGAGAAGGCAGGGAACGAAGACTCTACCCACGGCTAAAGACCGACCAAGGAAGAAGTCAGATCGCTTTCGGGCGCGCGAAGAAGCTCTTAAGGACAGAGTGGCCGAGCTTGCCCGTCTGATTCGACAATATGAAGCTCCGGAACTCTATGACCGCGACAAGGCCAAGTCCGAGGTCGACTGGATCTATGGTATCAGGACGTCTGGCTGGTCAAGCAATGATCGCGTTAGGCTTGAGTTCGTATTGGAAGTTCTCAACTCCGTCGTCGCCGGGCGCAGGCCAACGTATATCAAAACACCGGATGGTGGTTACTTCCCTTGGCCATCGACTGAGGTCGGCGACTCCACCCATCGACAGCCTATCGCAGAGCCACCTCATGAAATCGGTGTGCTGAAGGAAATGGGATACCGAGTTGGCGCTAGTGGAGTGGACGCGAGCGAACGACGCTCGATACTTTCAGAAGTCTATCGAGATGAGCTCAGACTAAATCTTTCGGCCGAATATCTAGCCGAATGGGGAGAGCCCGAAACAGCGCAGCGATTACGGAAACTTGCCAATACTATTGCTAGTTTAGCCAGGAACATGAAAGGTCGTCGGCTCACCGAGACAGCCTCCATAAGGGAATGGGAGTCAGATCTCGAATTCCTCCGGCAAGCGTTCTATGTCGGTCGCTATGATTTCAAGTGGCCGACTCCCTAGCTCAATTTGCCCAATTGAAGGCTTGGTGACGATTGAAATCGTAGTAGTCGACTCAAAATTGCGTTTACGGTCAACGCCCTCGTCTCGCTGCCGACAGCATCCGCGCCGGCATCAGACGCGCGGTGCTGGAAGGAACGATCGAGCTATAGCCATTTGTCGTCCTGAGCGAAGCGAAGGACCTGACAGAGCGACCAGCGAACTCCCTTGCCAGCGCGAGGTCCTTCGCTCCGCTCAGGACGACGAATCTAGGATGCCGGCGTGACGATGAACCCCGCGCGCGGGAAGTGGACGGCGACGTCGCCGACCCGCTCGTCGCTGCGGATGATCGAGACGCGGTCGTTGGTCAGGCCGACGAGCGTGCCGGTGACCGGGACCTTGCCGGTGTCGTCCGGCGTGACGCTGACCTTCTGGCCGGCCTTCAGGCCGCTCGGGTCCAGCTCGTCGACCTTGCACGCCTCCGGTGCCGCGGCCCGGGCGACCTCGAGCGCGTCGGCCGCGCTCATCTCGGTCGGCTTGCCGCTGCCGAACGCCTTCATGCGCTCCGACCATTCGACGATCTTGGGCAGCCGGTCGAGCGGCGACGGCGGGGCGCCCGCACCCAGGCGGACCTGCAGGAACCACACCGGATTGTAGAGCGCGCAGTCTGCCAGGCTCGGCACGGCGCCGAGCAGGAACGGCCGGCCGTCGCGCAGCATCTGCTCGGCGAGCGTGAGCTGGGCGTAGGTCTGCTCGCGCGTGATGGGGCGCGCGGCCTTGAGCATCTCGACGTCGAACGGGCGGCCCGAGAATTCCGTGCGATCCTTCTTGAAGGCCTCGGGCAACTGATCGCCGATCGCGGCCATCACCACGCCGACCGCGGACCAGAAGATGTTGCGGTCGATCCACATCGCCAGCGCCCGCGCCTCGCCCTCCTGGCCGACCGGCAGCAGCGCGGGCTTGGGCGCGCGCTTCTCGATCTCCATCATGATGAGCTGGGTGTCGCAGTAGATGTCGGCGCCGACCTGCATCACCGGCGTCTTGCGATAGCCGCCGGTCAGCGGCATCAGGTCGGGCTTGGGCATGATGTTGGGGATCAGCACCGACTTCCAGGCGAGCTGCTTGATGCCGAACGCGACGCGGACCTTCTCGGAGAAGGGCGAGCTGGCATAGTGGTGCAGGATGATGTCGGCCATCGAACGCTCCCTGAATCAATGAATGGTCGCCAGCGCGACCAGGATAGCGAAGCCCAGCCCGCCCGCGACGGCGAGCCGCCAGGCCCAGAGGTAAAGCCCCGTGCGGCGCGCCACCACCTGGGCCAGCCGGTCGAGCACGCCATCGTCGAGCCCCGGCGCGCCATCGAAGAAGCCCCGCGCCACGCCGATCACCGGAAAGGCGAAGCCGCAGCTCGCGACGCTCAGCACCAGGCTGACATGGCCGACCGCGAAGCCGATCGTCTTGATGATGGGCCTCGACTGGGCGAAGGGATCGACGCCGCTCACGACGACCACGTAGGCGAGCGCCGCCACGACGATGGCGTTGAAGCGCAGCAGGGCCGAGGTCTTGGAATCGAGCGCGTTCAGCATCGCGAACAGCCGGTCCCATCCCGCCACCCGCGCCTTGTCCGCGGAGGTGCCGTCGATCGCCTGCAGGCGCGCGAGGACGACGGCCTGGCTCGGGGTCGTCATCCCCGCAACGCCGCGATGTTGGCCGCGTACTTCTCGGGACCGCCCGCGAACACCGCCGTGCCTGCGACCAGCGCATCGGCGCCCGCCTTGAGGCACTGCCGCGCCGTCTCCGGATTGACGCCGCCGTCGACCTCGAGGTCGATCGGCTTGCCCAGCGCGTCGATCGCCTTGCGCAGCGCGGCGATCTTGACGAGCTGGCTCTCGATGAAGGCCTGGCCGCCGAACCCGGGATTGACGCTCATCACGAGCACGAGGTCGAGGTCGCCCAGGACGTTCTCGATCGCCGCCAGCGGCGTGGCCGGATTGAGCACGCAGCCGGCCCGCTTGCCGTGATGCTTGATGAGCTGGATCGTCCGATGGACGTGCGGCCCCGCCTCGGGGTGGAACGACAGCGTGTCGGCGCCGGCCTCGGCGAAGGCGGGGATCAGCGGATCGACCGGCGTGATCATCAGATGGACGTCGAACCGCTTCTTCGTGTGCCTGCGCAGCGCCTTCACCACCATCGGACCGATCGTCAGGTTGGGCACGAAATGGTTGTCCATGACGTCGACATGGATCCAGTCGGCGCCGGCGGCGTCGATGGCTTCGACCTCCTGGCCGAGCGCCGAGAAATCGGCGGACAGGATCGACGGCGCGATGCGGACGGGCTGCTGCGGCATGGCGATCGGAGGCCTCTTTCAGGTGCCGGGACGGGTCGGGGCGTCCCAGCCCTTGCGGCGGAAGGGATTGGTCGGGAAGGTGCCCAGCATCTTCAGCTCCTCGGAGAAGAAGCGCAGCTCGTCCATGGCGAGCTGCACGCTGCGCTGGTCGGGATGGCCCTCGACCTCGGCATAGAACTGCGCCTGCTCGAACTGGGCGCCGCTGAGATAGCTCTCGAGCTTCACGATGTTGACGCCGTTGGTCGCGAACCCGCCGAGCGCCTTGTAGAGCGCGGCCGGCACGCTCTTCACGCGGAACAGGAAAGCCGTCATGCAGCGCCCGCCGCTCGCGTCGGTCTTCGCCTCCTGGCGCGAGAAGACCAGCATGCGCGTGGTGTTGTGGTCGGCGTCCTCGATGTTCTTCGCCAGGACCTTCAGGCCGTAGATGCGGGCGGCCAGCGACGAGGCGATGGCGCCGACGCTCCTGTCGCCGATCTCGGCGATCTCGCGCGCCGCGCCGGCGGTGTCGGCATGGACCAGCGGCGCGATGCGGTGCCTCTTCAGGAAGTTGCGGCACTGCGACAATGCCTGGACATGGCTCTTGGCCGTCCTGACGTCCTTCAGCGACACGCCGGGCAGCGCCACCAGGCAATGCTCGACCCGCTGGAAATGCTCGCCGACGATCTTGAGCTTCGTATGAGGCAGCAGGCTGTGCAGGTCGGCGACGCGCCCGGCGATCGAGTTCTCGACCGGGATGATCGCCAGCGCCGCCTTGCCGGCCTGGACGGCGCCCATGGCGGCGTCGAAGGTGGGGCAGGGCAGGGTCGTCATGGCGGGAAAGGCGGCATGGCAGGCCATGTCGGAGTTCGCCCCCGGCTCGCCCTGGAAAGCGATCGTATTGCCGGCCCCGTTGCCTCTGCCCGCGCCTGTCCGTCCCTTGGCCATCTCACATCCTCCGAGCGCGCCTAGATGCGCCCGATCCGCCCGGCAAAACCAAAAAACCTCGCTAAATCCGGGACTTGCGACGTTCCGCCGCGCGATTTTGGCGGCCTCATCAAATACTACTGATGGGCCTTTGGGCGTGCTACAGCAACGACCGAAAAAGTTTGGGGCGAGCGAGAAGCGACGATGGCTAGTTTCAACACGATGGCGGGCTGCTTCCTGGCCTCCGCGCTGTTCGCAATGGTGCTCGGCAAGGTGTCGAACGCCCTGGTCGATCCGCACTTTCCGGCGAAGCCCGCGATCGCCGTTCCCGAGGCTGCGCCCGAGGCCAGTTCCGGCCCCGCGGTGGCCGAGCTGGCGCCGATCGGGCCCAAGCTCAAGGATGCCAACCTCGAGAAGGGCAAGGCGCTCTTCGTCCAGCAGTGCCTGACCTGCCATACGATCGACAAGGGCGGCGCCAACAAGGTTGGACCCAACCAGTGGGACATCGTCGGCCGCAAGAAGGCAAGCCACGAGGGCTTCAGCTACTCCTCGGCCCTGCAGGGCAAGGGCGGCGACTGGACCTACGAAGACATCAACCACATGATCTTCAAGCCGCAGGCCTATGCGAAGGGCACCAAGATGGCGTTCGCCGGCCTGCCCAAGGAACAGGATCGCGCCGACATCATCGCCTATCTGCGCACCATGCATGACGAGCCGCTGCCGCCGCTGCCGTAGGCACTGCGTTTTCTCGTCGTCCCGAGCATAGCCGAGGGATCTCGCGTCCCCATTCGAGGCCTTGCCCATGGAGAGAAGGTCCCTCCACTCTGCTTCGCTTCGGTCGGGACGACGGCGGTGACGGTTTCGCCCGAACTCGTTGACCTGGCCAACAACCTCGCCGATGCGGCGCGCCCGATCGTCGCGCGTTATTTCCGCACCGGCGTCACGATCGACGACAAGAGCGATGCAAGCCCCGTCACCATCGCCGACCGGGAGGCCGAGTCGGCGATGCGTACGCTGCTGACCAGGCACGTGCCCGGGCACGGCGTGTTCGGCGAGGAGCACGGCGCGGAACGCACCGACGCCGACTATGTCTGGGTGCTCGATCCGATCGACGGCACCAAGGCCTTCATCACCGGGCTGCCGGTCTTCGGCACGCTGATCGCGCTGCTCCATCGCGGCGCGCCGGTGATGGGCGTGATCGACCAGCCGATCCTCGGCGAGCGCTGGCTCGGCGTCGCGGGACGGCCGTCGACCTTCAACGGCCAACCGATCAACGTCCGCGCCTGCCCGGCGCTGGATCGCGCCTACATGTATTCGACGGCGCCGATCATGTTCCCGGGCGCGCTGGAGAAGAAGCACGCGGCGCTGACCCGGCGCGTGAAGCTCTTCCGCTGGGGCGGCGACTGCTACGCCTACGGCCTGCTCGCCTCCGGCCACGTCGATCTCGTGGTCGAGAACGACCTCAAGCTCTACGATTTCGCCGCTTTGGTGCCGGTGATCGCGGGCGCCGGCGGCCTGATCACCGACTGGCAGGGCAAGCCGCTCGACATGCACTCCGACGGCTCGGTGCTTGCAGCGGGTGACGCGGCGCTCCACCGCGCCGCCCTCGCTGTCCTGGCCGGGACGGCAGGCGACGGACCCGTCTCGCACCGGCCGACCGGCTAGGGAGCGCCCTACTCCTTCACCGCGGTCCAGCCGCAGCCCATGCGCGAGTCGGTGGCGGTCAGCTTCTTCGGAGTCGACGCGAGATCGGCCACGATCACGAGGTTCAACTGGCCCTGGTTGATCGTCTCCTGGTAGACGTTCGGACGCACGAGCGAGAGCTTCGTGTTGATGCCGCCGGACGCCGTGATCGAGGCTTGGCCGTCCTTCAGGATGAAGGTGTGCTCGCGGGTGAACTGCGGGTCGAAGCGGATGCAGCCCGAGATGTTGTTGGGATTGCCCTTCAGCCAGAATTGCACTTCCGCATCCTGCGCCATCGACGCAACAGGGATCGAGGAAGCGATGGCCGCGAGGGCCGCGAGTCGGGTGATGGTCATGTGACCTCCTGCGGATCGGGCCGAGTTGCCCGGCGGGCAGTGTTGGATGTTTGCCAGCAGGGCACAATCCGTCTGATGATCGAGCCCCCGGAACGAAGGACATTGGTGCATGCGGGATTATCTGGCCTGGCGACTGGCCTTTGGCGTGACGACACCGTCGACCAACACGGTCGTGCAGCCCGAATACGACGACCTGCGGCCGGCGGGCGTGACGAACCACCTCGCCCGCATGGTCATCGCCGACGATCCCGTGACCTGTGACGCCGATTTCGAGCGCCAGCTCGAGGCGATCGACACGTCGCTCGAGGATGCCGTCGCGCGGGTGATGGACGCCAAGCCCAATGCGTTCATCCTCGGCATCTCGGCGCTGTCGGTGTGGGGCGGCTCGGTCGACTGGGGCGAGGACCTCAAGCGCCGCGTGCGCAAGGTCGCCGGCTGGGACATCCCGATCTCGATCGCGTCCGACGCCGTCGCCGCCGGCCTCAAGGCGCACGGCATCAAGAGGAAGATCGCGATCATGGAGCCGTACTATCCGTGCATCGAGCCGCGCCTCAATGCGGTGCTCGGCCATTACGGCTACGAGATCGTCCGCTTCTGCCACATGCGCGGCAAGAGCCCGGCGTCCTATTCGGTGCTGACCGCGCAGGACATGATCAAGGCGATCCGCTCGATCGACGGGCCCGACGTCGAGGCGATCGTCGCCTTCGGCGCCAACCTGCCGTTCGCCAAGCTGGCGGACGAAGCCGAGCGCTGGCTCGACAAGCCGGTCCTGCAGATCAACGCGACGACCTACTGGCATGCGCTGCGGACCAACGGGATCACGGACAAAGTGTACGGCTACGGCTCGCTGCTGGCGAAGTTCTGACAGAGAGAGACATGACCCGGGAAATCAGAGGGATGCTGATCGGTGTGTGCATCGTCATCCTGGCCATCGCGGCGTGGCTGCTGAAGGAGAAGCCGGCGAACACACCGGGCGGGGCCGGCACGGCGGTTGCGGCACCCGAGAAAAGATAGCCGGAGAGGCGTCGTCGTTGTCGGCTACGGGCCGTTGCCAGTGCGCTTCCGAGAAGCCGTGCTCTCTCGCACGAGCGCACACATCTCGCGGACGATCTCCGGCGTGGTCCCTTGTCCGTACCCGTCGATCCTGCGGGTGTCGCCCCGCACAAGCACCCACGGATGGCCCGGCTCCGGGGAGCGATGGGCGATCTCCAGCATCCAGTGCGGCTGCTCGATCGATCGACGGGCCGGTCCCGACCCCAGCGTCGCGCTGTCGATCACGACGATGGCGTCGCAACGCGGTTCGAGCCGGGCGGCCGCGACGATCGACTGCGCGGTGTCGGCTGCCCGCGGTCCATCGCTGCCGTCGGGGCACGCACGGGAAGCGGCCGCCTGGAGCGGGCACGGCACGCCGCCGGTACAGCCGGTTTCGGGTTCCAGCTCCCAGTCGACGGCCGGCTCGACGATGATGGACCAACAGGATCGTACGGCCAGCCTGCGCATCGGACGGGTATCGACGACGACGATCTCCTTCTGATCGTCCCGGCAGCCGGTCAACGCCGGCCCAACGCCGATCAGCGTGCACACGACCGTTGCGCACGCTCCGATTGACCTCGATCGACGGCATACAATCATGCTCGGACGGTAGGCACGTTTTGCGTGCAGGTTCCGTTACTTGCTTCACACAAGACGAAGAATCTGTTCCGGCCCGGACGTGAACCCCGCTGTCCCCATCGACCGTCGAGCCTAGATCAAGCCGAACAGGTCGGCCTGATGAAGCCGTTCGCCAAGATCGCCGCCGGGCCGCGCCACGTCGGTGAAGCCGAACTGGGTGGTGAGCACGATCCGCTCGATCCCGGTGACCGTGAGGTCCATGGTGCTGAAGCTGAACGAGTGCCCGGGATGGAAGTTCGCGGCGATGTTGGCCTGCTCGACGGCGAGCGTCGCCGGATCGAGCAGGACCGCGAGCGTATCGAAGCCCGCGCCGCCGTCGAAGCGGTCGTGGTCGGGGCCGCTTCCGCCGAGGATCTGCGGCCGGGTGGCGAAGAACCAGTCGTTGCCGGCGCCGCCGGACAGCCGGTCGTTGCCGAGCCCGTCGATCAGGGCGTCGTTGCCGGCCCCGCCATCCAGCCGGTCGTTGCCCGCGTTGCCGGCGAGCACGTCCGATCCGTCGCCGCCCGAAAGCCGATCGTTGCCCGCGCCTGCCGCGATCAGGTCGCAGCCCTGCTCGCCGTCGGCGGCATCGTTGCCGAGCCCGGCGAACAGGATGTCGTTGCCCCGACCGAGCCGGGCCCGGTCGTTGCCGGCGCCGGCGAGGACGAGATCGTTGCCGGAACGGCCGATGATGTGGTCGTTGCGCGCGCCGCGAAAATCGGTGCGAGAGGTCAGTGACGCCGCCGAAAACGCGCCGAAAACGCCGTGCAGGTTCGTGGTCGGATGCTCGGGATCGAAGAACGCGGCCTGCTCAACCGGCGGCGCCGCCGGGTTGACGGTGAACACGACACCGTGGCCATCCCCGAGCAGCACCGGCTCATCGAAGCTCAGGAATCCGAACGTTCCGGGATCTGCGCCGACCTCGTCCGCCATCCGCGCAAGATCGACGATGCGGACGTCGTGGCCCTGCCGGCGCAACGCGCGCGCGCCGGCCTCGAGCCCCTGATTGACGGCATCGACCGCGGCATCGCCGATCGCCTGGACCTCCGCCGGAAACCCGCTCTGGCTCGGGCGGAAGCTGGTTGCAGGGAGCGTGTCGAAGATGACCGTGCCGATCCCCTGGTCGAAGGCGGTGCGCGCAAGGCCGAGGTTGGCCCGAACGATCTGCCCCGCCAGTTTCATTGCATCGTCGATCAAGGCGCCCGGGTCGGTGGGATCGAAGGTGGCTTCGAGAGCCGCTATGTCGTTGAGCCCGATCATGCTCACCAGCGCCGAATGCACCGAGGGCGGCCGCGCCGAGGTTGCCGCGATGAGCTCGGTGACCTGTCCCGGAAGAAACAGGTTCGTACCGAGCACCATCTGGCCCTCCGGGGTCGCGGCGACGGCCGCGATCACCTCGGGCGGATAGATGAAGCCGGCGATGACGCCGAACGGCAGCATGCCGATCGCCTGGGCGGCGCCGACCGAGAAATTGGTCAGGTTCGCGCCGAGCAGGTCCGCGGTGATTTCGGAGAACACCGGCCCGTTGGAGAATTTCCCCGCATAAGGCGGCAGGGGGATGGGCAGCAGCCCATCGATGTCGACACCGGCGCCTGCCGCGATGTCGAGCACCCTGCTGCTGAGATGGAAGAACTTTCCGCTGTCGGCCCAACTGTCCCCGACCTGATAAATCTCGTCGAACAGGGGACGGGCCGGCGGCTTGCCGCCTGAATCGGGGTGAACGGCATCGACGTGGGTGCCTGCAGCCGCCATGGCAGCAGGGGCGAATGGCTCGCTGCCGGGATCGAAGCTGCCTCCGCCGTCGGGCAGGCCATCTCCGGCTTCGTAGGTATCGTCGGACGGCGGGCGAGCCATCGGCTTGCCACCCGGGTCGCGGGCCGTCGTGTTGACGTGCTTGCTCGGAGCCATTAGTGCCCCCTCTTCGTTGCCAGTCGCCACCGCGGCTGGAAGAGTTCATGCGTGACGATTTCATCAGGAGTGATTCTCCCGCCCCCCCCAACGGGATGCGCGGGATCGACCGCAACCGGTCATGCTCGGACAGTAGGCACGCTTCGCACGCGGAATTCGTGAGCTACTTCACACCCGGCGGAAAACATTTCGGCCCGGGTGTGCACCGGTTCGTCAAAGCCGGACCGGACGTCGTCCCCGTCCTGCATCGACGCAACGCGGGAGGAAGTGACGATACGCTTCACAAGCCTGACGGTACTCGTGAGCTCGCTTGCCGCGACGATCTTCACTGCAACCATAGCGCGTGTCAAGGTACGGAGCGCGCGCCGGCCGTCGTCCTGCCGCCGCCCACGAGCTGATCGAGGGCTCGCATGTCGCGAACGACCATGGTCCGGCGCCCGAGCTCGACGATGCCGGCCGCTCGCCAGATCTTCAATTGCTTGTTCACGAATTCCCGCGATACGCCGAGCATGCGCGCCAGTTCTGCCTGCGAGACCTGGACCGTCGGCTGCCGGCCGCGCGTCTCGCGCTGACCGGGGTCCTGAACCAGTGAGATGACCTGCTTCGCCAGCCGGCTGGCAACGTTCAGGAATGCCGCGTCCTCGATGACGTCCGTCGACCGCCGCAGACGGGCGCACAGCACGCTGATGATGCGGTTCATGGCGTCCGGCCGCCGGCTCAGGAAGCCACGGAAGACATCGCGTCCCACGAAAAGAAGGTCGGAGGTCTCGGCCGCCACGGCCGACGCGCTGCGCCCCACCTGATCGAGCAGCGCGATCTCGCCGAAGAACTCCCCCGGCCCGTGGCTGTTGAGGATCAGCTCCTTGCCGTCCGCCGAGTCGATCGTGATCAGGATGCGCCCTGCCAGCACGCCGTAAAGGCCGTCGCCCGCATCGCCCCGGCGGAACACGACGCTGCGCCGCCGGACGTGCTTGACGATCGAGGGCCTCAGGAGCTCGCGCGTTTCCTGGTCGGTCAGGGCGCCGAAGAAGGTGTGCAGGCGGAGCAGGTCTTGCGGGGTCATCCAGATGCGCCTCCAGCCGACAACCATAGAGAGATACGCCAGAAAAAGCCGCGCGGAAGATGTGAAGCGGTTCACACAACCGTCGGTTCCAGTGGGTTATGAGCCATGTGGCTGGCCAAGATGTGTGGGGCATGATTGGATGGCGGGCAGCCGCGTCACGGTGGCCACCCCGGAGTGGCCGCAATGAGCCGCCCGACAGACAGAAGGCAACGGACAGGAGGCGACGATGTCCGATGACCAGGCCGATCGCGAAGCGCAGGCCCGAGCCGAGCTGCGGGGTGTGCTGCCGGCGGGGACGAAGCTGCGCGGCTATGAGCTGACCTCCGTCCTGGGGCAGGGCGCCTTCGGCATCACCTATCGCGCGATCGACAGCACGCTGCATCGCGAGGTCGCGATCAAGGAATACCTGCCCGCGACGCTGGCGCTGCGCGAGGGCCGCACCACCGTGCTGCCGCGGTCGCCGGACCATGCGCAGCAGTTCGCCTGGGGGCGCGACCGCTTCCTCGAGGAGGCGCGGACCCTGGCGCGGCTCGAACGGGCGCCCGGCATCGTGCGGGTCTACGACTTCCTGGAGGACAACGGCACCGCCTACATGGTGATGGCCCTGATCGAGGGCGAGACCCTCGCCCGGCGCCTGACGCGGGAACATCGGCTCACGCCCGGCGCGGTCGATCACATCCTTTACCCGCTGCTCGACGGGCTGGAGGAGTTCCATGCCGCGACCTTCCTCCATCGCGACATCAAGCCGGCCAACATCATGGTCGACGCCAGCGGCAGGCCGACGCTGATCGACTTCGGCGCCTCGCGCGCAGCGATGGCGGAACGGTCGACCACGATGACCGCCATCTTCACCCCCGGATATGCCGCCGCCGAGCAGTTCATCGCCGCCTCGAAACTGGGGCCCGCGACCGACATCTACGGGCTGTCGGCGACGCTGTACCACGCCATCAGCGGCCAGATTCCGCCGAGCGCGATCCAGCGCGTCATGAAGGACGACTTCGAGCCGCTGGAAACCCTCCAGATCGAAGGCTTCGCGCCAGCGTTGCTGCGCGGCATCGACGGCGGCCTGGCAATCCACGCCGCCGACCGGCCGCAGTCGATCGCCGACTGGCGCGCGATGCTGGAGCGCGCAGCGCCGGGGCTGAACACCACCCAGATCGCCCGCAGGCCGGCCCGGCTGCCGCGCATGGCGCGCCGTGCCGGCCGCGTCCGCCTCACCCTCAAGGGACCCGCCCTGTGGGCGTCCCTCGCGGCGGCAATCGTGCTGCTGGGCGGCGCGGGCTACCTGGCCTGGATCAACCAGGCAACCACAGTCACCACGGCGTCCCTCACCCTCTCGGCCGAGCAGCTCGAGCAGGCCCTCGCCGAGCGGCGCAAGGCCGATGCGGTCGCGGCCGAGAAGCGGCAGTTGGTGGAGGAGGCCCAGCGCCGCGCGGCGGCCGAAGCCGAAGCCAACCGGCAGGCCGAGAAGGAGCTGCAGGACGCGCGCCTGGCGCGCCAGGCCGCCGAGGCCGACCTGGCGCGGTTGAAGGCCGACTTCGAGGCGCGCGAAGCGAATCGGAAAGCCGGTGCGGGCGGCAGCGAGCCGCAGACTCTCGCCACCCAGCGCGCCGTCGAGGAAGCCACCCAGCGCAAGGCCGAGGAGGAAGCCGCGGCCCTGCGCGAGGCCGAGCGCCAGGCGCAGGCGAAGGCCGCCGCCGAGGCCGAATCCAAGCGGCTGGCCAGCGAGGCGCTCGCCAGGGCGCAGGCCGAGCAGCGGCAGGCCGAGGAGGAAGCGGCGCGAAAGGCCGAGGCGGAGGCCGCCAAGCGCAGGGCGGAGGAGCAGGCACTGCAGAAGGCGGAAGCCGCGGCCAAGGAGAAGGGCGACGCCGAGGCCCAGAAGAAGGTGGCCGAGGCGGCGGAACGAGCCCTGCGTCTCGAGGCGGTCGACCGCGAGCGCCTGCAGGTCGCCCTCACGTCGCTCGGCTTCGACACCCGCGGCCGCGACGGCGTGCTGGGCCCGCGCTCGCGCGAGATGATCGCGGCCTGGCAGAAGGCGCGCAAGCATCCGGAAACCGGCTTCCTGACCGCCGCGCAGCAGCAGGCGCTCCTGAAGGAAGCCGCACCGGCGGTCGGCAAATACGACGACGAGCTGAAGCAGGCCGCAGAGGAGAAGCGCCTCGCCGCGGAGGCACGCCCCAAGGCGCCGGCGGCGATCCCCGCCGCACTGAGGACCGCCACGGCCGACGGACTGTGGCGCGGCACCTACAGTTGCGGCGTCGGTTCCTCGCTGAATGGAGGAAGGGCCGGGCTTGCATTCACTCTGGATCCGGTGATCAGGCTGGTCAACGGATCGGGTCTGTCGCAGCAGTGGATGCCGACGAACGCGAACGGCAGCACCTTCCAGGTCGGACTATCGGTCGCCTCGACCGGCATGGTGGAACTCCGTCGAACGATCATCGCCACTGGCGACAGCGCGACCTTGGCAGGAAAATTCGAGGGCAATTCCATTCGGGCAGCAGGAACAGAGTCAGGAGCATCGAACGCTCGCACCTGCACGCTTGCGATGACGCGTGAGCCGGAGGCCGCGCCGGCCGCCAGCTCCTTTGACGGCACTTACGCGGGAGATCGGGACGTCGGCGGTTACAGCGGGTCCGCGTCCCGCTTCATCGTCAGGCTCAACATCACCAACGGTCAGGGCTCAGGTACCATGACCTCGCCCGGGTGCAGTCCAAGCCCCTTCTCGGTGTCGATCTCGTCGACGGGCGAGGTCAGCGGCGAAGGCGACTTCAACTGTCTGGTTGGCGGTAACGCCCCATTGACAGGTCTTCTGGCGATCTTCGGTCGACAGGACGGCAAGTCCCTTGTCTTAACTTTCCAGAGTCAGCGCGGGACGGCGGTTCGTGGCATGAGACTGGCACGGCAATCCAACTGAGACGATCACGGGAACGCCATCGCCCCTACCCAGCGCCGCCTCTCCGCCGTCCTCCATGCCGACGTGACCGGTTTCGTGCGGCTGATGGCGGGCGACGAGGCGGGTACGGTCGAGCGGCTGAAGTCGGCGCAGCGCGGCGCCTTCGGCCCCGCCATCGATCAGGGGAGCGGCCGACTCCTTGAACAACCATAGGGAGATGATTCGAAAAAAAGCAGCGCGTTGGATGTGAAGCAGTTCACACGGCCAGCCACCCCGGTGCAGTATGAGCCATAGGGCTGGCCACGAACGTGGGGCGTGATTGGCTATCAGCCAGCCGCGTCCCGGTGGCCGTCGCGAGGGTGGCCGTCAACGAGCCCCTCCGCGGACAGGAGGCAATGGTGTCCGACGGCCGTGCCGATCGCGAGAGGCGAACCCAGGTGGAACTGCGCGGCGTGCTGCCGGCGGGCACCAGGCTGCGCGGCTACGAGCTGACCTCCGTCCTCGGCCACGGCGCCTTCGGCATCACTTACCGCGCGGTCGACAGCACGCTGCATCGCGAGGTCGCGATCAAGGAATACCTGCCGGCGACACTGGCGCTGCGCGACGGCCGCACGACGGTACAGCCATGGTCACCGGACCATGTGCAGCAGTTCGCCTGGGGACGCGACCGCTTCCTCGAGGAGGCACGGACCCTGGCGCGGCTCGAACGGGCGCCCGGTATCGTACGCGTCTACGATTTCCTGGAGGACAACGGCACCGCCTACATGGTGATGGCGCTGATCGAAGGCGAAACCCTCGCCCGGCGCCTGGCGCGGGAACAGCGGCTCACGCCCGGCGCAGTCGATCATCTCCTCTATCCGCTGCTCGACGGGCTGGAGGAGTTCCATGCCGCGACCTTTCTCCATCGCGACATCAAGCCGGCCAACATCATGGTCGACGCGAACGGCCAACCGACCCTGATCGATTTCGGCGCCTCGCGCGCGGCGATGGCGGAGCGGTCGACGACCATGACCGCGATCTTCACCCCGGGCTATGCCGCCGCCGAGCAGTTCGTTGCTGCCTCCAAGCTCGGCCCGGCCACGGACATATACGGACTGTCGGCGACGCTGTACCACGCGATCAGCGGCCGGATTCCGCCGAGCGCGATCCAGCGCGTCATGAAGGACGACTACGAGCCGCTGGAGACGCTGCAAGCCGAAGGTTTCGTGCCGGCCTTGCTGCGCGGCATCGATTGTGGCCTGGCGCTTCACGCCGCCGACCGGCCGCAGTCGATCGCCGACTGGCGCACGATGCTGAAGCACGCAGCGCCGGGAATGAACACCACCCAGATCGCCCGCAAGCCGGCGCGGCTGCCGCGCGTGGTGCGCCGCGCCGGCCGCCTCACCCTCAAGGGGCCTGCCTTGTGGGCGTCCCTCGCGGTGGCAATCGTGCTGCTGGGCGGCGCGGGCTACCTGGCCTGGATCAACGCGGGGACGACGGTCACCACGGCCGCGCTCACTCTCTCGGCCGAGCAGCTCGAGCAGGCCCTCGCCGAGCGGCGCAAGGCCGATGCATTCGCGGCCGAGAAGCGGCAGTTGGTGGAGGAGGCTCAGCGCCGCGCGGCGGCTGAAGCCGAGGCCAACCGGCAGGCCGAGAAGGAGCTGCAGGACGCGCGCCTGGCGCGTCAGAACGCAGAGAGCGAGCTCGCCCGGCTGAAAGCCGACTTCGAGGCACGCGAGGCAGGCCGCGCCGCGAATACGGGCGGCGGCGAGCCGGCAAATCTCGCCGCCCAGCGCGCCGTCGAGGAGGCCTCCCGGCGCAAGGCCGAGGAGGAGGCCGCGGCCCTGCGCGAGGCCGAGAGCCAGGCGCAGGCAAAGGCCGCCGCCGAGGCCGAATCCAAGCGGCTGGCCAACGAGGCGCTCGCCAGGGCGCAGGCCGAGCAGCGGCAGGCCGAGGAAGAAGCGGCCCGCAAAGCCGAGGTCGAAGCGGCCAAGCGCAAGGCGGAGGAGCAGGCGCTGCAGAAGGCGGAAGCCGCGGCCAAGGAGAAGGGCGACATCGAAACCCAGAAGAAGGTGGCCGAGGCGGGCGAACGGGCCCTGCGTCTCGAGGCGGTCGACCGCGAGCGCCTGCAGGTCGCCCTCACGTCGCTCGGCTTCGACACCCGCGGCCGCGACGGCGTGTTGGGCCCGCGCTCGCGCGAGATGATCGCGGCCTGGCAGAAGGCGCGCAAGCATCCGGAAACCGGCTTCCTGACCGCCGCGCAACAGCAGGCGCTCCTGAAGGAAGCCGCGCCGGCGGTCGGCAAGTTCGACGACGAGCTCAAGCAGGCCGCGGAGGACAAGCGCCTCGCCGCGGAGGCGCGACCTCGGCCGCCTGTGGCAACGCCTGCCGCAGCGACGACCGCCGCGGCCGACGGTCTATGGCGCGGGACTTACACATGCGCGCCGGCAAGAACGGTGTCGCTCGACCTGGAAGTACGACTTGCGAATGGCGTCGGCTACTGGCCAGCGCCCTATACCGGCCCAGCCAACAACAGCACGGTCGGCATACGAGTGTCGGTCGACAAAGACCGCGTCACCGCTGTTCGAACCAGGGTCGAATCGTCGGTAGTGAGCGCTGGGGAACTCTCCGGAGTGCTGGACGGCAACTCCATCCGTGCGACGGGCAGCGAATATGGCGCCGTCGTCGGCCGTCTCTGCACGCTGGCATTGACTCGCGTACCGGAGACCGCGCCGACGGCCGGCCGCCATGACGGGGCCTACGCAGGAGACATAAATTTGGGCGGCACAGGGGGGTCGGCGAACCGCCTCATTGTCATGCTCAACATCACCAACGATCAAGGGACGGGCACAATGACGTCACCCGGATGCAGTCCGAGCCCCTTCTCGGTGTCGATTTCGCAATCAGGCGATATCAGCGGCAGTAGTGATTTCAATTGTCTGATTGGGGGCAGCAGTCAGATGACTGGGCTTTTGACGATCTCCGGCCGACATGACGGAAAGATTCCCACGCTAACTTTTCACAGCCAGCGAGGCGGCCGGGTTCGTGACATGAAGCTGGCACGGCAATCCAACTGAGATGATCATATGGACGCCATGGCCCCCACCCAGCGCCGCCTCTCCGCTGTCCTTCACGCCGACGTGACCGGCTTCGTGCGGCTCATGGAAAGCGACGAAGCGGGCACGGTCGACGGGCTGAAGTCGGCGCAGCGCGGCGCCTTCGCCCCGGCCATCGAACAGGCAGGCGGGCGGCTGGTGGACAACGCGGGCGATTCCCTGCTCGCCGAATTCGCCTCGGCCGTGGCGGCGGTCACGGCGGCGATCGACATCCAGCAGAAGATGGCGAAGGCCAACGAGACGCTGCCCGAGGACCGGCGGCTGCTATTCCGCATCGGCGTGCATCTCGGCGAGCTGATCGTCGACGAGACCGGGCACATCTTCGGCGACGGCGTCAACCTCGCCGCCCGTATCCAGGCCTTCGCGGCGCCGGGCGGGATCGCCGTCTCCCGGGCGGTGAAGGACGTCACCGAGCTGCAGATCGACGGCGTCTTCATCGATGCGGGCGAGCAGCGGCTCAAGAACGTCAGCCGGCCGGTCCAGATCTACCATGTCAGGGCGGCGGAGAATGGATTGACCCGCACGACGACCTCGGTCGTGCCGCGCACGATCCTGCGTTTCCAGGGCTCCGATGTCGGCGGACATGTCTTCGTTCTGACCGTCGCGCTCGACCGGCTGGTCGCCGCGCGGTCGGGACTGGTGATCGGCCGCGACGCCGACAAATGCGATCTTCCGCTCGTCCATTCGACGGTGTCGCGCCGGCATGCCCGCCTGCTCGTTGCCGGCGAGGAGCTTCAGATCGAGGATCTGGGATCGACCAACGGCACGCTGGTGAACGGCGCAACGGCGCGCTCCGGCGCACCGCTCGCGGTTCGAACGGGCGACAAGATCAGGATCGGCGAGATCGAGCTCGCGCTAATGGCGTGAAGGTGTCGGCGATCCGGAATTCCGTCGGCCCGCCGTTTCACTCCCGCCAGTCGTCGCCGGGCATGATCCGTCGCATGAATTCGTCGAACAGGGGGACCGTAAAGGCGGTATCGCCGTGATTGGGGCTCCAGACCATGCCCTTGGCGATGAGCTGGCTGCGGATCGGGCCGAACGACGAAACCGGCCGCTCCAGCTCGGCGGCAATGTCGCCGGAGCGATGCGGCCCCGGCCCCAGCTCGGCCATCGCCCGCAGGTAGCGCCGCTCGCCCGGCGTCAACCGATCGAAGCGCACCCGGAAGAAGCTCTCGTCGAGGGCCGCGATCGTGCCCTCGAACGCGCTCTCCACGTCCGGCTCACCGACCGGCGAGGCCGTCGCGGCATCCCATACGTGCTTGCCCCATTCCTGCAGGAAATAGGGATAGCCGTGGGTCTCGCGCACGATGCGATCGAGCGCGCCCGGCGTGATCTCGACCTGCTCGTCCCGCAGCGGCTTGGTGATCGCGATCCGCGCCGCCGGATCGGGCAGCGCGCCGATCTCGGGGAACTCGAACATCCGCTCGGCATAGGACTTGGCGCGACCCATCTGGCCGCGCAACTGCGGCAGGCCGGCGCCGATCAGGATGACCGGAAGCCTGCGCTGCGCGGTCCGGTGCAGCGCCGTGATCAGGGCGGCGAGCTCGTCCTCCTCGACGTACTGCAGTTCGTCGAGGAAGAGCGCGAACGCCGTGCCGCCTGCCTGGGCTGCTTCTCCCGCGGCCTCGAGCAGCGCCAGCAGGTCCTGTTCCAGATTCCCGTTGTCGGCGAGGCCGGCCTCGGGGTCGAAATCCAGCCCGACCTCGATGTCGCCGTACTTGGCCTTGAGGCTCCTGGCGAAGCCTGCGAGCGCCCGCAGCGCTCTTTGAGAGAGATCGCGCGCCCGCTCGACGCGCGAGAGGCGCAGCAGGGCCTGCCGAAGCTGCGGCGCGAGCAGGGCCGGCAGCGAGCGGGATTCGGGCGCCTCGATGCGCAGCGTGTGGACGCCGGTCGCTTCGGCATCATCTCGCATGCGGTCGAGCAGCACGGTCTTGCCGACGCCGCGAAGCCCCACCATCAGCAGGCTACGGGCCGGCAGGCCGCGGCGGGTCCGCGCGATGGCGACGCGGATCGTTTCCCGCAGCTCATCACGGCCCGCCAGCTCCGGCGGCGGAGTGCCCGCCCCTGGGGCGAAGGGATTGGTGATCGGGTTCACAAATCAAATGTATCGATATTTATCAAATTAGCCAAATGGGATAATTTCGATAACTTCAGTCAATATGACGGGCGCCCGCCGCGAAGCGCTCGCACGACGGGAGCAGCGCGCGAGGCTGCCGAACCGACGGCGGACGGCCTCATCGCAGGATCGCCCGAAGCGCGGATTGCACGGCATGCTGGTCTTCGGCGGTCACCCGGCCGATGCGCTTCGCCTGCGCCGCCTCGACGGTCGCGATCTTGGTCGGGCGGATCACGGACGGGATGGAAAGACCGGCAAACCGCGGATCGGAAAGCGGCACGTCGTGCGGCCAGGCGCGGTTCTCCGCGGCCGTCATCATCACCACCCAGATCAGGCCCGTGGCCTGCTCGTGCGCCGGTCGGGAGACGACGAGAGCCGGCCGCCGCTGCCGGACCGGCCTGTCGGTGTAGGGGAAGGGCACCGAGACCACGTCGAACCGGTCAAAGATCGCCATAACCCTTGCGATCCGCCTCGGACGCCCACTCGGAGAAGCAGGCAAACGGATCGTCGCCCTCGGCCGGCGCCCGCACGACGCGGATGTCCTCGCCGTCGATCACGAAGGCGAAGCTATCTCCCGGCTTGAGCCCTAGCGCCTCACGAGCCTCCTTCGGGAGCACGACCTGGGCCTTGGCGCCCAACCTGACTTTGCGAACCGTGACAGCCATGGGGGAATTCCTACCGTCATACCGTAGGAATATAGGCATCCTTCAGCCGTTCGCACAGGCCGGCAGGCTACCCCAGCCACTTCTCCCGGCTGATGTCGAGCCACACCGCGTCGAAGCCGCGATAGACCACGTTCCGGCGGTAGGCCATCCCGAGCCGCGCCATCACCGCGCGCGACGGGTCGTTGTCCGGCTTGGTCATGGCGAAGATCAGGTCCAACCCGAGGTCCCTGAAGCCGTAGTCGAGCGCGGCGCGCGCCATCTCCGTGGCGTAGCCCTGGCGCCAGGCGTCGGGATGGAGCGCCCACAGCACCTCGGTCTCGCCGAACTCGGGCACCCAGTTGAGGCCGCCATGGCCGATCAGCTCGCCGTCGCGGAACAGGCCCCACGGCGCGTAGCGGCGATCCTGCCAGGAGAGCTCGAAGCGCTCGATGGCGGCGCGCGCGGCGTCGAGCGGGTCGGCATCGGCAGGCGACAGCCACTTCGCCACTTCGGGGTGAAAGCGCATGCCCGCATAGAGTTCGGCATCGGCGGCGACCAGCGGGCGCAGGGTCAGCCGTTCAGTCTGGAGGACGGTCATCCTTGACCGACTTTACACCAGCGGCAGACCGGCGAAACCGCCTGCCTCACGGTGGCGCACGGTACGCGCACAACGACCGCCCGATCCCAGCCATTGATGCAAAACCATTTACAATGACCGCAAAACCACTGGATATAGTTTCGCGGCAGGGAGGACGGGGCGTGAGCGAAGAGCGTGAGGGGCGGACGAACGGCGCGCGGCACGGGCTGCGGTTCTATGCCCGGTGCGCGCGGGAAGCCTGGCGGGGGTCGTGGAACGTCGCCAATGCCTGGCAGCTCGTGCCGGCGCTGCTGCTGCTCTCGGTCGGCGCATGGCTCGCCGGCGTCAAGCCGCACTATCCCGACATCCCCTACAGCGAGCCGATCGGCATGGGCCTCTTCGTGTCCACCGCATGGTTCGCGGTATTCCTCGTGCGGCTCGTGGCGACGCCGCCCCGGCTTGCCCGCCTCGATGCCGAGTTGCCGATGCCGGACCGGCGGTCCGCCGCCCTGTCCGTGATGCCGATCCTCGCTCTGCCCGCCCCCGAGCCGACGCCGGCC
>Ga0268266_10000932_pt1 | contig 37313 bp, 27 predicted proteins | sample KBSS13metaG_FD_190356 | JGI IMG/M metagenome (GOLD analysis project Ga0268266, IMG submission 190356) | Switchgrass rhizosphere microbial communities from Kellogg Biological Station, Michigan, USA - KBS S1-3 metaG (SPAdes) (version 2) | ecosystem: Host-associated > Plants > Roots > Rhizosphere...
CCTTGGTGCTGGGAGGGTCCATGGGGAACGGCTTGGCGACCCAACCCTGGTCATAGTCGCCCCAGAACGTGACGTAGTAGTGGAGCTTGCTGAACTTCCAGGTCCCTTTGTCATTCACGTATTCGTTTTCGTAGATGCCCCCGCCCCAACGGCCCTTCCCGTCACGCGAGAGCTGCACATCACTGCGCCAACGTGCCTTGGCGGTACGGTTGTCCGCGGACACGTTGATGATCGGTTGCACCATCACGTAGTTGTTGAGTTGCCCTTGCTCGAGACCTTGGGGCCCCATCAGGGACAGGGCGCGTTGGACATGAGCGCTGCCGACATAGACACCGCTCTGGCCGAATTCGTAGGTTCCGTCGTGAGCAAACAGGGCCGCGGCCTGCTGCCACTGACCTTTGTCGATGTAGTAGCCGTACATGGCCTGCAGGTTCTCGAGCGCGCGGACGGAATGGGTGCGCGCCAGCTGCAGCTCTTTGGCATCCGCCTGGGCTTCGAGCTTGCCCAGAGCGTCATCAGGCCGCTGGGGCGGGATGAACGGCGCGCGGCTTTGAATGGCCTTCAGTAGGCCGTTGGCATAGTGATACGGCGGCACGAACACCGTCGGGAACGGCGCGTACTGCTGCGGCGCCGGCGCGTCAGGCGGAAACTCCTTGGCCACAGCGGACTGCCAGTCCCCGGTCGCCGGCTTCAGTGACGCCCAACCTCCTTGGTAAGGAGCCTCGAAATTCAGGTAGTAATGACGTGCGGAGATCTTCCAAACGCCACCCTCCTTCACATAGTCGTCCTCGATGACGGCATCGCCCCACGTGGCGGACTTTTTGTACTCACCCAGCAGGCCCCATTCGCGCCAGCGGGCGTGAGCGCTATTGCCATCGGCGGACACAGTCACCACCGGTTGCAGTTGCATGCGCAGGTTGAGGCGGCCGAACGGCAGCCCCGGGCCGTCCTTCATACTGCCCCCGCCGTGGCGAGTCAGGAGCTCCCGGATCCGGGCCTTGCCCTTGTAGACGCCATCCATGCCCCATTGGAACGTGCCGTCGTCGGTGAACAGGTCGGCGGCTTCTCCAAAGTATCCTTTGTCCGTGTAGTAGCCGAAGGCGCGCCCCAGGCGCTGCACCTTCGTGATGGCTTCCACGGTAGCCGTCTCTTCGGCCATGACCTTGAGTCGAGCTTTCAAGGCGGTGAGGCGGGCCGCCTCGTCTTTCGCGCAACCCATGCCACAAACCGCGAGACCCAGCGACAGGCCCAAGGCCAGCCGGACTGCTCTGGGAGAAAAGCTCATGGACACCCCTGTTCGGTAAAACCGCGGCGCCGACAATAGCCCACCGGCGCCGGGGTTTCATGACCGGGATGGAAGGCAAATTGCCTTTTGTGCCATCTCGCGGACAGCGAAGTCACTGGACAGCGAGGCTCGGCCGCACCGGTCAGCGTCACTCCGATCTCAGGCGCACCTTCACATCCAGGTACGCCGCATGGATCAAACCATCGAGCGCCTTCGAGTCGAGCCCGTGGCCGGGCCTCACTTTCACGTGGCGCATGTTCTTACCGGCGCCTTCGAGCAGGCCGGCGGGATCGTCGAGGTGGGCGCCGTAAAAGAAGCCGACATTGGTGTGGCTCTTGAAGACATTGACGTAACCGAACGGCACGTCCTCCACGCAGGCGACTGGGCAGCCGTCGTGCATGAGCTCCACGACGTCGCCGCCGCAGGCGCGCATTTTCCTGAACCAGGTGCGCGCAACGCCCGTCAGCGCATCCGCTTTGTTGAGCCACTCCTCGATGACCGGATCACGTTTTCCGGCGCCAGACAGTCGAAACAGCGCCGTGTTGGCCACGGAACCCTCCCCAGATAGGTGACTCAGGCCCATACCGCCTGGCTATTGTGCCTGATCCGCTCGAAGTCGATCGCCGTGCTCAGCGGCGCGGTACCAGGCGCAACAGGTATCCGTCGGTCGTCAGCACATAGATCAGGCCGTCCGGCCCCTGGCGCACGTCCCGGATTCGCTGATTCCGGTCCGTGAGCAGGTGCTCCTCCCCGACGACCCGTTCGCCGTCGATGACCAGCCGGATGAGGGAGCGTCCTTTGAGGGAACCGGCGAACAGGTTGCCTTTCCATTCGGGGAATCGATCGCCGTTATAAAAAGCCAACCCCGAAGGAGCGATGTCTGGAAACCAATAGTAGATGGGTTGCTCCATGCCGGCCTTGGCGGTGAGCCCGGAGCCCACCACCTTTCCCGAGGTGTATTGCCGCCCGTAGGAGATGACCGGCCACCCGTAGTCGCGCCCGGAGCGGATGATGTTGATCTCATCGCCGCCTGCCGGCCCGTGCTCCACCTCCCACAGCTCCCCGGTCTTGGGATTGATCGTGGCACCTTCGGGATCGCGAACACCGAACGCGAAAACATCCGGTGGGACCAGGGGGTCATTCAGAAACGGATTGTCCTTTGGCGCACTGCCATCGGTGTTGATCCGGCTGATCCGGCCGGCGAAATTCTTGCGGATGGTGAGGTCGGTTTCGTAACTGGTCCGGCCGCCACTCAAGTCGCTGTTGTAGAAGCGGAAGCGATCGGCGCCCGTGGCGAACAGTGTCCCATCGGGCGCAAAGGCCAGCCGACGTTCCGTCCCCTGGAGGATGACCGCGACATCCTCCAGCCGGGTCTCATCCTCGCTCAGGCGTGCCCGCGCAACCTGCTCCATCCCCAGCGACTTCATTCTACGGCGCTCCGCCACGGACAGATTGAAGAGGCGATCGTAGGCGAACGTTTCCGGCCAATAGCCCGCAGGCTCACCCGAGGGCGGCGCGAAATAAGAGAAATACACAAAGCGATTGTGCGCAAAGTCGGGATCCAGCACGACATCGTGCAGACCTTGCGCGGCGATCGTCTTGACCGGCGGTACGCCCTCCACCGCTGTATGCACACCTTGCGCAGTGACGATGCGCATCGTGCCTCTGAATTCGCTCACCAGCAGCTTGCCGTCGGGCAGAAATGCCAGTGACCACGGCGAGGCCAAGCCTCCCGTCACGACTTCCACCGCAAATCGAGTGCTCGATTTTCTGGTGGGCGCCTGGGTCTGCCCAGCGAACGCGGGCTTGGGAGCCGGCACGGAGGTGGGCGTCTGCTCGTCCGCTGTGAAATTGTCTGGCGGCACCGCGCGTGTGGGCTCAGCCGCAGCGGCAGCAGCCGCGGCGGTAGCGGCCGCGATGGCGGCCAAAATTACGATTTTCATGGAAATGTGCGCTTGACCGTGAAGAAATATTCTCTAGGGCGACCCGGCGTACCGATTTCGACGTAGTACGGCGGCCCGAGGTTGGGATTCTCACTCACGTAGTAGAACTTGTTCGTCAGGTTGGTGACCGCCAGCGCCGCTTCCCACAGTTGGCTCGAGTCTTTCCACGCGATGCGGGCGTTCGCCAGCCCCCTGCCCCCGATGTGGTTGGTCACGTCATTCACCGGCAGGGTCCAGATTTCCGAGCGGTAGCTGTAGTCGATCCGCGGGGTGATGGACATGCCGTTCGGGAGATCGAACACGTATTGCGTGCCGGCAGAGATCGTCAACTTGGGAGCATAGATGTTCTGCATGCCGATGGTGACACCGGAGAACGGGTTGGTCCGCGTATAGCGGAAGTCCATGTAGCCCACGGACGCATCGAAGCTCCAGTGTTTCGTCGGGCGAACCTGCGTCTCGAACTCGAATCCTTTCACATCCGCATCACCCACGTTTTCGGTCGCAGCACAGGGAGCGTCCGGAAACGGAGAGATGTTGTCGCACTTCAACACCTGGAGCTGGATGTCCTTGTACTTGCTGTAGTACGCGGCCAGGTTGACACGCGCATGATGATCGAGAAATTCGCTCTTCAAACCCACTTCGTAGGTCGTGAGCGTCTCGGGATTGAAGTTCACCACCTGGGAAGCGAAATAAGGGCGTGGATTGACGCCACCGCCCTTGAAGCCGGTGGCAACGTCGGCGTAGGTCAGCAGGTCATCGGTAACGCGGTAGTCGATCGCGGCCCGATAGTCGAAGCGGTTGCCCGCGAAATTTCCCGTCACGTTCTCCAGGGAGCTCAGGGGCGGGAATGGCTTGCCGTCCAGCCCCAGCCGATTGAACGTGAAATCCTTCGTATCGTTGGTGTAGCGGCCGGCCAAGGTGAGATCGAGCCGGTCGGTGGCATGGACGACGAAGTGTGCGAAGCCCGACTTCGAGCGCGTGCGGACGGGGTCATCGAGCAGGAAATCCAACCCCAGTCCACCACCCCCTGGAGTGAATCCGCCGGGGAGCGCGATGCGGCCCGACGAGAACCCGCGAGCATCATAGTAAAAGGCACCCACCGTCCAATCCAACCGCGTACTGACAGAGCCGAGCAGCCGCACCTCCTCGGTGAACTGGCGGGTCTGCATGCTCCAGATCTGGTCGACGATGTCCGCCGCAGAAGCGTCTCCTTGTTGGGTAAAGACGGTGTGCTCCTGTCGGTACCCGGTAATCGACCGCAGGCTCATGTTGCCGGGAAGCACGATATCCAGACTGTTCGAGACGCCCCAGGCATTCAAAGGCGAGGTGCGCGAGAAGGAGAACGTGTCGGACCCCGGGAAGGGACGCCCCTGGTTGGTCTCATAGTTCGTATAACACGTGGGGCACGTCATGAAGTTCGCGGTCCCCGCCCACGAGGACGACTGGCTCAGCAGCTTCTCGGCCGGGTTTTCCGAGTTGTCGTTGGTGACGTCGGCGATCAACGTGTCGGTGATCCGGTCGCTGGCAATCCAACGCAGTGATGCGCGGGCCGCCACCACACTCTTGCCTCCCTCGGTGCCGATGCTGCAGTTCGACGTCAGGTGACGGTTTGAACCGCTCAGCCCTGGTCCCAGGTTAAGCGGGAGCCCCGTTGCGCACGTGTAGTCGAGCTCGGTCAGGTAGCCATCCTCGTGAATGGTGCCGGCCGAAACGCGGGCATAGAGCGTGTCGGGAATCAGCGTGATATTGGAGGCACCGCGAGCGAGGTAATGATTGAAGCTGCCGTAACCCGCCTCGACATACGCATTGGCCTCAGGACCCGGCGTCGTTGAGAAGAGCTTCACGGACCCACCGATGGAGTTCTTGCCCTCCAGCGTGCCTTGAGGACCGCGCAGGACCTCGACACGATCGGCATCGAGCAGCTCGAATATCGAGCCCGACAACATCCCGTAATAGACGTCGTCGATGTAGATGCCCACGCCGGGCTCCAAGGCGATATGCGGGTCGGCCTGCCCGATGCCGCGGATCGTGACGCTGGCGGATTGCCCGAAGCCGTAGGCGGCCGGGGCGATGAAGACACTCGGCGCGTGATTCGCCGCATCCGCCAGGTCGGACATGCCCCGTGCGGCCATGGCCGCCGCATCCACGGCGGTGATGGCGATGGGCGTGTCCTGTACTTTCTCGCTCCGGAACTGCGCCGTTACGACGACTTCCTGGAGCTGGCCCGAATCGGCTTTGACCTGTTGCTCCTCGTCGGCTGCCCACGCCGACGCGCCCCCTACCCACCACACCAGACCCAGAATCGTCGTCGCCCAAGCCTTGATCTTTTTCATAAGCGGACGCGCTGCCCCCCTTCGGTACGCAGCCTCGATTATGAGAAAGGGGCCCGGGAAATCTTCCGGCCTTGCGAAGTGATTCTTTCTGGCAAGCGAAGCCCTGCCAGTGAGATCGCAGAAAGAGCGTTACATCGACAGGATGGCGCGCCGCGGCGGCCGATGGGCACTCGCCGAGCGGTACTGCCGCGGCGCCATTCCGTAGGCGCGGCGGAATTCGGTGGAGAAGTAGGCCGAGCTGCCGAATCCGCAGGAGAGTGCAATTTCCGTGATCGATGTGCGCAGTTTCGCCGGATCCTCCAGCAGGGCGACCGAGGCGGCCAGGCGACGCTTGCGCAAGTACCCGGACGGGGTGATGTCGTCCGAGGCGAATGCCATCTGTATGTAGCGTGGCGACAGGTGAAGATACTTCGCGATCGAGGCAACACACAGATCCGGCCGGGCGAAGTGCTTGTCGATGAAGGCTTTGACCTGCAGGCGGCGCACTTCCAACGTGCTGGCCGCCGCACCGGGGTCAACGGCAGCGCCCTGCTGGGGCATCATTGTCAGCATCCCCAGGAACGCGCGGACGAGCTTGGGGCCGGCCTGCTCGAACTGACCGGCCTTGGTCAGGGTCCACGCCGCGTCCATGATTTCCGACAGCACCTTTCCGACACCATACCCGAGCGCCAACCGCCGGCCGATCATGGGCGAGCCGAGGGGAACATACTCGTGCAACAGCTCCTTCGCGACCAGGAGGCTGCGAGTCGTGTAGTCACGCTGCATGGTCCAGTCGAGCGGCATGTCGGCGTCGTAGACCAGGAAATCGCTCGCTTGCAAATGCAGGATGGACCCGTCGTAGAGCCGGGCACGCGACGGCTGGTCGGCGGTGTAGATGTAATAAAGACCCGAGCCCGTGGGCCGTGAGCTCGTGTGGACCAGTGACAGGGGTGCCATTTCCGCGTGGGAGAAGGCTACACCGTCCGCCTGGGCCCAGGTCAGCGAGGCGGGGCGAGGATCGGCGCCCAGGGGCCGAGCCATGTACGTCGCTCGAAACACCTCGGAAATAATGCTGCTGATGAGACCAAAGCGCTCCACAACGTTGGACGCGTTGACCTCGATCGAATGACTGTTCATCATCCTGCCCCCTCGAGATGTTCAGCAAACACCGCCGGACGATGTGACCTTCTGTGGTCATCTTGTGTCGTCAGACTAGCATAGCCCTCTGGAGCCTGTCTGAGTAATGCTCGCCTACTGCGGCCGCCCCTCAGCGGCATCTTTCGGCGATCGTTCCTCTTACATAGTACCGGGCTACGCCCGGTAACGATCGCCTCTTGTCTTCATAAGATTTGGCTGCTCGCTGAGGGTCGCCCTCGCTACGGCGATCATTACTCAGACAGGCTCCTACCCGGGCATAGTCGCAGTAGCAGCGTGCCGCGATCGGACAAGGCAAGTGAAGTGCGAAGGGACTTCGCGTGACGGCCCGTTATCGTGATGAGGCCGTCGGGGCCGGACAGATCGGCAATCTCACGCAACACGAGCGCGTGCTCCACCCCCAGCAGCCGCGAGAAGCTGCGGCTGTCGGCAATGCCCATGTCGATGGCCACGAGGATGCCCGCACCCAGAGGGGAAATCGGCGCCGCATTCCCCTCCAGCAAGGCATCGACCCGTGACATGAACAGTTGACTGTCGGGAGCCGCGCTCATCAGGCGGCGCTGTGCTGCCTGGGTCGCACGCTCACGATGACGGATTTCGAGGTCGGTGTGTCGCTCATCTCGCCGAAGCTGTTGAGCGGCACCAACACATTGAGCTCCGGGTAGTAACCGGCGATGCAACCGCGCGGGATGTCGTAAGGCACGAAGCGAAAGGCCTCCGCCACCCGGCTCACGCCATCAGCGTGCTCGCCGACGATGTCAGCCGTGTCGCCGGCTTCACAACCCAGCTCGGCCAGGTCCTGCGGATTGATGAACACGACGCGCCGCTCGCCGTAGACGCCGCGGTAGCGATCGTCCATGCCATACACCGTGGTGTTGTATTGATCGTGTGAGCGGAATGTTTGCAACACGCACAATCCGCGACCGTCGCGGGCGCGCTGGAACTCGGTTTGCTCGGGCAAGGCCCCGATATAAAACTCCGCCTTGCCGGAGAGGGTGTGCCACTCCCGATCGCGCGCGGTATTTTTCAAATAGAAGCCGCGTGGTTTGCGCAAACGCGTGTTGTAGTCCTGGAAGCCCGGGATCGTGGCGGCGATGCGATCGCGGATGCGATCGTAGTCGTCCGCAAGCTGCAGCCAGTCGACCTTGTCCGAACCGACGGTGGCAGCGGCAATACCCGCCACAATGGCCACCTCGGACCGCAACACCGGTGAGGCCGGCGCATTGATGCCGCCGGAGCCATGGACCATGCTCATGGAGTCTTCGACGCTGACGATCTGCGCGACGCCCTTCGAGTTTCGGTCGATTTCGGTGCGCCCGAGGCACGGCAGGATGAAGCTGACTGTTCCCGGCACCAGATGTGAATGATTGAGCTTGGTGGCGATGTGCACGGTCATCCGTAACGAGGCCAGCGCCTTCGCGACGAGAGCACTGTCAGGCGTGGCGCGCGCAAAGTTGCCACCCAGCCCAATGAACGCGTGGGCACTCCCGTCGAGCATCGCGCCAATCGCGGCCAGCACGTTGTGACCCGGCTCGCGGGGCGCCGTAAATCCGAATTCGCGCTCGAGCGCATCGAGGAATGCCGCGGGCGGATTCTCGTTGATGCCTACGGTGCGATCGCCTTGTACGTTGGAGTGGCCGCGAACCGGGCACAATCCCGCGCCCGGCCGGCCGATATTCCCACGCAGCAACATGAAGTTGGTGATCTCACGGATCGTCGGCACGGAATGCCGATGCTGGGTAATGCCCATCGCCCAGGTGCATATGACATTGCCGGCGTCGAGGTAGGTTTGCGCGGCTGCCTCGATCTGCGCCCGGGTCAATCCGGACTGATCCTCGATCTGCTCCCAACTCGTCGCATCCACGCTGGCGCGGTATTCGGCGAGCGCCTGCGTATGTTGCGCCAGGAACTCGCGATCCAGCAGCGAGGGACGACCGGCCGCGAGCGCCGCATCATCGGCGGCGAATACGGCCTTGCTCATCCCGCGAACGGCGGCCATGTCGCCGCCGAGACGCACCTGGAAATAGTGGCTCGCGATCTCGGCACTCCCGCCACGAAGCATCTCGAGTTTGTTTTGCGGATCGGCGAAGCGCTCCAGCCCGCGCTCGCGAACCGGATTGAACACCACTACCTTGGCGCCGCGTAGCGCCGCCTTGCGTAAGTCACCGAGCATGCGGGGATGGTTGGTGCCCGGATTCTGGCCCAACACGAAGATGGCATCCGCCGCTTCGAAGTCCTCGAGCTTCACGGTACCCTTACCCACACCAATGCTCTGGCGCAGGCCGACCCCGCTCGCTTCGTGGCACATGTTCGAGCAATCGGGAAAGTTGTTGGTGCCGTAGAGCCGCACGAACAACTGGTAGAGAAACGCTGCCTCGTTGCTGGCGCGGCCGGAGGTGTAGAACTCGGCCCGATTCGGGCTGTCGAGTCCTCGCAGGATCGCACCGATTGCGGTGAACGCTTCCGCCCAACTCACCGCAAGATAGCGATCGCTTTGCGGATCGTATCGCAGGGGCTGCGTCAGGCGGCCCTGGTGCTCGAGGTCGTAGTCCGACCACGCGCGCAGCGCGGTGACCGTGTGCTGCGTGAAGAAGGCCGGCGTCGTGCGCTTATCCGTGGCCTCCCACGCTACGGCTTTCACGCCGTTCTCGCAGAACTCGAATGAGGAGCCGTGCTCGGGGTCACCCCAGGCGCACCCGGGACAGTCGAAGCCGTCGGGCTGATTGGCTTTCAGCAAGGTGCGCGCGCCGGTGAGCGGCTGGCCACTGGCCAGCAGGCGCTTGCCGCAACTCTTCAGAGCTCCCCAACCGCCCGCGGCCGCGGCGGGCTTACCGAGAAATGTGGGCTTGGTCACGATCAAATATGCACTACAGTTCAGATATCGAGATACTCATAGTACCAGAGACACATGAACCTTAGGCTGCAAACCCAGTAATTCAAGACTTATGCACGGCTGCGCGGCGCAGCAATGACATAACCCGTAGATATGAACTGTATTGCAAGACTGAAAATGCAACGCGCATCGTCCCTGTCTATCGGAGTCATCGAGAAAAACGACTACGCCGGCGCGGGGCCGCGAATATATTGAGTTCAACTTCGACCAGGCAGGAGCGAGAGATGAGCGCAGCAATCGAATCCAAGTGTCCTTTCCATCACACCCCCGGTGGCGGTACCGCCAACAAGGACTGGTGGCCCAGCCATCTGCCAGTGGATTTGTTGCATCAGCATTCCGCGAAATCCAACCCGATGAGCGCGGATTTCAACTATGCGCAGGAATTCAAGACGCTCGACCTCGCGGCTGTGAAAAAGGACCTCGCCGCCCTGATGACCGATTCGCAGCCCTGGTGGCCCGCCGACTTCGGGCACTACGGCCCCCTCTTCATTCGCATGGCGTGGCACAGCGCCGGCACGTACCGCACAGGTGACGGTCGCGGCGGCGGGGGGCGCGGTCAACAGCGTTTTGCGCCACTCAACAGTTGGCCTGACAACGCGAGTCTCGACAAGGCGCGGCGGTTGCTCTGGCCGATCAAGCAGAAATATGGTCGCAAGATCTCCTGGGCCGACCTGATGATTCTCGCCGGCAACGTGGCGCTCGAGTCGATGGGCTTCAAGACCTTCGGTTTTGCGGGCGGTCGTGCAGACGTCTGGGAGCCGGACCAAGACGTCTACTGGGGCACGGAGAAGAAGTGGCTGGGCGCGCAGACGCGCTATTCCGGAGATCGCGAGCTCGCCAATCCGCTGGCGGCTGTGCAGATGGGCCTCATCTACGTCAATCCGGAAGGGCCGGACGGCAAGCCGGATCCGGTAGCGGCCGCTCGAGACATCCGCGAGACCTTCGGTCGCATGGCCATGAACGACGAGGAGACAGTTGCCCTGATTGCCGGGGGTCACACCTTCGGCAAGACTCACGGCGCAGGCAACGCTTCACACGTGGGCGTAGAGCCTGAAGGCGGCGAGCTCGAGGCGCAGGGCTTCGGTTGGAAGAGCAGTTACGGCACCGGCTGGGCGGGTGATGCCATCACCAGCGGCCTGGAAGTCACCTGGACGACTACGCCGACGAAGTGGAACAACGATTTCTTCAAGCACCTGTTCGGCTATGAGTGGGAGTTGACGAAGAGCCCGGCCGGCGCACACCAATGGCGGCCGAAGAATGGCGCGGGTGCCGGCACCGTCCCCGACGCGCATGTCACGTCGAAGCGCCTCGGGCCGTCCATGTTGACGACTGACCTCGCGCTGCGTTTCGACCCGGCTTACGAGAAAATCTCGCGGCGCTTCCTCGAGCACCCGGAGCAATTCGCGGATGCGTTCGCGCGCGCCTGGTTCAAGCTGACACACCGTGACATGGGTCCACGTGCGCGCTATCTCGGCCCCGAAGTCCCGGCCGAAGAGCTCATCTGGCAGGATCCCATTCCCGCGGTGAATCACGAGCTCATCGACGAGCAGGACGTCTCCGCGCTCAAGAAAAAGATCGCAGCGTCGGGCCTGACCGTCACCCAGCTCGTTTCGACCGCCTGGGCGTCAGCTTCTACGTTCCGCGGCTCCGACAAGCGCGGTGGCGCGAACGGGGCTCGTATCCGGCTCGCGCCCCAGAAGGACTGGGCGGTCAATCAACCGCAGCAACTGGCGGCGGTGTTGAAGACTCTCGAAGGCATTCAGAGCGAGTTCAACAAGGCCCGGACCGGCGGCAAGCAAGTATCGCTCGCCGACCTCATCGTCCTCGGTGGGGCGGTCGGTATCGAGCAGGCTGCCAAGAACGCCGGGCACAACATAACTGTACCGTTCGCGCCTGGGCGCATGGACGCCTCGCAGTCACAGACGGACGTGGAGTCCTTCGCTCCGCTGGAACCGGTCGCCGACGGGTTTCGCAACTACCAACGGACTCGCTATGAGGTACCCGCTGAAGCGATGCTGATCGATCGGGCGCAGTTGCTCACGCTGACCGCGCCCGAGATGACCGTGCTGGTCGGCGGCCTCCGCGTGCTCAATGCCAACTTCGGCGCCACCAAGCACGGCGTCTTCACCCAGAAGCCCGAAGCACTGACGAACGACTTCTTCAAGAATCTGCTCGATATGCGCACGGAGTGGGAAGCGACGTCCGACACCAAGGAGACGTTCGAGGGTCGTGATCGCAAGACCCGTGAGCTCAAGTGGACCGCCACGCGTGTCGACCTGGTCTTCGGGTCCAACTCGGTGCTGCGGGCGCTTGCCGAGGTGTATGGCAGCTCCGATGCACAGGAGCAGTTCCTGAAGGACTTCGTGGCGGCCTGGACCAAGGTGATGAACCTGGACCGCTTCGACCTGCGCTGAGCGACTACTCTTTCCGCTATCGGGAGTCAGAACTTCCGGTAGCGGAAGCACTCCCTGCCGCAGGCCGCGGAACATAACTGACCGCGCGCCGGCGGCATCGACAATGTGACGCCCGGGGATCGTGGTGGGATAGCTGGCATAGGGGAACAGCTAACTGTCGGTGCGGAGGGATTACGTAGGTAGATTTACCGATCTACGTTCCAGACCGCTCCGTTAACTTCGCGAGCGGTCGCCTCACAGACTGCAACCGAGGGCTGAAGCGTTATGCCGCGCTACGTGATCGAAAGAGAATTCCCGGGCGAATTCCACTTGCCGACCGATGACCTGGGCGCCGGAATCTGTCTCACCTGCGTCGAGGCGAACCGGAACGAGAACGTCTTCTGGCTCCATTCGTACGTCAGCACGGATAAGAAAAAGACTTTTTGCATTTATGAAGCGCCCTCGCCGGAAGCGATCCGGCGCGCGACGAATCGTAACAAACTTCCCCTGACACGCATCACGGAGGTGCTCGTGTTGGATCCCTTCTTCTACCGATGAACGGCTCGCACCCAGACGATCGCCGCCGTGCCGCGGGCGATACGTTCCCGGATTACCGATCGCACACGGTTGATACACGGTTGCGACGAGTCCCACGGCCGAGCCAGGATTTGCGCGCGCTGATCGTTGCTCCCGACCCCGAGTCACGGGATACACTCGAGCGTCTGTGTCGCGCGAACGGATTGCAACCGCTGCCCGCCGCAGATACAGGGACTTTCGCGTTACGCCTGGCCAGGATGCTCCGCCCCGATCTCGTGCTCGTCGACTCGGACTTGTCTGACATGAATGGCCTCGACCTCCTGGAGAAGCTCGGCAATGACGCCATCGCGGGTGTAGTGGTGACCAGCCGCACCGATCTCGCGATACGGGCGTTTGAAACCGGTGCCTTGGACTATCTCCTCAAACCGGTCAGCGACAAGCGGTTTACGCAGGCGATCGCCCGGGCACGAACCCGGCTGCCCGGCGCGGCCAGGCGGCTACAGCCGGTCCGAAGCGATCGGGGCGCGGGCGACGCAACCTCCGCCCCCGTTTTGATCGGCGAGCGGCAGCATCGCATGTACCTGCTGGACCCGGCTCGCATCGACTACGTCGAGGCCCAGGGCAACTACGTGACGTTTCACATGGATGGGGCCGAATACCTCAGCCGCGACACACTCAAACGCCTGGAGCTGACCTTGCAGCCCCGCGGCTTCCTGCGGATCGAGCACTCGCTCCTGTTGAACGTTGGGGCCATTGACTACGTCGTACCCTTCGGACGCGGACGCTTCGTGTTTACGCTGCGATCGGGAATGTCCTTACGCTCCACCCCCACCTATCGGGCCGGCATCGTCGAACGCCTGCCGTTGGGCCGGAGCCGCCGCGAAGTGGCCGTAACCGACTCTGACGCTCCGGACCGCTGTTGAGCGGCACGCGACGTCGGACCGGAGATGGGTAGAATTGCCCAGGTCATGGAAATCCTGGAACGACAGGTTGAGCTCGAGGCCCTGGGCCGGCATCTGCGCGAAGTGAGCGCCAACGCCGGCAGGCTCGTCTTTGTCTGTGGTGAGGCCGGCATCGGCAAGAGCACGCTCGTCGAGCAGTTCATCAACAAGTCGCCGCGGGCCACCCGGGTTTTGTGGGGTCACTGCGATGCGCTCGAAACCTCGCGGGTCCTGGGGCCCTTGAACGAGGTCATCGCGGGGATGGGAATTTCCCGCAATACCAGCCCCACGGCATCGCGCGAGCGCCTGTTTCCAGAGGTGCTCGCGCAGTTGTCGCCGCCCAATCCGCTGCGCATCGTCATCCTCGAAGACCTGCACTGGGCCGACGAGCTGACACTCGATTTCGTACGGTTCATTGGACGGCGCATCCAGCATACGCGCTGCTTGTTGATCGCCACGTACCGGGACGACGAGCTGCCGCTCACGCATCCGTTGCGAACCGTGCTCGGCGAGCTCACGGCGGCTCACATAAGCCGTATGCGCCTGCTTACCCTCTCCTTGGAGGCCGTCACCCAGCTCGCCAACGGGTCCGGTCATGACAGCCAACATGTCTACGCCATCACCAGCGGCAATCCGTTCTTTGTGCGCGAGGTCCTGGCAGCACCGGGCAACACCGTTCCGGAAACAGTTCGCGATGCCGTACTGAGTCGGCTTTCTCAGTGCGCGCCGGAGGCTCGCGGGCTGGCGGAGCTCGTGTCGCTCATGCCGGGCGGCACTGAGTTGTGGTTGGCCCGCGCAATTCTGGGTGAGGTCAATTCTGCCGTGGATGCAATCACGGCGGCCGGGTTACTCACCCGTAGTGACCAACTGCTCACCTTTCGTCATGAGCTCGGCCGCCTGGCGGTGGAAAGCACGCTGTCCCTCACAGCGGCCCAAGCCCTTCACCGCAACATCCTGGCCCGCCTGAGCGAGCACCAGGCACACGTGTCGAGACTCGTGCATCACGCTTCCAAGGCAAACGAGGCGCAATCGGTGCTCCAATTCGCTCCGGAGGCCGCCACAGAGGCCTCGCGAGCCGGGGCGCATCGCGAGGCGGCATCGTACTGGATGACCGCGTTGCGCTACGCAGACCTTCTTCAGAAGCACGAGCAAGCGCCCCTTTGGGAGGCCCACGCCAACGAATGCCACCTGACCAACGATGTATCCCGGGGGATTCAGTCAGCGCAGCGCGCCCGCGGGCTCTGGCAGGCCTTGGGAAACATTCCCGCGCAGGCGCGCATGCTCCTGTTGCTCGGCAATCAGTTCTGGAAGGCCGGCGATCGCGTGCTCGCCGATCAGCATGTTGAAGACGCGACAGCCCTGCTGGAAACGCTGCCACCCTCGCGGGACCAGGCGATGGCGTATAGCGCACGGGCGCGACTGGCCATGACTCGGGGTAGTGTCGAAGAAGCCGTGGCGTGTGGCGAGCACGCCATCCAACTGGCCAAGCGCGTGGGCAGTGAAGACGTGCGTGCGCATGCGCTCAACAACGTGGGCTCGGCGCTCCTGAATTCGGGCGATCTCGACGGGATTCCGTTGCTGCAGAGAAGTCTTGCCATCGCTCTCGAGCACAACCTGCAGGATCACGCCGGTCGCGCGTATGCCAACCTCGTCAGCGGGGCGGCCGGCCAACATCTCCAGCCGCTCGCCAGGAAATACCTGGTCGAGGGAACCGAATATTGCGATGTGCACGAGGTCCAGGATTGCCTCAACTACATCCGGGCGTTCGGCGCTCACCTGTGCGTTGACAGTGGCGAGTGGGACACCGCCGCCCAGACCGCAACCGAGCTCCTGGACCAATACGGGCTCGCGGTCGCACAGCGTATTCCGGCCCTGCTCTCCCTGGCCCGGGTGCGAATGCGGCGTGGCGATCCGGGAGTCGACCCACTCCTCGATGAGGCGTGGCGGCTGGCAGCGCAGACCGGCGAGTATCAGCGTATCGGCCGTGTCGCGGCTGCCCGGGCGGAAGCTGCCTGGTACAACGGTGACCTTGCACGGGTGGCCAGAGAAGCGATCGAAGGCCAGCGCGCCGCGCCCAAGCGCAGCGACCCCTGGATTGCCAGCGAGTTGGCCTTCTGGCGAAATCGGGCTGACCCGTCGGCCCTGGCCGCCGGGTTGACCGAGCCCTATCAACTGATGGTGCGGGGCCGCTGGCGTGCCGCTGCCAAACTCTGGAAACAGCTCGGCATGCCTTATCAACAGGCCCTGGCGCTCATCGGGGCCGACGAAGAGGCCCAGAAAGAGGCCCTGACGATTCTCGAGAAGCTCGGTGCCGGCCCCCTCGCGGCGGTCGCTCGACAACGCTTGCGGGCCGGGGGTGTGCGCCGCATTCGAACCGGACCGAGGGCTTCGACGCGTGCCAATCTCGCCGGACTCACCTCGCGCGAATTCGAAGTGTTGAAACTGCTGTCTCGCGGCCTCTCCAACAATGAGCTCGCGCGCCGGCTACATGTTTCCAGCCGCACGGTCGAGCATCATGTCGCTGCGATCATGGAAAAACTAGCGGTTCGCTCACGTACCGAGGCTGTCGTGGCGGCATTCGGCCTGGGGTTGGCCAACTCGGATTGATCGATTTCGAACGGCGATGGGTCGCCCCGTGATGCCCTTCACGGTACCCACACCGGATCGTTGCGCTGCCGTGGGCTTTGCGGCAAGTTTCGCTGCCGCTACGCAACACCAAACAGGGAGTCATCATGAAGTTCGGTTCGAAAATCGCGGTTTGCCTGTTGGCCACCGCCGCCCTCGCAGGCTGCGCCTCCGTGCCGATGGCCTCGACGGACGCCGACGCCAAGGCCAAGACCTTCGTCGCGCCCCCTTCCGGGCAGGCGAACATCTACGTGTACCGCAACGAGACCTTCGGTGCCGCCATCAAGATGCCGCTCCTCCTGGATAACCAGTCGATCGGTGACACCGGTCCGCACACCTACGCGTTCCGCCAGGTCGCGCCCGGCAAGCACATGATCACCTCCAAGACCGAGAAAGACGTCAACCTCGAAGTCGATGCCCAGCCCGGCAACACGTACTACGTGTGGCAGGAAGTGAAGATGGGCATGTTTGCCGCTCGTTCCGCCTTGCACCTCGTCGATGAGAAGACGGGTGAGGATGGCGTGAAAGAGTGCAAGATGATCCAGTAATCACCTGACCTGAAGCGGCGGCGCCGAGCGACCGGTATCGCTCGGCGCAGCGCCGTCGCGCCATCATTTCGACAGGCAACTCGCCTGTCGAGCTTTCCTGGTCGTAGCCACCAGTGTAGCTTGGGGCCGTGAAGCCCCCTATTGAACCGATGCTCGCCACACTCGCGGACGAGGTACCGGCGGGCGCTTACCTGTATGAACCGAAGTGGGACGGCTTTCGGGCGATCATCTTCCGTGGCAAAGATGACGTGTACATCCAGAGCCGCGACGGGCGACCTCTCGATCGCTATTTTCCGGACCTGCACGAGGCCTTGCTCGAGCGCCTCCCCAGGAACTGCGTGATCGATGGGGAGATCGTGATCGCGACGGCGCACGGACTGGACTTCGATGCACTCCAGCTCCGGCTGCATCCAGCAGCCTCGCGTGTCGCCAAGCTCGCCAAGGAGACTCCCTCCTCTTTTGTTGCTTTCGATGTGCTCTCGATCGGCGCGCGCGACCTCATGACCACACCGCAAGCTGCGCGTCGTGCCGCACTCGAGAAATTGCTGGTTGATGTCCAACCACCCGTGTACCTGACACCGATGACGCGTGACAGGGGGACCGCGCTCGACTGGCTGACACGGTTCGAAGGGGCAGGCTTGGACGGGGTGGTTGCAAAGCTGGAGTCGGCGATCTACGAGCCGGGTAAGCGAGCGATGATCAAGGTCAAGCACGCACGCACCGCCGATTGCGTGGTGGCCGGGTTTCGCTGGCACAAGTCGGGCCAGGATGCCGTGGGCTCGCTGTTGCTCGGGTTATACGATGACGCCGGGGTGCTGCAACATGTTGGCGTGACATCGTCATTCACGATGACGGCACGGAGGCAACTCGCGAAAGAGCTCGCGCCGCTGCGCAAAGACGCAATGAAAAAGCACCCTTGGCGTGAGTGGGCGAGCGCCACCGCAGAGTCTAGCCGCATGCCAGGCGCACAGAGCCGCTGGAGCGCTGGTAAGAATCTCGCGTGGGAGCCGCTGAGGATCGAGCGCGTCTGCGAGGTGAAGTACGACCACATGCAGGGCGATCGCTTCCGACACGCGACGGTTTTCCTTCGCTGGCGACCCGACAAGCGGCCTCGGGATTGCCGCTACGATCAGCTCGAAGTCACCCGGCCGTATGAGCTCGCGCAGATCTTTGCCTCGCGGGTGTCAGTTTGACGTGCTTGGCTTGCGGCGGCGCAATGACGGCAATGGAAGTTGACACCGCTGACAATTGAGACTTAAATCGCGCTCGAGGGAACCGCCGCTGTAACAGCGAGCGGTATGGGGAGGGAATGCCAATGTTCCGGCTCATCACGCGCGGGCGCCACAGTGCCCTGCTGCTCCTGGCGGCTGTCTGTTTCGTTCCGCTGGCCACTCTCGCGGCAGACCCGGTGAGCGAGAACCGGCGCATGGACCCGGAAACACGCTTTGCCCTGCGGCCACCCGACGCCGCGGCGGTCACTCAACTCGACCAGCTCTTCCGCAATCGCCAGTTCAGGAACGCGTTCCTCCTCTACAACATGCTGGTCCAACCTCAAGGCGTGTGGCTCACCGGAGGCACGCCCACCGAGGTCGCCGAGCACGTTGAAAAAACCCTGCGCCAAGCAGCGCTGGAGCACGCGCGGGCGGTGTTTGTTCTATACAACATACCCGGGCGGGATTGCGGCGGCTATTCGGCGGGCGGCGCGGAAACGACACCGGCTTACGCGACCTGGATCGACGCCATCGCCGGCGCGATCGGCGAACGCCGTGCGATCGTCATCCTGGAACCCGATGCCCTCGCCAATCTACCGAGCGATTGTGGCTACGACCCGACGGGACAGCTCACCATCGATCGCTATACCCAACTCGCCGACGCGATCGGAGCGCTCGAATCGCATCCCGGCGCGCAGGTTTATCTCGATGCGGGGCACAGCCATTGGCAATCGGTAGGCACTATCGCCAGTCGCCTCGTCAAAGCGGGTCTCGCTCGCACGCAGGGATTCTTCCTCAACGTCTCGAACTACCAACCCACCCCCGCGCTGGTCCAGTACGGTACCTGGATCGGCGAATGCATCGCGTTCGCCAGCGACCCGTCCCAGGGCGGCTGGCGCCTGGGTCACTACGACTTCTGCGGCAGTCAGTACTTCCCGGCGAATGCCGACGACTACAGCACCTGGGGACTGACGGATGCCTGGTACGCGCAAAACCTGTCGGCGCCAGCGCAAAACCCACCGCATTTTGTCATCGACACGAGCCGCAACGGTCAGACGCACGCTACGAACGCCACGTCTGACCCGACCTATGCAACGGAATCGCCTGGCCGAATGACCTCGTTCGGGCTCGCGCCTTACAACCAGGCCGCCGCGACGATCGCGACGCTGGCCGGTGGTGATTGGTGCAACCCGCCGGGGTCCGGTGTTGGAGTGCGCCCGACCAGCCGGACGGGTAACCCGCTCGTGGACGCGTTCCTCTGGGTCAAGACGGTGGGAGAATCCGATGGCCCCTGTGACTCCGCGGGCGGCGCGCGGGCGTGGGACTACAACGTTTACTCCAAGCCGGGGTGGCCGACGATCGCGACGGAGCAGGCACTGTTCGATCCCCTCTGGGGCTTGAACGATCCGCCTGCCGGAGCGTGGTTCCCCCAACAGGCGTTGCAACTCGCGCAGCTCGCCGTGCCGGCGTTGCCCCCGGTACCGCTGCTACCTCGATAGATAGATGTCAGGGCTTCCGAGCATGCGTACAGGCCGGAACATGACCTGGGTCACATTCTGTCACATGCGTGTTTCGCATTCTCCCGCGTGACGGTATCAAGGGGCGGTCCGCAGACCGCCGGACCCGGCACGCGAGGAGAGCTGATGGAAGGATTGACCGACGGGGAGCTCGAGCAGCTACGCAAGACGTTCGACGCCTGCGACCTCAACGGCGATGGCTTCATCAACCCGGAGGAGTTCCACGCTCTGCTGATCAAGCTCGACGGCGACGTGTCGCGAGAGGAATGCCAGCTCGACTTCGATGTGGCCGACACCGAGGGTGACGGTTACATCGGCTTCAAGGAATTTGTCATCTGGTGGACCGGCTGAATGCGCCGCAGCTGCAGCCGCCCGCGGTTGCGGCTCAGCGTTCGTGCAGGGTAAACGAGTCGGCGGGGATCATGATCGTCGGCGAATCATCCTCCTCGGTGAGCGGGTGGATTTCCAGGGTCTCGCCCGCCAGGCCGGACTGCTCGAACGGTTGCCGCGAGCTCATGCGATAGAACGCGGCAGGCGCATCGAGGGGCTCGCTGAAATAGAACCCCTGCCCGTAATCGCATCCCATCTGCTGGAGCGCGGTGGCAGCCGCCTCCGACTCCACGATTTCCGCGATCGCGGTGAGCCGCAGGCTGCGCGCCATCTGCACCATCGCGGCGGTCAGGCCGGTGGCGGCCTGGTCGGGGCCGTTGCGATTGACCAGCGGGCGATCGATCTTGACGAAATCGAACGGGAACAGTTGCAGATGGCTCAACGAGGAGTAGCCCGTCCCGAAGTCATCGAGCATGAGTTGGAAACCCATGCTGTGCAGCTTGTCGAGCGTGTCACGCGCGGCGGCCACGTTGCTGATCAGTGCCGCCTCGGTCACCTCGAACTTCAGCAGGCCGGCGGTCAAGCCCAGCTCACTCACACAGCTGGCGATGTAGTCCCCCAACCCGGGATCGCGCAACGTGGTCGGCGAGAGATTGATGCTGATGAAGAACGGCAGGTCCGCCGGTAAACGCTGGCGCCAGTCCAGTGCCAGGCGGCACACCCGCAGAATGACCCACCGGGCGATCGGCCCCATCAGGCCGGCGTCTTCGGCAATGCCGAGAAACTTATCCGGCGCCAGCACGCCCTCCACGGGGTGATACCAACGCAGGAGCGCCTCGGCGCCGACCATCATCCGGGTCTGCAATTCCACGATCGGTTGGAACAGCAGCTGCAACTCGTGCTTTTGCAAGGCAATGTGCAAGTCGGCCTCGAGACTCACCAGGGTGGCCGCCTGCCCCGCCATGTTGGGCGCGTAGATGACGATCTTGTGCTCCTGCTGCCGGGCCGCGACATTCAAGGCGAGGTCCGCTTCGCGCATCACGTCTTCGACGCGCTGCTGCCCGGACTCCGCGAATGTAATGCCGATCGTGGCCGACACCAGCAGCCGCTTGCGGCGCAGCTCGAACGGGGATTGCAACTTCTGTTGCAGCTGCAGCGCGAGCCGCAGAACCGCCTCGTTGGCGGGCGCCTCGGGCAACAACAACGCCAACTGGTCCTCGCTCCATCGCGCCAACACGCCGCCGAAGGCGGCAGCCGGCTCTTCGAAGTCGCGCGCGGCCTGGACCATCAACTCATCGCCGGCGGTATGTCCCAACATGTCGTTGATGACCTTGAACCGTGACACGCCCACCAGTACGACGGCAATGCGTTGGCGGCGCCGGGTGCGCAAATCGCGCAGCGCGCGGTCGAGCTGGTCCATGAAACTGCGTCGATTGGGCAAACCGGTGAATGCGTCGTGGAACCGCGCGTGCTCGAAAGTCTCCTGCAGGCTCAAACGCTGCTGCATCTCCCGCGCGAGGTCCTGGTTGGCCGCATGTAGCCGCTTGCGTGCGCCCGACAACTTGGACTGGGCACGTTGCAACGCATGGGACAGGTCGTGGACACCGAAGGCGAACATCCAGGCGAGAAACACCAGGAGCCCGATCGCGGAGGCCAACTGGGTCGGGGCGTACCAACCGTCATGCGGCCGGACAGAAAGCTGCAAGTAGCTTCCAGGAATCGCCGCGTCGAAACCCGCGGGCAACCGGATCGTCACGGCCACCGCATCGCTCACCCGTTGTGTGTCCGAAGTGACGAAGGACCGCGAGCGAGCACTCCGCGGCTCGACTTGCGCCAGCTCGAAGTCGTAGCCCATGTTCACCAGGCGCCCCAGGTGTGCCGGTGCAATCAGCGCGTCGAGGTTGGCGAAGGCAACCGCCCATTCCTGCGGGTGCCCGGCTCCGGATGCACCGCGCCTCAGGACTGGCACCCGGGCCGCCACGAGCCAGTCACTGCCCTGGCGTATCGGCCCCAGCACAGCCGGCCGTACGACCGTGACGTCGCTGGGCAACGCCGCCCACTCGCTCGAAATCGCAGCCGCGAGGGCGGAATCGGCTGGCCGCGCGGCAAGCACCTCGCCGTTGGCTCCCAACCAGAACGCGCCTGCAGCGACGGGTAGCGAGTCGTCATCACCGGCGGACGGCTGCTCGCCCAGTTTTGCCTGTTTGAGGGCCAGCCCGGCCAGAACCTGGATCTGCGGCTCGATCTTGCCGACAAATCCCGCGGCAAGCTTCACTGCCTGTTCCCGTGCCACGGCCTCGTGATGCTGCACGCTCAGATAGATGAGGCGCGAGCCGGCGCCGAGAATGACAGCCAACACCGCGACAGTCAGCAGCCAACCCGAGCCGGTTTTGCGCATCCGTAGCATCAGTGTGCGGCTCCCAGCGATCCCAGGTGGAACATGAACCCCAACGTCAACGTCCACCGTTTACTGCCCGACAGGTTGAGGAAGTCCGTGGTCAGGCTCACGTCGGTACGGCGACCAAACGTCTTCGCGGCACCGATATAACCTTCCCTGAGGATGTGCCCCGGAGAGACGATACCGAGCGAGATAATGGTCGGCGAGGCGCGCCCATAAACGCCGCCTGCCAGCAGATTGACGGCTTTACTGTAGTGGTCGATCCGTACGGAGGTGAGCTCGGTTCCCAGGTTTCCCCCGGCCGAGTCCTGGAAGCTCACCGTGGTGAGCCACTGTGGTGTCCAGAGGTAGGAAACCCCGATTTTCGGCAGATGGCCGTGGGTCGTCTCCACGTCGATGCGCCGCTCTTCCAGCAACACGGTGAGCTGATGGAAATAGGTCCCGCTCACACCCGCCGCTTCAATGCGATATTTAAGAGCGTGAGGCCCATCATGACCCGCACCTTCATGCGCCTCGCCATAGAACGTGTAACGCCCATCACCGATGTTGCTCGAGACAGACCCGCCCAATGATCCGAATGTCCAATGTGCCGCGCTGAGGGTCTGGTGTTCGGCACCCAGGGTCAGCAGAGTGTCGGTGTTGAAGTTGTGCAACCAGCCGACCGACCCTCCTCCACCGCCATTGGTTCCAGGCAGGGTGGACCCGTTCCCGACCAACGAGATCCGATCCGCTGCCGTCGATGTGGCTGCGGACACAGTGTACGGCGCGAGCAACCCTACCAGTACCGCGGCGGCGCGTATCGTGGCCGTCATTTGATGGTCCTCAACACGCTGGTACGGCGGGTCGAGCCCAATCCGTACGGGTCGTTTGCTTCTACGCGGGCCACCGGCACCAGCGATACCGCAAACAGTTGTCGCTCTTCACCCGGCAGGACGACGGCGGAGCTGGTGACCTGGAACAGGCGCGGACCGATCTCCAGGTGCAACTTGCTGCGACCGGACAGACCAGGTTCCCACCACAGCGGCGCGCCCTGCGAGACTTGCAACAACCGGCCGACATCGGCGCCTGCCTCGAGATTGCCGAACAGCGCCATGGCGGGCTTGTTGAATGTCAGGAGATGGCCCCGGCCGTCGATGAGCAGGGCCGCATACTCTGACGTATCCAGCACCGTTCGCGCATGAAAGAGGTCGGTGACGTCCTCGAGCGTGAGCAACGCCAGGCGGCGCCCCTTGTGGGCAATATGGGTGACCCTTACTTCGCACATGTGCACCTGCGGCCCCAGATTCAGGGCGGTCCGCGGCACCGAGCCGTCATTCCCGCCAATGAGCTCCTGGACGATGTCCGGGTAGGAGAAATGCAGCGCGTCGAACAACTTGCAGTCCTCCAATGGCTCCGAACCGGAGCCCAGAAAAGCGCGGGCACGTTCACTGACGGCCACGATGAGTTGAGTGTCCGGATCCACGAGCAATACCGGTATGGGCAGGCGCTCGATCAACCCCGCCCACAGTGCCTGGGCCCGCTCCATTTCGGCCTGCGCCAGGACGGAGCGGGCATTGACGCGTTCGAACAGGCTGCCGATGTATTCGGCCGCGAAGGCGCAAGCAAACAGCAGGACGGTAAAGACCTCCAGCAACACCGCATAGGTCGAAGGTGCGTAGGAGCCCATGAAGGACTCCTGCAACGTCGTATCGCGCGCACCGAATAGCGCCGCGAGCCAGGCATCGCTGCCGAGAAAGACGGCGGCATACCAACGCAACTCGGGCGACTGGCTCAAGGCCACCATGGCGGTCACGAGGACGCCGGCCGTCGCCATCAGGTAGGGGTGCCAGCGCGACAGAAAAATCGAGCTCACCACGGGCAAGGCGAAGACCATCGGAAATATGGGGTTCCGCAGCGCTCCCACGTGAGCCCAGATGAAACCGATCGCCGCGACACCGACCAGGCTCAGCAGGGTCAGGACATGGCCGTGCCATTTCCCGGGTGAGCGGCTCGGCGAGCCCAGGAGCGTAAACGCGACGTGGATGGCACCCAGTGCCAGCAGCCCCCAGGCGGCCGTGCCCACGTCCACCTCGAAACCGCTGGCGAACCAGGGCAACACCGTGGCAACGAGAATCGCCACGATGGTCAGCAGCCAGGTGTCATCCAACAGGTGCACCCGCGGGTGGTGCCACATCGGCTGCTGCAGCAGTTGGGTTTTTTCGACTTCCGGTCTCACCGACGTGCCTTTCGCTACCGAAGCTGGGCGGTGTTCGCTGCGGTCGCCTTGGTGACGGCCGCGGGTTTCTCGAAGGTGTTGTTTTCGAGGAAAGGCTTGGACTGCACCTTGCCACCTCCGGTCGGCGGCTGAAAATCCTCGACGTGCAGCGCGAAGGCATGCGGACGCAACACCTGGTTCCGGCGCAGGATGGGCGAGTCGCCGACCACGTCGATGCCGTTAAACTTCGGCTCGATGATGGTGTTGTCGACGGCCGTGCTCGCGCCCTTGGCATCGCCCAGGACGAAGGCGAAGCCGTAACCGCAGTTGTGCAAGCGGTTCGATTGTAACAGCACGTTCGATGAGTTGCGCACCATGACGCCATACGCGGCGAGCCCTTCCAGCTCGTTGTTCTCGATCACGGCCCCATGGGCTCCTTCCGCCACGATCCCCATCGACGCACCTCCGTTGATATGGTTGCCCCGGACCACGGCACCCTTGCCGACCAGGTGGATGACGGCGTCCTTCGCATTGATGAAATCATTGTGCTCGATCACCACCGGCACGTTCCCGGCAACGATGCCCGAGCCGTTCTCAGTAAACTTGTTGTCATGGATTCCGAGCGGCTCGTCGTGAGAATCAGGCGCGCTGCGTACCGCCCACAGGCCCGCGTCCTTGTTGTCGGCGAACTCGTTGTTTGTCACAGCACTGCCATGACCCGACGCCGCGAAACGCACCCCCACACGATCCTGCGTGAAATGGTTGCGGTCCAACAATGTCTGGCTGGCATTCTCCGCGATCTCGACGCCGACATCGCACGAGGAAATGGTGGCGGAGGACAGGTGAAAACGCGTCGCCCGCACCAGTATGGCCGCCGTCGGGCAGCCATTGATGGCCAGGCCCTCGACTGTCGTATCCGGTCCGGAGACATCCAGGACCGGACCGGTATTCAACGCCTTGGCATCGATCTCGGCGCCGGCAGCCTGTGCCTGGATGCGCACGCCGTGCCCGTTGACCAATGCGGGCAGCGAGGTCTCCAGCACGATGTGCGGGACATCGATCGAGATGCCCGCCGGACCGTTGGTCGCCGCCACGATGAAGAGCGCCTCCCGCAGTGTGCCTGGGCCCCGGTCGCCCGAATTGGTCACGTGCACCAACACCTCCTTCGAGGCAATCGGCTTCGGCGCGGTGTTCTGCGAGCCGTACCAACGGCCCGCAACGACTACGACGACCAACACCACGAAAACGACGATAGCGACGAAAACGCGCTGCTTGGGGTTCACGACTAGCCCCTCCTCTTCCCGGGCCGCAACACAAATACGGCGTGCCAGGAAGCCGCGGCACAACAACGTCCGAAGAGCCCGTTCATCGGTAAGGACAGCGCGGTCGTCAATGCGATCAGCCCCAGGGACAACGACCTGGGAAGCGAGCGCAAGTGCGGCAGCAGCCGTGAGCGGAACGGTGCCGGATCGACTCCGGTGACCGCGGTGAGCTCCAAGTCGCAGTCGTCAAAGAGATCGAGGTAGGCATCACGCGGCCGTGCCTTGAAAATCGTCGTGTCGCAACGGTTCACGAGCGCGGTGGGCGCCGCTTCCAGAAGAACGAGACGTCCTCCGGGGGCCACTCGCGAGCTCAGTCCATAAAGTGCCGCATGCAGGGCGCCGGGGTCCAGGATGTGCTGCAACACCGTGACCCCCAATATCAGGTCAAACTCGCCCTCCACCTCGAGAGCGGATACGTCGCTGACAGCGAAGCGACAGCGCTCTGAGACGCCTTCACTGCCCGCACGGCGGCGGGCTTCATCAATCATGGTTGGACTGATGTCGACGCCTGTAACCGTCGCTCCGCGAGCGGCGAGCAACCTGCTCCAGCGCCCGACGCCACAGCCGACATCCAGAACACGCATTCCAGGAGACACTCTCAACCAGGGTGCGAGCGCCAGGCGCTGCTCCAGGTCGATGGCCTTGTTATAGAACTCGGGCATCCCGTACGCGCACACCGCGGCCAATCCGGCCCCCTCACCGGCGAAGCGCCGCGCCCGGTCCTCCCAATACAGGTTCGGCACATACAACGAAGGCGCTGGAATCCCTCGCACACTCATTCACGTACTCCCAGGCGCTCGCCGGTCGGATGCGTATCCATTGGAGACTCGTAGTGGTCCTGGTAGATGCGCCGCCCGAACAACCGCTGGGTGAAGAAATTACCGAACCCGATGGTCATCGGTATGATGTGTGTCAGCGCATAGCACAGATACAGTGGAACGACCGGCGCCGCGTAGGACCGCTCGTTCTTAGGTACGCTCGAAAACAGCGCGATGACACCCAGGGCCAGATAGCTGCTGACGGCTGCGGTGAAATACGTGGGATTGACGACGCTTCCCTGCGGGACGAACTTGTCCAACAGTAACGCATCCAGTCCGGCCAGGAAGCTCAACAGTAGCAGCACGGCGCCGACCATCTTCACGAGGTGCATCGCCAGGGACATCACACCCACGTAGAAGATGTAGTGGTAGGCCGCGAATGGCGAACGCCGGGCGATGCGGAAGATCTCCGGGAAACGCTCGACGTATACCTTCAGCAGTCCGTGATACCAACCGACCCGCTGCGAAAACCAACCCTTCAGCGTGCCGGGTCCTTCGGTACTCACGACCAGCCTGCCGTCGTAATAAATGCGCTCACCCCGACTCAGGAGAATCACGGCATTCTCGAAATCCTCGGCATAGACAGAGAGCGAGTGCTCTTCCAGGACACTGGCGAGCGCGCTGCGCTGGTAGATGGAAATGCCGGAGGTGATGCTGAAGTTGGCGAGACTCTCGCGTCCTACCCGGAATGACAATGCATACTCGAACGACTGGAACCGGGCCAGAAACCCGTCCGGCTCGATCATGATGCGCGGACAGGCCGCGGCGGCCCCTGACTTCTGGAAGTCACTGACGAAGCGCTCCAGGTCGATCGAGCTGCCTTCGTGGAGGTCACGGATGCGAACATCCGGATCGATGACCAACACCGTCTCGATATGAGCCGGTAACCATGCCAGCAGCCTGCGGATGGCGCCCGGTTTGCGCCGGTTGACGCCGTCGTCGAAACAACGCCAGCCGGCCTGCCGCAGGCGCAAGACCGTGTTGTCGGTGGAGCCGTCGCTGATGAGCCAGATTCGCTCGCGATAGCGGCCGAAAGCCTGGGTGAACTCCTCCATCTGGTCTTCGAGGTTGTAGACCGAGGCAATGATGGCGAAGCGGGAGATGGGCACGCGCCCCGTGCCGGCCGGAACGAACGCGCCGAGATTGATGGACACATTGGGGACACGGCCGCCCTCGACCACGCCGCTCACCGCGGCGGTATGACGGCGCCGCATGTAGTGACGCAAGGCAAAATCAAGCGCGTCGGTATAGACGATCAGGTTGGCAATCGCGAAGGCGAAGACTGAAAAGCCCTGCACCCGCGCATTCATGATCGTGAGCAGGATCCAGCCCGCCAGCAAGCCACAAACGGCCAATGGCGGCAGCACGGCCCAGGCGAGTCGCGAGGTGGTCATGCGCTGGCCGCGATGAGATGCGCCGTACTCTGCCGCAGCGACGGCAACCGTGAATTCAACTCAGCGAGTACATCCGCTTGCGGCGCGATGTGCAGACCTTGTTCCTCCATGATCGGCAACGAGCACGCAATCCACAGCAGGGAGCGCACTCGTGAAGGCAAATGAGCCACATCCGTCTCGAGCGCGTGCAGCGCGGTCTCAAAACTCCGCTCCAGGCGCAGGATGACCTGTGCCACGGCCGGATCCATGGGCAGAATCTTCGCGGGCTGTTGCCATGAGATCGCGGTTCCAGCAACCTCGCGCCGCGCGTACTGCACATGCGGGGCGAGACTCGGATCCTTCGCGAGAGCGGCGCCCGAGAACGGAATGACATACGGATACATTCCAATCTCACAACCCCGCCGCAACCAACGGAACCCCTCGCGGAGTGTTTCGGCAACATCCGCCATGCTGGAGCGCGGCGAGCTCAGTATGAGATCGAGGAACGGGGTGACCTCCAGGTCGAGGGCCGCGGACAACATCGGCTCGATGTGGCGATGGATCTGGGCCTTGTTGAATTCGCCGAGCACCCGGTGGGAAAAACTTTCGATGCCGAAGCCCAACACGCGAAAGCCGGCACGCCGCATCGCACCCAGGCGCTCGACCGACATCGCATCGATGCGGTTCGTGCTGATGAACTGCAGATGCGCCGGAATCCGCCCGGAACGCTTGGCCGCGACGATCCCCTCGCACAGGGGCAGGATCCGTTGGTCACGCGTATAGCAGAAGATGTCGTCCTGGAAGATTATGGTGCGCACACGGGGATGTGTCCCGACGATGCGCTCTATCATGGACAGACATTCGTCGGCATCCAGCCGTGCGATGGACGCCACACTGCCCTGGGCCTCGTGCAGAAAATTCGTGGCCGAGCAGAATGTGCACCCCATAGGACAATAGTTCAATGTGATGAGGCGCACCGAGCGGATCTCGGCAAGGTGGGCCTCGCGGGCCGCCTTGCTCGGCAGTGCCCCGACCCGATAGGCCGACTCCAGTCGCTCCCAGTAGGCCGCGTACGGCATTTTCGCGTACGGAATGTTGAATATCGCGTCGCGCAGCTCCTGGCGGTTCAAGGCTCGCTGCGGCAGTGAGATCAGCCGGCCCTCCGCCGTGCGCTCGACCGTTCCGGCGATCCCGCCAGTGGGTGCGCCCTCGCGTAGCCGGGTCAGCAGCTCCAGGAGCGGCCGCTCGCCCTCCCCCAACACCACGAGATCGAATGGACCTAACTCGAAGATCAGCTCGGGGCGAAAAGTCGCCTCCATTCCGCCGGCGACGATGAGCGTCTGCGGGAGAACCCGGCGCACCAGGTGCGCGAGCTCCAGGTCGTAACGCAGCGTCATGCCGGTGGTGGAAACACCGACGACATCCCACCTGCCGCTGCGCAACTCGCGCTCCAGCGCGTGTTGGGGCGTGCCCTCACAGCAGTTGGGGTCGAAGACCTGCGCGGTGAACCCGCCGGCGCTGAGCACTCCCGCGAGTCTCCACACGCCCAAAGGCGGGGCGAGAAAAGTATATTCACCACATTGCGGATCGTAAGGTCCGATCAGCAGTACGTTCGGCGAGCCGTCTCTAAGCACTTTTAATCGGCCCATTCAATCCCCTAACCGGCGTTCTAGCGGTTAAACGACCGCGAGTCACGCTCTCGTTTACGCAAGCCCCGCAATAACCGTTCCTGCATGGGGGCCCACGACCTGGGACCTCAGCCCGGCAGCTACCTGGAGCTCAAGGTCAGGTGTTTTAGTTTTATTTTAACCGCGTCACAGTCTCTTTCCGGCTGGAAGGGTAGCTTTTGGAAAAAGGAATCAAGGGAGATAACATGGAGCGCCCGGTCTGCAAATCCCTCGGATTACTCGCCTGCCTGTGCGCTCTGAGCACGGCCAACGCGGTCGCGTCCCAGTTCGCGCAAGATCTGAAGCTGGATGATCCGGCGCGCTGTGCCCACGTCCCAGACCCCGCCGCCGTCAAGTTCGAAGATCACACCCTCATCGAGGCACCGGATCTGCCGCCGGCCTTGCGCCAGGTCAATACCCTGATCAGCGCGCAGTGCGAGACACGGCGGAAGAGCTGCGGGACGAATTCGTCGGCGCGAACCCGGATGATTACACTGCCAGCTTCGTGAACGCCCGCATCTCCTGGATCTTAGGCAATAAGATGCGCGCGAAATCGATCGGGGAGGCTGTATTGCGCCGGCACCCGCAGTTCTCCTCGATGCTCGTCCTGATGGCATCGCTAGCCGTCGAGGACAAGGACTATGAGCATGCGCAGAAGCTGCTCGACCAGGTCGATCGGCTGCAGCCCGATGATCTTTGGGCCTACATCGACCGACTGGTCATGGAGGCCGACCTGGCACCGACGCGCTCACTCTACAAGGAGTTGCGTGCCATTATGCTCAACACCGAGTTTCCCACCGGCGCCCGTCAGAGCGTTTACAACGCCGCGCGTTTCATGCAAGGCACGACGGATGCCGATCGGGATGAGCTGTTCGCCGCCATGATGGGAAAGCCCGACACCGCGAAGGACTGTGTCCTGGCCAATCAGGCCATCGAAGTCATCGAGTTTCGTGGCGATGCGAAGGCAGGCGCGCGGCTCATCGAGGACAACTTGCGTAGGAGCAGTGCGTGCATGGCGACACCCCTCGTGCGTGTTTTGTTGGCCGAAGCCTACCTGTTGCAGGCAGCCAGGATTGCCCGACGACCCAATGCGAAAAACGCAACAATGATCCGCGAGGCGAAAGGAGCTCTGGATGGCGATCTCACCGGCCTCGCTCACCGCGTGGCGCAGCGGTCGCCTCTCCTGGACCCTATCGTGCCCTTCTTGAAGGACGGCGTCGATCGTCGCGGCGTCGATGATGCCGCTCGGACTGTCGTCTGCGACGCCGTGGCGGCGCTCAACCCGCTCATGGTGAAGGAGGAGTTGGACAACGGCGCCAATCCCAACAGCGCCTGCGATGACTCGCCATCGTTGATCAATCGGCTGCTCATGACGGCGACCGTGCAGCATGTGCCGGAGCGACAGAGCATCCTGCGGTCGCTGCTCGAGCACGGCGCGCCGGTGGAAGGCATCGACATCTGCGCGAGCAACTCAAACAAGGATTGTACGCAGAACCTGTTGCCAATCCTGAAAGAGTTCGACGCAAAACGCGCGCAGACCCGCGTGACGCTGTAATTACTTGGGCGGCGCTACTTTGTCCTGAGTCTTCGTCTGGAAATCGCTGGCGTCGTGACGTTCGTGCAACTGCTCGGACGGCTCTCCGAACGTGCGGTTGACCATGCGTCCGCGCTGCAGCGCCGGCCGCTTCAGCAACGTATCCATCCAACGTTGCACGTTCTTGTACTCGTGCACGCTCAAGAATTCAGCCGCCCCGTAGGCCCACCCTTTTGCGATACCGCCATACCACGGGAAGATGGCGATGTCGGCGATCGTGTACCGGTCGCCCGCGACGTACTCGCTGTCCGCCAGGCGCCGATCCAACACATCGAGCTGGCGCTTGGTCTCCATCGCGAACCGGTCGATGGCGTATTCGATCTTCACCGGGGCGTAGGCGTAGAAATGCCCGAAGCCTCCGCCGACATACGGGGCGCTGCCCATCTGCCAGAACAGCCACGACAGGCACTCGGCGCGCGCCGCCCGCTCGGTGGGCAGGAAGGCGCCGAACTTCTCGGCGAGATACACCAGGATCGAGCCCGACTCGAACACCCGGATCGGCTTGGGCTCGCTGCGGTCGAGCAGTGCCGGGATCTTGGAATTGGGATTGATCTTGACGAAGCCGCTGCCGAACTGGTCACCGTCACCGATCTTGATCAGCCAGGCGTCGTACTCGGCACCCTCGTGTCCGAGGGCCAACAGCTCCTCCAACATCACCGTGACTTTCACGCCGTTGGGTGTTGCGAGCGAGTAGAGCTGCAGCGGATGGCGGCCGACCGGCAGTTCCTTCTCATGGGTGGGGCCGGAGACCGGGCGGTTGATATTCGCAAAGGTACCGCCGCTCGGCTTGTTCCACGTCCATACCTTGGGCGGCACGTAGTCGGAAGAGTCAGTCATGTTTCACTCCAGTCAACCATTGGCAACCGCGGCATGCGACCCTTCATCCAGCTCCGGATAGTCGACGTAGCCCTGCTGGCCGCCGCTGTAGAATGTGTCCGTGTTCCACGGGTTCAGAGGCGCCCCGCGGGCAAAGCGCTTCGGCAGATCGGGATTCGCAATGAAGAGTTTGCCAAAGGCTACACCGTCGGCCTCGTTGGCCGCCAGCACCTGCGCTGCCGTCTCCAGCGTAAAGCCCTCGTTGACGAGGTAGACACCGCCGAAGGCCGCTTTGAGCTGCGGACCGATACGATCAGGTCCCAGGCGCTCGCGCACGCACAGGAAAGCAACACGACGCTTGCCCAGCTCGCGCGCGACATAACTGAAAGTCGCCAAAGGAGCGGAGTCGCCCATGTCATGCGAGTCGCCTCGTGGCGCCAGATGCACTCCAACACGGCCGGCACCCCAGACGGAAATCAACGCGTCGACGCTCTCCAGTAACAGCCGCGCCCGATTTTCCACCGGACCGCCGTAATCGTCGCTGCGTCGGTTGGTTTTATCCTGGAGGAACTGGTCGATGAGATAGCCATTGGCGCCGTGCAATTCAACGCCATCGAACCCCGCCCGCTCGGCATGCCGGGCGCCCTGGCGGAATGCCTCCACGACCTGGGAGATCTCGACTCGGTCCAACGCACGCGGTGTGACGTACGGCGTTTCGGGTCGTACGAGGCTGACGTTTCCTTTCGGCGTGATGGCACTTGGAGCCACCGGGCTCGCGCCGTTCAGAAACATCGGGTGCGAGATCCGCCCGACGTGCCACAACTGCAGGACGATGCGACCGCCGGCACGATGCACAGCCTGTGTTACGAGCTTCCAGTGCTCCACCTGCTCCACCGACCAGATCCCCGGAGTGTCCGCGTAGCCGACGCCCACGGGCGTTACGGAAGTCGCTTCGGAGAGGATCAGCCCCGCCGAGGCGCGCTGTTCATAGTATTTCGCCATGAGCACGTTCGGCACGCGAGCCTCACCGGCTCGGCGACGGGTGAGTGGCGCCATGACGATGCGGTTGGGCAGCAGCAGCTCGCCGGCCTGCAGGGGATCGAACAAAGTCGGCATCAGGGCCTCCGGGTGCGGGGGTGCCTGGGGATAATAAGGGGGTATCCTCGGACTCCAACGGACGCCTTAGAATTTCTGGATCTGAGGATCTAGCGAAGCTGAGCACGCACGAGCGCAGCGTATGGATTAAACATCAATGACTTACATTAATTAGTTCACATGAGATGGCTGGATCAGCCCGGAAGACCCATGGGCCAGCCCGTCGGAGAGCCGAGTGACGCGCAGGCGCGTGCAATCTTTGAGCACCCCTCGCTGTACACGCTGATTCTCGTCGCGGAGCGCGACCGGACCGGGGAAATCATCGACTGGGTCTACCGGGGCGCCAACGCGAACGCGCTGCGGCTGGTGGGCCAGTCACGGGAACGGCTGATCGGCCGTCGCCTGAGCGAGGTGATCCCCGAGCGCGCGCCCCGGATCGCCAGCGCCTGCGCGCGCGTAGTCGCGACCGGCATGTTGGAAAGCTATGACTCGGATTTCGAGGACAAGACATTCTCCATCACCATCTATCCGGCGGGCGAGGATGCCGTCATCAGCTCCGCGCTCGACGTCACGGCGCGCAAGCGCGCCGAGGCGGCTGTGCGCGAGAGCGAAGAGCGTTTCCGAGAGCTCGCCAACAGCATCGATCAGTTTGCCTGGACCTGCGACCCGCACGGTAACGTGGCCTGGTACAACCGGCGCTGGTACGAATACACCGGCACCAACTTCGAGGAGATGCAGACCGCGGGGTGGCGCAAAGTGGTGCACCCGGAGCATTGCGACCGCGTCCTGGCGCATCTGCAATCCTGCCTGGCGAGTGGCAAGGAGTGGGAAGATACCTTTCCTTTGCGCGGCAGGAACGACAGCTATCGCTGGTTCCTGTCGCGCGCCATACCGGTTCGGGACGCAACCGGTGCGGTCGTCCGCTGGATCGGCACCAACACGGACGTGACCGAATCGCGCCAGCTGCAGATCGCTCTCGAGCAGGCCGATCGACGCAAGGACGAGTTCCTGGCAATGCTCGCCCACGAGCTGCGTAATCCACTCACGCCCATTGCCAATGCCGCGGAGGCGCTCCTGCAGATCGTGCCCACGGAGCGCGCCCAGGAGCGGTTGTTGGTTGGCATGGTGCGACGCCAGGCCGGCCAACTCGCACGCTTGATCGACGACTTGCTGGATGTCGCGCGCATCACGCAGGGACGCATCGAGTTGCGGACCCAGCAGGTCTCGATCCGCGGCTGCATCGAGTCCGCGGTCGAAATGGTGGAGCCGCTCGTGCGTGCCCGGCGTCAGCAACTGTTGCTCACGCAACCCCTCGAGTCGCTCTATGTGAGCGGCGACCAGGAGCGCCTCGGACAATGCATTTCGAACCTCCTGGTCAACGCGGTCAAATACACGAATCCCGAAGGAGAGATCCGTGTCAGGCACTACGCGCAGGGCGGCCAGGCGGTCATCGAGATCGTCGATAACGGTGTGGGAATCGCGCCCGAGCTCCTGCCACACATTTTCGAGCTGTTCGTTCAGGGTGATCGCACGCTCGACCGCTCACAAGGCGGCCTCGGAGTCGGCCTCGCCATCTGCAAGCAGCTCATCGAGATGCATCGCGGCAGCGTTACGGCCTACAGCGAGGGCGTGGGACGCGGTGCGACTTTCGAGATTCGCCTGCCGCTGACCGAGGCGACCACGGGAACGGACAACAACGTGCGCCCACCCACCATGCGTGCGCGCCGAGTGTTGATTGTCGACGACAATCACGACGCGGCGGACTCCCTCGCGGTGGTACTCCGGTTCGAAGGTCACGCAGCGATCGTCGCCTACTCGGCCCAGGACGCGATCGAGGCCGTCGCCACCGCCCAGCCCGAATTCGTCCTGTTGGATATCGGGCTGCCCAACATGGACGGTTATGAAGTTGCCCGGCGGATCCGCGCCTCCGGGGCCGCCGCCCGTATCATCGCCCTGACCGGTTACGGCCAGCTCGAGGACCGGCAACGCTCCAAGGACGCCGGTTTCGCCGCCCACCTGGTCAAGCCGGTCGACATCTCGATCCTCGTCTCCCTGCTTGCCAACGTGAACTCACATAGCCGGACTGGCTAACCGGACAGGAGTGTCGCCAGAGGGCAACACAACCTGGAGGTCAACATCGGGCCGCGATGCGCGTCGTTTGAACCGGCGCACGGTCTTCGGCCCGTCATACCCGTGATAATGGCGCCCAGCCATGATCACCTCGTTGCTGAACGACGCGCGCACCCAGGTCGCCCTGTGGCGCAACAGCCTGACCACGTACTGGCAGCTCGACGCGCAGGACCACTTGCCCTTTTACGCCATGATCGGCCTGCCGGCCCTGTGCGTAATGGCCATCGTCTGCTTTGCGTGGCTCGACGGAACACGGGTCGAAACACCTGCGGTTGCGACCGTGTCGCATGAGGCGTTGCGCGCCCAGCGCCGCGAAAACGATCTGCAGTGTCTTGCGGAGAACGTCTATTTCGAATCCCGTGGCGAGCCCCTCAAAGGACAATACGCAGTTGCGGAAGTCACCTTGAATCGCACGCGCGCAGAACACTTTCCACATACCGTCTGCGGCGTCGTCCACGAGATGCGTTGGGACCCGGTTCGCAAGCGCCCTGTGGCGGACTTCTCGTGGACCGAGCTCGGGGCGTTGTCCCCGGACGACGACCTGGCCTGGAAACGGGCCCTGACAGTTGCCACCGAGACCTACGACGACGTGCACGATCCCATCGTGCCGGGTGCGTTGTTCTATCACTCCACGAGCGTCCGCCCGCCGTGGGCGCGCTCGCGGAAAGCCCTCACGACCATCGGTAATCACATTTTCTATCGCTGACGCGCCTCATGGTGCACCGCACCGCGCAGGCCATCTTGACTTCTCCAGGAGCGCAGCGCCCAATCCGCGGCGTGCCAGGAGGGAGAAGTCATGTACAAGACCATCGCACTGGCCCTCACGCTGTTCTTGATCGCAGCCACCGCGCCTCCTGCCGCAGTCGCGCAGGAGCCTCATGTCACGAATGTGCTCGTGTTCGATGTTGGTCCGGACCTCGCCAGGTTCATGGAGCTCTCCAAGCGGGTGAAGGGCATCAACGACAAATACGGCAGCACCGGCAAGGCCCGCATCTGGGTCGCCGCGTTTGCAGGTCCCGACTCGGGCCGGGTCATCGTTGCAGTCGAGTACCCGAGCATGGCCTCGATGGCGCAATCGCAGGAGAAGCTCAACTCGAGCCCGGAGTGGCGTCAGTTGGTCACCGAGGTGCAACAGACCACGGCCATCAAGCAACTGTCCAATTCGGTCGTCATCGAGCTGCAGCAGTAACCGGCGCGCTCGGATCGCCCGTCGGCGCCGGCGCGGAGTCGGTGGCGGCGGGCGGACCGAGCCATTGCGTCAACACGGGTCTGATCGCGTCGGCCCAGATGTCATAGGCCTTCACGGCCAGGTGGAGGTGATCGGGGTCGGTCATGCCGTCGTAGAGCCGGCCCTCGGTGTCCGCCAGCTTGTCGTTGATGTTGACGAAGCGGATGTGCTCGCCATCGGCGAACCTGGCGATCCTGGCGTTGATGGCGTCGATGACCGGCATCATTTCCATGTAATCGTTGCGCGGCGTCACCCCCATCAGCACGATTCGCGCTCCGGGCGCTTTCTCACGGCAAACGTCCAGGATCTTCCGGATGCCCTTGGCAACGTCGGCGGCCGTGGCAGCGTTCCATTTGAGTGGTCCTGCCCTGCCGACATTGTTGGTCCCCGCCATCAGCACGATGACCTTCGGATTGACACCATCGAGCTCGCCGTGCGCGAGGCGCCACAGGATGTTCTGAGTCGTGTCGCCGCCCCAGCCGAAGTCCCCGGCGTTCCAACCGAAGAAGTTTTTCTTCCAGTCGGCGAGCAGAGCCGCGTACCTGCTGTCAGCGGCTCCCCAGCGGCGCGTGATGGAATCCCCCAGGAAGTACAGGTCGATATGCCCCGCGCGCGCCTTCGTCTGCAGTTGCATATGGCCGAGTATGGAGTTGGGATCCGTGCGCGGACTAGGCTCATCCCCGGCCGCCAGCGGCTTGTAGCCCTGCACCAGCAAGCCCAGCCATTCGGCCGAGCCACGCGTGTAGGGCATCTGCTGGGCGGGCGTCGCCAGGTTGTTATGCGGCGAGTCGATCATCGGCACGGCCTGCTTCGGCGCCTGGATCTGGTTGAAGGCGGTGAAGATGCCGACCGGTGGAGCGGTCACATCGACGAACCCCATCGCGACCAGTGAGGGCACCTTGATGTGCATCGCGCAGTTGACGGTATCGAAATACTGCGCCGTGCGCATGATCTGCGGATCGTCGGACGGCCAGTTGGGATAGCCCGA
>Ga0268266_10000934_pt1 | contig 37243 bp, 36 predicted proteins | sample KBSS13metaG_FD_190356 | JGI IMG/M metagenome (GOLD analysis project Ga0268266, IMG submission 190356) | Switchgrass rhizosphere microbial communities from Kellogg Biological Station, Michigan, USA - KBS S1-3 metaG (SPAdes) (version 2) | ecosystem: Host-associated > Plants > Roots > Rhizosphere...
CGGTTGAAAAACGCGAAGTGAAGAGCAACAGGTTTGCTGGAAAGTCGTTTGTGTTTACGGGCGGATTGGCGAATCGTTCGCGCGAAGATGCCGGCGAACTGGTGAAACAGCATGGTGGGAAAGTTGCCAGCTCAGTGAGCAAGAAAACGGATTACGTCGTGGTTGGTACGGACCCCGGCTCGAAATACGACAAAGCCAAAGAGCTGAATGTGACGATTCTGGACGAAGCAGGGTTCGAGAAGTTGACTGGGCTGAAATAGGAAGCTTTTGTCGATTCGACTTGCTATTGACGGAGATAAAGACGCTATTTGGGCGATCCTTGAGCCGGTGATTCGCCGCGGCGAAACCTACACGCTACCGCGCGATATGAGCGAGGAAGAGGCGCTCGCGTTTTGGTTTACTTCGGGAAACGAGATTTTTGTCTCGGCAGAAGGCGAAGCGATTGTCGGGACCTACTTCCTGCGAGCAAACCAGCGAGGCGGCGGCGCGCATGTAGCGAATTGTGGCTACGTGACAGCTGACGCGGCTCAGGGACGAGGAATTGCGCAGGCGATGTGCCTCCATTCGCTCGAACGAGCCAAAGAACGCGGATTTCGCGCCATGCAGTTCAACTTTGTGGTGAGCACGAACACCAGGGCAGTTGAACTTTGGAAGAGATTGGGCTTTGAAACAGTCGGTCGCCTGCCGGGCGCGTTTCAGCATCCCGAGATTGGCTTTGTGGATGCGTTGATCATGTACCGCACATTGGCGTAAGACGTGGTCGCACTGCGTTATAATGGATGCAGCGGGTGAGCTAGACGATCGCTGGTCCCGATTCGTTGGGACGGGAGGAAAGTCCGGACACCGGTCTGCGTCAGTCGGCCGCTTGCGGCCGTACGTGCAAAGACAAATGGGCAACGCGCCTGGTAACGCCAGGGGACGGCCCTTGTGAAACAGAACGAAAGCTCTGTGGAGCAAGGACGTCACGGAAAGTGCCACAGAAAACAGACCGCCGCGAAAGAGAGCTTCTGTGACGGGCGGCAGGGAAACCTGCTCATCGTCTTGCGAAAGCGCTTTTGCTGGTAAGGGTGAAAAGGTGGGGTAAGAGCCCACCGCTTATCTGGCAACAGATGAGGCACGGAAAACCCCGCGTGGTGCAAGGCCAAATAGGAGGGGAGAGCCGGCCCGGCTCGCCGAGCGAAGCGAACGAAAGTTCGCCGAGCTTCCTCAAGTGCAGCGAAAGCTGCGTGCGAGAGCAACCCTCGGGTAGGCTGCTGGAGTCCCGGAGCGATCCGGGACCTAGAGGAATGATCGTCAGGCTCTGAGAAATCAGAGTCCACAGAATCCGGCTTATATGGCTTATCCGCTATGCTTTCAATAACTTACGGACAGTTTTGGCGAAATTGTGCCATAACTGTGACACGAGCCTTCGCTTTACTTTAGCAGCACTCTTGCGGTCGACGCGGTCTTTGCGTGCGCCGATTGTCCTTTTTCTTGTAAACCATTGATAAATTGGTATTTGTTCTCTGACTAGCAGAATGCGCTTGTATTCGTACGACATAATATGCGTGTATTGACACAGCATAATATGCTTGTAGCCGCACAGCATGATATGCTTGTAATGGCCCGAGCCCAATGCCTGCGCCAAAGACCCTAAAAGTTCTGCACCACTGGCCACTTGCGCCTGGAAAGACTGCAACGGCGTTAGCATTCGATCCCGAGACACGACGCTTGTTTGCAGGCTGCCGCGGAGGACAAATGATGGTCGTCCTCGATGCGGACAGCGGGCAGGTCGTTGCGACGGCGCCTATCGGCGAACGAGTCGATGCGGCGGCTTTCGATTTAGGGAGCAAGCGGGTGTTTATGTCAAACGGCGGCGGAACTATCTCCGTCTATCACGAAGATAGTAAAGAGAAGTACGCCTTGACCGAAACAATCACTACCAGTTCCGGGTCGAAAACGATGGGTCTCGATACTAAGACTCACAGCTTGTTCGTCCCTGCAAACCTGGAGGGGCAGTTCACTGTTCTGGTGTTCGGTCAGTAGCAAATCGCCCGAGGGCAAGGTCAAGATGGTGTGCCTGCTAGAGCGACCAGGCTTGACTGTGCCAAACCGTATTGGCGATTCGCTCGATGTTTCGGGCAGTACGAGTACCGCTCCTCGCCGTCGCCTGCTCCGTTTTCCTCATCGTATTTGCCTCACCACAGAAGCTTCAAGCCCAGCTGCACCTGCCGCGAAGTCGTCGCTGCGGAGGTGACTACTCCAGCCGTTGGAGAGGGATCTCCTGTCGCTGCCGCGTACACGACGGGATTCGGTGTGTTCAAATTTGTGTGGTTGAAGAGGTTGAAAAATTCCGAGCGAAATTGCAGAGCTACGCGTTCGGTTAGGCTCCAGCGTTTGGCAAGCGCAAGATCAAATTGCTTCAACGATGGGCCCTGCAGAATGTTGCGGCCTACATTACCGTAGGTACCGGGCAGCGGCTGAATGAACGCCAAAGGATTGAAATACTGATCGACGCCTCCGGTGATCACTTTTCCGGTGAAATTCGGGTTCCATGATGGACGAACGGGATTTCGTGTGTCGCCATCATTCGATGGGTTGTAGGAAAGCTGAGGCGTGAAGGGAAGTCCGGCCTGAAGCGTAACGATTCCGCTTACCTGCCAATCCGCGATCAGAAGTTTTTGCCACGCGTTTCGTGACGAGGGCGCGTTGCGACCGAACGGGAGGTCGTATGACGCCTGAATCACACCCGAGTGCCGCACGTCGAACGATGCCCGCCCGTAATCCGCCATCGGATCCAAGGGATTCGCCACAAACGCGGGAGAGTTCGTGGCCACGCTGGTGTTCAGGTTGTCGCCGTCATCCAGAGTTTTCGAAAACGTGTATACGCCGCGGAATTGCAAACCGTCCTTCCAGTGGTGATTCACGTCAACTTCCAGCCCGTGATAGGCGCTGATTCCTTCGGAAAACCAGTGCGTTGTGTTCCAGACCGCGTTGTTTTGCAGAGGAGCTCCGGAAGGATAGAAGACCGCTCCCTCTGGGTATCCGGCCGGGCATGGAGCCGCAGGGCAGATTGTTGGCGTTGGGAGGTTCGCGTCAAGCGAAAGCAACTCATGGTATCCATGCGATCCTACATAGCCAACACCGAGTGTGGTTCCGGCGAAAAGTTCTCGCTCGATCTTCACGTTCCAGGTTTCCACGGTGGGAGTTTGCAGATTCGGCTGCACTCCACTTGGAATGACTTTTGCTTTTGGATATGTGGCTTCAGGCGAGATGCTGGAAAAAGGAATGCTTTTCGCCGCATAAACGGTGTTGAACGGCCCGTTCTGATCGAGGCGATAGCTCAGGTTGTCGAGCAGACCGTAGTATGTTCCGAATCCAGCTCGGATCACGGTCTTCTGCGAGCCGAACGGCGACCAAGCTACCGCAACTCGAGGCGCCGGGAGGAATTTTGCATTGTTGACTGCAAGTGCTGAACCGCCGACCACGGGATCGGTGAGAATCACGCCGTTGGCAGCAAACGCGTAGTTCGACGCACGGCCTTGCGACTCGTTCCAGCCGTCGGTGAATTCCGCGCGGAAACCTAAGCGGACTTCCAGATTGGGTTTGACCTTGATCGCATCTTCGACAAAAACGGCGCCCTCCGTGGTGCGCCAACCCAGCGGGGTGGAAGTTGGAGCGTAGGTAAATGTGCTGACCTGTCCTTGCAGAAATGTCTGCAGGTTAGTGAAAGAAATCTGTCCGTATTGAGCCTGTACCAAAGAATCGTTGGATTGAATCCGCTGGAGCCACCCGCCAAAAGTCAATGTGTGACGGCCGTGCGTGAGCGACAACTGGTCCGAACCCGTGAAGAGATTGCGTACCGTCCGCAAATTGCTCCCTGCGTTTGTCCCGCCATTGGTAATTTGCGATGCGCCGTTGAGGGTTGTGCCCCCGCCTACCACCACCGCGCCTACGGGCTGGCCGGCGTGAATCCACGACGGGAGATCCACCGTCGTATCGCTGTCGAAGAAGAATTGCCCGCGTGAAAATCCGAACACCGCTTTGTTCACCAGGTTCCGCGAAAAAACGTGCGTCTCGCTCAAGCTCACCACCTGCGCCCGCAGCGAGACTGTGTCAAACGTAACGGGATTGGTCGTGGGCGTGTTCGCGTAGCTGTCGTCCACCGTATACACCCCGGTGAAGGAATCTTTTGTAGAAAAGATTTGGTCGAAGCGCGCGGTTCCAAAATCCTCACGAACGTTTTGGACCGGATTACTGAATGCTTTGGCAATACCACTCGGAGCGCCCGAAGGCGTCAGAATTTCCGGGCCATTGGCAACCGGCCACAGCGCAAGCAAAGGCTGAATGCTTTGAACCGCGGCCGCCCGCGACGCATCGTCAGGTACCAACGTCACATCGCTGAGCCCTAACGTCTGCCGGTAGCCTTCGTAGTTGCCGAACAGGAAAGTACGGTCCTGCCGAATCGGTCCGCCCAGCGAACCGCCAAAGACGTTTCGCTGAAACTCAGGAATGCTCCCTTGATCGAAGAAATTTCGCGCATCCAACGCGCTATTTCGAGCGAATTCGTATACCGACCCATGAAACTGGTTTGTTCCACCGGCCGTCACGATGCTCACCTGCGCGCCGGGCCTCTTCCCGTATTCCGCTCCGTACGTGTCTTTCACTAGGAGAAACTCTCGAATCGCATCGACGCCCAAAAGCTGGCCGCTGACTCCTCCGGGCGTGTTGGCGATTTCCGATGCGCCTGAGTACTCGACTCCGTTGAGCAAGAACAGATTCTCTTGTGGACGGTGTCCCGAGACAGAGAACATGTTTCCCAGTTGCGAGTTGGATGTGCCGGTTCCTCCGGCGCGCTGTGACGTATAGTTGATTGTTCCCGGGTTCAGCGTAAGTAGTTGGTCGTAGCTGCGTCCATTCAGCGGCAAATCTTTGACTTGGCGCTCACCGACGAGGCCGGATGTGTCTTCGGTGGTAGCGGAAAGCAGCCCTGGGTCGGCGCTCACTTCAACAATCTGGTGAACATCGCCGACCTTCAGCGTGAGGTTCAGTTCCTCATTTTGACCAACGACAAGAACGATTCCGCTGCGTTTCTCGCTCCGAAAGCCGTCTTTGTCTACGGTCAATCCGTATCGTCCAACTTGCAGGGCGAGCGCTCGAAATCTGCCCGCCTCGTCTGTGACAAGTTCGCGCCGTTTTCCGGTCTCTAAACTCTCGATGTGAACAGTCGCGCCTTCGATTCCGGCGCCGGAATCGTCTCGCACTGTGCCCGAAAGCGATGCATCATCCTGTGCCAGAGCTGGACGAACCGTCAGAAGGCCCGCAGCACCGTTCATCGCAAGCAATAAAAGGAATACGCCAATTGGACTAGCCTTGCGGATTTTCATTTCTCTTTTTCCTTTTGATCTTTGGGGGCTGCATAGACTGGTAGCCCCGGCCAATGCGTTGAAAGGACCGGTTGACGATTGGAATTCGCTGTTTCGGAGAATCTGGATCAGCGACAACAGCTTTCAGGGGAGGAACAACAACAAATCGAAGATCTTCTGAGGGCTCTCATGGACGCACGACTCCAGCCACGGGCGCAGATACGCCGGTCGTATCGGTGGTGGTGGTTTTAGTTCCAAGTCCGCGCACGCCAGACCAAACCAACTGCAATCCGGCACAAATCGCGATCGTTGCAACGACGGTTTTCAGTTTTTTTGCGGGCACCTTGCGAGATAGGAAGCATCCGAGAACCACACCGGGAACTCCGCCCAACAACAGTTGCGTGAGCACCGGCGTGTTGATCGAGCCGAGGCTCCAGTGGATTGCGGTGCCAATCGCCGCGAGCACCAGACCAAAGACGACATCCGTGCCGACGACCTGAGCGGGAGACATCTCCGAGTAATTCAGTAGCAAGACAGTTCCCAGGGCACCAGCTCCCGCTGAAGAGAACCCGGATTCCACGCCAATGGGGAACGCGAGCCATGGCAACCAATGCGAATTCGTACGAGCGAATCCGGGCACCTGCGCGCGCGGGACAAAACTCACGCTCGAAGAAAGAGTCAGTAGGACACCGACCACAAGCACGATCAGCGCGTTGCTGTTCTGTTTCGCCAGCCCTTGCAATGCCAACATGCCGATGACCATGCCCGGCACCGCCCCTATTAGCAGCAAGCGAAAATATTTGGAGTGAACCTGCCGCGTCGCAAAATAAAAAGGCGCAGCAATCAGACGCAAGACGCCCGCGTAGACAAAGGTGGTCCCAACGGCCTCAGCAGGAGGCAGCCCAGCGATTAGCAGAAGGGCTGGCACCGTGAAACTTCCCCCGCCGATTCCAGTCAGCCCGACGGAGACCGCGATAACGAAACCAAGCAGCAGAGGAATCATGCCGATCGCTCCGAAAACGTGTGAATCCCGCATTCGAGCTTTCGGCCGCCCCAGCGGCCCGATCGCGGGTTATTCGCATCCTCTGGAATCGCAGTGCACGGCTCGCAACCAATGCTCTGGTAACCGCGGTCATACTGCGGGAGATAGGTGAGTTTGTTTGCTGCGGTGTATTCCCACACTTGTCCCCACGACCAATCGGCAAGCGGGCTGACCTTGGTCAGCGTTTTTCCGGCAGGGGTGCGGTGCAACTCAACCTTCTTCAGATTCTTCCGGGTGACCGATTGCTCGCGGCGCAATCCAGTGAACCAGACATCGTAAGGCTCCAGCGCTCGCTGCAAGGGTTCCACTTTTCGCAGCTGACAGCACTTTGTCGGTTCGTCACGGTACAAGATGCCGAACGCGGTCTCCTGTTCCCGAACGGTTTTTCCCGGGACCACATTCACCAGATTCAATTTCCAGTCCTTGGCAAGCCGATCCCGGAATTCGTAGGTCTCCGCGAAGTGGTAGCCCGTTTCGAGAAAGAGAACAGGGATCTCCGGCATGCGCTTGCGCAACAAGTCCAGGACGATTACGTCTTCTGCCTGGAAGCTGCATGTGAAGCACACGTGCTTGTCCGCTGCATCTCCTAGAACACGATCAATCACTTCTGCGGCGGAACCGGTGTTGAGCGCTTCCAAATCTGGTCCGTTCTGCATTTCAGTTGTCCTTCTCCAGCGTGGACTGACCGAAGCCCCGCAGCCTCTCCGCAGCCGCAAGGATCCTGGGCAACTCATCCGCGTAGCCCGACTCGGAAAGCTCAAAGTAGGATCCGCGCGCCAACTTCTCGAACAACTCCTTGTCTCCGGGGCTGATCACGCTTTCGTTCCAGACAAGGACAATGATTCCCAGCCGGAGCAGGGTTGCGTAAAACACGTCTAGAGCCGACGGTGCAACTTCGCCGTGATTTACCAGGACGGCCTCAAATCCGTGATCGTGAAGTGTCCGCTCTAGTAATTCGGCATGCTCGCGCTGCGAACTCAGGGAAAAGATGGCGGGCCGATGCCCTCGCCGTTGAATTCGCGCATCCACAATGTTTGCCGCGTCAGAGGAGAAGCTACCGTTGCCGTATTGTGCAAACTCGCTTTCGCGCACCATCGCTGCGCCGACCGTAGCGTTTGACGCAGGGTCGACCAGGATCAAACTTCCTGTTGTGCGATTTAGTCCGTAGGGGTCAAGGAACAAAGGCTGCAGGGTCTCCAACTCCACCAAACCGATTTCATTCATCCCCAAACTTCCCGCATCATGTTCGGTCAAGGTATTGACGTCCACACGATTGCGGATTTTCGTCACCCGCGCGTTCACATAGCGGCCGGTATGTTTCACCAGGTAGGTGCGATAACGTTGCAACGGCTCCGCGTACAGCCAGACGATATTGGCTCTGAAGCGCGTCGAAACTTTCGGCGCCGCCTCGGGTGAAACGAGCATGTCTCCCCGACTGAGATCGATCTCTTCAGCCAACTTCAGGACGACGCTTTCGCCTGGGCCGGCGGCTTCCAAATTTCCATTGAAACTGACGATCGATTCGACCTGCGTCGTTCGGCCTGACGGCAGCGCAATCACCGAGTCGCCGGGCCGGACTGTGCCACCGGCCACGCGCCCTGCAAAACCGCGGAATCCGGCATCGGGTCGGATCACCGACTGAACTGGAAAGCGAAATGCCTCGGCTTCAATCACGGGTTGGATCGAGACGCTTTCAAGGTGCTCCAGCAGAGTTGGCCCGGTGTACCACGCAGTGCGCTGGCTACGTTCCACGATGTTGTCGCCTTCCAGCGCGCTGATGGGTATGCACTCAACAAGCGCCGGCCCGAGTCCTTCGGCGAGTTCGACAAATTCACCCCGCAATCGTTCAAATTGGCCCTCGCTGTAACCCACCAGGTCCATCTTGTTGATTGCAGCGACCAAATGGGGAATCCCCAGCAGTGACGCGATATATGCGTGCCTGCGCGTTTGCGCCAGCACTCCTTTGGTCGCATCGAGGAGGATTATGGCCAGATCAGCAGTGGACGCTCCGGTCGCCATGTTCCGCGTGTATTGTTCATGCCCGGGCGTGTCGGCAATGATGAACTTCCTTCGTGGCGTGCTGAAGTAGCGATAGGCCACATCAATTGTGATTCCTTGCTCACGCTCGGCGCGCAACCCGTCGGTGAGCAGGGAAAAGTCGATCTCTTTTCCCGAACGGTTCACGGGACTCCGCTTCACCGAAGCGAGCTGGTCTTCGTATACGGCCTTGCAGTCGTGCAGCAATCGCCCAATCAATGTTGATTTGCCATCGTCGACGCTGCCCGCGGTTGTGAACCGCAGCAGTTCCTTGTGGACTTCCTGCTCGAGGAAATCTTCGAGGGTGCCGGGAGCGCGGCTCTCGAGGGCAGTTGGCATCAGAAGTATCCCTCGCGCTTTTTCAGTTCCATCGAGCCTTCCTCGTCGTGATCAATTGCGCGGTTTTCACGTTCCGATCGCCGGAACGAAATCATCTCCTCAACGATCTTCGGCACGGTGTCGGCCTCCGATCGGATTGCGCCCGTGCAAGGCACGCAGCCGAGCGACCGCATCCGGCATTTGACAAGTTTCGTTTTTTCGCCCGGCAGGAGCTGTTCTTTCGAATAGATCAGCACCAACGAACCGTTCCGCTCCACAACTTCCCGTTCGCGTGCGTAATAGAGCGGCACGATCGGGATTTTCTCGGCGTGGATGTAAAGCCAGATATCGAGCTCCGTCCAGTTGGACAAGGGAAAGACACGAATGCTTTCGCCTTTGTTGATTTTCGAATTGAAGATGTTCCAAATCTCCGGCCGTTGGTTCTTCGGATCCCATTGGCCGTGCGAGTCTCGGAACGAATAAACGCGTTCCTTGGCACGCGATTTTTCCTCGTCGCGCCGCGCTCCGCCAAACGCTGCGGTGAATCCTCCCGCTTCCAGCCCGTCCAGGAGTGCTCTGGTCTTGAGCAAGCCGCAGCATTTTTGTGTTCCGAGCACGAAAGGGTTGGCGCCTTCCCGGAGCGCTTGGCGGTTCTGATGCACGATCAGTTGCGCGCCGAGTTCCTTCGTATAGTTGTCGCGAAACTCGATCATTTCGGGGAATTTGTAACTCGTGTCGATATGCAGCAGAGGGAACGGGATTTTTCCTGGGTAAAAAGCTTTTTGCGCAAGCCGGAGCATTACGGAAGAGTCTTTGCCGATCGAATACAACATCACCGGACGCGCAAACTCGGCAGCCGCCTCGCGCAGGATGTAAATGCTTTCGGCCTCAAGCGTTTGCAGGTTGCTCAGCCTCTTTTTAGGAAGAAGAGCCGCAGCACCGAGGGCCTGCGTCTGACTCTCCCGAATATCCATCGCCGTCAATTGCGCCATTTACGCCTTTCCTTCGACAATGCAGCACAAAAACAAAAAACCCACCGTCCAGTGGATCTGACAGTGGGTCTGAATACGGCTCGATTGAGCTAAGGTCTTAGGTCACGAGCGACCACACGTCAGAGCGCATTGGTTGACAACACATACAACAACAGGCCAACGCTTTGCGGTTAGACGTGGGGCTCATTAACATCACCAATGACTATACCGGCCAATCCGGGTCATCGCAACAGTCAATTCAATCAGAATTTTTGATAGCATGCCGCACTTTTTTAGATGACCGATGGCTCCCGTGGGGTACATCAAGCGAACAATGCGGATTTGCCTTGGAAAATGGCAGGACCTATTTCACGCCTTTGCTGCTCCGCCGTGCCGCGCGAAACTGTTTCTGAAACCGTCGGAGTGATCTTTGGCTGGCCATGGTATGCAGCCTCGACTTTCTTTCTTCGCCGTTGTCCGAACCGGCGTTCAGTTTGCGCCGTGAAGCTCCGAGCTGTTTGACCCAGGCCGCATACTCCGGTCCGAACTGCTCTTCCAGCTCCTTTCGCAGTCTTTGTGCAAGCGCGGGACTCTCGCCGCCGGTGGAAATGGCAATCTGCAGTGCGCCGCGGCGCACCACCGCCGGATAGTAAAAATCGCACAGTTCCGGAACGTCGACTACGTTGCACAAAATACCTCGCCGCCGCGCCACTCGAAAAATTCTCTTGTGCAAAGCGTTTGAGGATGTCGCTGCAACGACACACAAGCAACCGTTCAAATCGGAATCGCGGAACTCACGCCGCAGCCAGCGAATTCGCCCAGCCTGCGCCCAGCGACGCACAGTGGGAGTAGCTTGAGGCGCCACCACGCGGATGTCCGCGCCCGTGGCCAGCAGGCCACGAATCTTTCCTTCACCGATAAATCCTGCACCAACGACAATGCACCGGCGTCCCGTCAACTTGAGAAAAAGAGGAAAAAGGATTTTCACGACCAACTCATCTCATTCGGAAAAGCGATTTTATCGCTACTCGTGCGCGTACGAATTATTGCATTACCCTGTCGTCTATCTCGACGAAGATGTGAAAAAACTGGAAGCGCTGGCTAAACCAGGCATCATAAGGTGGCGTGGGTTACGCTTCGGTTCATCATATGCCTTGATTTTGCTTCGTTCGCCTGAATAAATGGAAACGCCAACATTAGGAGTGTCTTGTGCAAAACCGCATTTCGCGGCGTGATCTTCTGAACCGACTGGGAGTCGCCGGCGCTGCGTTTGCTTTTGGTGCGTGGCCCGACAAGGTTCGCGCAATCGGGCAAGATCCCGGCCATCAGGAAGCGATCGAAGCGTTTACCGGCCCCGGCCCCAACCCGCACTGGAATTCCGTAGGTCCTTACATTACCGAACCTCAAAAGGCTCCGTTAATTCTGTTGACTGACCGACCCGTTCAGCTTGAGACGCCGCGCGAATACTTCCGCACCGCTTTTACGCCGAACGATGCGTTCTACGTCCGCTGGCACCTCGATGGGGTTCCGAACGCTGTCGACCTCAAAACCTGGAAACTCAAAATCGAGGGTAACGTTAAGACGCCCATCGCCTTCAGCTTTGACGAGTTGATTCGCAATTTCACGCCTGTATCTGTCGCAGCTACGAACCAATGTTCGGGTAATAGCCGCAGCCGTCTTCAACCCCGTGTGGCGGGTGGGCAATGGGGCAATGGCGCAATGGGCAATGCGATGTGGACAGGCGTGCGTTTGCGGGAGCTGCTGCAACTGGCTCAAGTCAAGGATGGATCAGTACAAGTCCAGTTCCAGGGGCTCGAGACTGGGCAGGGGCCGAGTGGTTTTCCGTCGAACATATTTCTCAAGTCTCTCGACCTTTCCAATACAGTTTTTGATGAATGCATCGTCGCTTACCTGATGAACGGCGAGCCCCTGCCGATGCTGAACGGTTTTCCCGTGCGTTTGGTCGTGCCCGGATATTTCGCTACCTACTGGACCAAGTGCCTAACATGGATTCGCGTTCTCGAAGCGCCTGACGAAAACTTCTGGATGAAAACCGGCTATCGCATTCCGGATACGCAGCGGGGAAACACAACTCCCGACGAAGTAAAAGCCGGAACGGTTAAAACCGTGCCCATTGGGCGCTTCCCGGTTCGTTCCTTTCTCATTTCGCCCGACGGTTCTTCTAAAATTCCTTCCGGGATGGCGGTGACCCTGCGCGGTATCGCCTTCAGCGGATTTGGCCGTATCGCTCGAGTCGAAATCTCCGATGACGACGGCAAGACATGGGTCCCGGCAAAGCTCGGCCAGGACCATGGGCCATACTGTTTCCGGACTTGGGATTTTTCTTGGACGGCAAAGTCCCCGGGGCGCTATTCGCTGGCTGTGCGGGCGACCGACGACAAGAACAACACGCAACTCGACCAGCCCGTCTGGAATCCCGGAGGCTATCTGTGGAACCGAATCGAGCGCCAGGAAATTGTTGTAGGTGAGGCTCGTTGATGATGACACCCAACACAAAATTTCGAAAGATCGCGTCAGCTGCAGTCGTTTTGGCAACAGCTGCGACAATCGTTTTCGCCGAGGTGAAGAAGGGCTATTACACGCCGTCCAAACTCGGCAGCCTGCAGCAAGCCGCGCCAGTCCAGATGGCGAGCGATTCGAACTATGAAGTCTCCGCTTACCCAGCACCTGCTCCTGAGCTTGCCTCCGGTGACGGTCTTGCGGAAGTGCGCATCCATTGCAGCACTTGCCACAGTCCTCGTTACATCACGATGCAACCTCCACTCCCGGCGGCCACCTGGGAAGCGGAAGTCACCAAAATGAACAAAGTATTTGGTGCGGGGATTCCTGAGGACGTATCGCGCAAAATTGTAGCTTACTTGCAATCTCACTACTCGACTGAAAATCGCCGGTGAAGGGAATTGTCGAGCGGCCGAGGCCTTTGCTGTGCCAATCGACCCACAATCAGCTCGAGTAGAACGCAAATGCATGTTTCCACGAACGAAATTGTCTATACTGACGCGGCGCGTCCATCGGTTCTCAGGGTATTGAAGCAAGAATTTTACCCTTGAGATGCTTAACAGGTTCGCGTGCTACCTCGTTTGCCCAAACTGCTACATCTGGAGTTTCCATTGAGATGGACAAAGTTTTGTCTTGCGCTGCTGCTCGTTGCGCCGGTCGCCGGTTCGCAGGCTGACGTTTGCGTAGTGTCAGGCTCAAAGGCCGTCTTTTCGATTCCGCACGTCAAGCACGCGCCCGATCTGAATACCGATCCTAAATCGGCGACGTGGAAGCATGCGGCTTCCACCTGGATGGAGAAGGACTGCACCTCGCGCAAGAGCTATCCCGAACTAAAAACCGAGGTTCGCGCATTTTGGACGGACACTGATCTCTACCTTCTCTTTATCAGTCCTTACAAAGACTTGAATCTGTGGCTGCCCGCGGAGAACAGCAAAGACCGTTTGAAGTTGTGGGATCGCGATGTCGTCGAATTTTTTCTGGGCGACGACTGGACCGATATCAAGCACTATCGCGAGTTTGAGATTGCTCCGACCGGTGACTGGGTGGATTTGGCGATTGACCTGAACAAGGATCACTACGATGCCGAGTGGAATTCAGGTTGGCAACGGTTGGGCCGCATCGACGAAGCCAATCATGTCTGGTACGCAGCAGCGCGCGTGCCTCTTAAATCAGTAAGCGAGCATCCAGTTAAAGCTGGAACGAAATGGCGCGCGAACTTGTATCGAATTGAAGGCCTTGGCGAAGATCCGCAGCGCCATTTCCTGTGTTGGCAGCAGACCTGCACGCCAAACCACGATCCCAATCACGTTCCCGAAAACTTTGGCACGCTTGTGTTTGGCCGTTAGCCCACGTCAGGTACGTAGGCTCCTCTGCGCGTGGTTAGTTTGTGATGACCAACGTCAAGTCCGCACTGTGGACGAGTGGCCCTGAACTTCCACTCACGGTCAAATGATACGTTCCCTTAGTCGTGTGGTTGTTCGTCGTGATGGTAACGACAGATTGCGAAGAGCTTGTCCCGTTTAGAGAAACCTGCGCGGGCGAAACGCTACAAGTCGTGTTCGTAGGTGCTCCGCTGCACGACAGAGCAACCGATCCGGTAAATCCGCCTGCTGGCGTGATGGTGACTGTCGATGTCCCCGAAGAATTGCGCCCGATCGTCTTCGAGGCCGGCGATAAGGAGATCGAAAAATCACTGACGCCCTGACCCAGCGCTCCCGAACTACTGCCGCTGAAATTCGAGTTCGTCGCGGAGTACACAGCGCTGAGCGTGTGCGTTCCGACGGAAAGCGCATTCGTTGTGTACTGCGCGTTGCCCCCGGAAACCGTAACTGAAGCCAGGGGCGAGGAGCTGCCGTCATTGACGGCCTCCACGGTAGCGACTACGAGAGCTGGTTCGTTGACGTATCGCGTGAAGGCCGCCGAGGCATGCACTAAGAAGGTGCCAGGGTTGCAGGAAAAAACTCGAGGCCCACTCGCTATGCGCGTAATTGTGCGGGTAGCGTTACCAGGTTATCGGTACCATAACTGCAAATCTATTAACTGTCCTCTTTTGATTTTGCGAAGTGAGTCGGTCAGCGAATGCTCGGCGAAGATCCGTTACGGCGGGTCTCGACAAAGGAGGAAGTCACGAGAATTCTCGTTTGAGACTGAACGTAGTGATGAGATTCAGAGCTTTGGCGCGACGAGAGATTTACTCGAATTGAATCAGCACGATTTCCGGGCGCGAGCCAACGCGCAGAGGCGGGCCCCAGGTCCCAACTCCGCTCGACGTATAGACGATCATGTCGCCAAACCGCTGTAAGCCGTAAACGAATTGCTTGTAAATGCCGCTGGTAATCCACGTCCAGGGAAAGAATTGACCGCGGTGCGTGTGTCCGGAAAGCTGCAGCGAAATTCCAGCCTTTTCTGCAACTGCCAATTGGTCTGGCGCATGAACGATCAGGACGCTTGGCTGGCTGCGATCAATGGCTGCGTTTTCGAGAACTTTGCTGAAGCGTTCAGGGTGCGCCGCGTCGTGATGGTGCACGCCGACAATCTGCAGCCCATCAATCACAACCTTTTCGTTATCCAACAGCCGCAAACCCGCGTTTTGCGCAGCGCGCAGGTGACCGCGATGGTTGTGCATCTCTTCATGATTGCCCGCAACAAAGTAGTGGCCGAGCGGAGCATTCAGGGAACGAAGCGGCCCTGCCAGCTCATCCAAATCTGCGAAGGCTCCGTCGTACAGGTCACCGGCAAGAAAAACAATCTCAGGGCGCAACTGCCGGATGGTCGCCACCAGGCTTCGCGCGAATTCCGCTCCGCGTACATGCCCGAGGTGCAGGTCGCTGACCATCGCTGCCTTTCGCCCTCGCCATGACTCGGGCAGATTAGGCAGGCGAACGGTCACTCGGTTCACCCGCGCAAAACTGGCATTGATCATCCCCCACGAGGCGGCCGCGATGGCTGCAAGGAACCACGCACCCACGATCGCGCGATTGTTCCAATTTGCATCCGACCAAGCCTTAACGCCTGCCGTCAGCCAAACTCCGAACGAAGCGAAGAACAGGAAATTGACCACTCCAAGCCAGGCAGCGGAGACCCGATAGAAGTTTCGAGTGAATAGATTCCAATAGCGAAAAGAGAGAAGAGAAGCGGCCAGGAAACTGGTTGCCACCATGGCCGTGATGATTCTATAGAACAAAAGCGCTTGCGCAGACGGGCTTCCCCAGAAATGGAGCCACGTCTCTAGGACCAAAAAGTGCGCAGCGAATAGAACTAACTGAAAGATGGTCAGAAAGGCCAGGAGTCCGCGTCTCATGCGGTATTAGATGAAGCTAACGAGTGTTTTGTGTATATCCGCCGGGCGGATACCGTTTGGCGGCAGATCAGTTCTTTTTTTGTAGGATTGCCGTGTCGGCTGGGGCAGACGCAGTCCCCGTAAGCTCCGACTTTACCGCTGGGCTGATCTTATCGGCATTTTTCACCAGCACAGCCACCTGCCACATTTGCGTTTCCGACAGATGATCCTTGAACCCGGGCATGCCCGTCATACGAATCCCGCCAGCCACCTTCCAATAGCTTTCCCAAGCCTCGTCGTCGGTCACTCCCGTCCCTTTGAAGAGTTGTGGAGGTCGAGGAAACATTCCCTCTGCAATCGCTGACTTGGGTGCGTCGGGCAGCCCGTGGCAAACGGCGCAATGCTCCTTGTATACTTGCGCGCCTGCCAGCAGATTTTTTTCCTCTGCCGGTACTTGCGGCTCAGGATGCGGCAGCTTCTCTAGATACGCGTGCAATCCCATCCTCGCAAAGCGCCGTTCGAATGGCATTTCGGGGGCAGTCACCGCGACGGGCGCGCGTCCTGTCGAAAAATACCAGTAAGCTGCAAAAGCCACACCGGCGACACCCAACAAGATGCCGACTAGCAATCCTCTTATCATCCATCACTCCGCGGTTTTGTTTGCAGACGCTTGGCGACACACATGGTGCGCGGCAAGTCTAAAGGAAACACCTACCGTCCGTATACGATGTATTCCGCTCGCAGACTCCAATGGTTCGACGGCCTCCTTGCGTAACCATTTTCCCTCCCCAATCGTCATAATGATGCGTACCATACGGTTGTTGTCGGACTGCGTCTAGAGACTAGAGAAGCCGCGAATCGCACCCGGCGATCGAATTCTACTGCTGGCTCTCTCGCATACTCGCGACCCACTTTGAGGAGCTATAAAGGATGGGCCACTTGAAATCTATGGATTTACCCGAACTGGACAGAAGTGCCGCCGGCGGGGCGCGAACGGGCGGGCAAAGCCGGGCGTGGATTTGGGTCGTCGTCGCCGCCGTGGCGATAGGCGGCTTTTGGTATTACCGCTCGTCGCATTCCAAAGATCCGCAAAATCTTGCCGCATCGGCTCCCGGGGGAGGCAAAGGCGGGCGCGGCGCTGCGAATTTCACGGTTCCAGTGGTCGTGGCCACAACGACAAAAGGCGACCTTCCGGTTTATCTAAATGGCCTGGGCACGGTTACTCCCTTAAATACGGTGACCGTCCGCAGCCGGGTGGACGGTCAGCTTATTAACGTCGCCTTCAAAGAAGGGCAATACGTGAAGACCGGCGACCTGCTTGCCGAGATAGACCCGCGCCCCTTTCAGGTTCAGCTGGAGCAAGCCGAAGGACAGCTCGCCAAGGACATGGCGCAGCGCAAAGATGCGGAAGTCAATCTTGAGCGCTACAAACTTCTATTTCAGGAAGGCGTAATCGCTAAACAGCAGCTCGATACACAGGCGGCTTCTGTCGGCCAGTTCGACGGCGCGATCAAAACCGATCAGGGCCAGATTGATAACGCCAAGCTGCAGCTTGTGTATTCGCGGATTACTTCTCCCATCAGCGGCCGCGTCGGGCTTCGTTTGGTCGATCCCGGCAATATCGTTCACGCCACGGACACCAACGGGCTGGTCATCATCACACAGGTACAGCCGATTTCCGTGATCTTCACGCTTCCGCAGGACCAGCTACCCCAGGTTTTCGACAAGATTCACAAGGGTGTGCAGATGGGTGTGGAAGCCTACGACCGCGATAATACGCAGAAGATCGCCAGCGGCAAGCTTCTTACGATTGACAATCAAATTGACACCACCACCGGTACTTACAAGCTCAAAGCCGTCTTCAACAACGAAGACAACATTCTGTTTCCGAATCAGTTTGTGAACACTCACTTGCTGGTCGACACCAAGCGCAATCTCAGTCTTGTTCCGCTGGCCGCCATTCAGCGCGGACCTCAGGGGACGTACGTTTATGTCGTCGGCAGCGGAAATACAGTGAAGATTCAGACTGTCACCGTCGCGCAAACGACCGGCGGGACCGTCGGCATCAGTGAGGGCTTGCAGCCGGGCCAGATCGTGGTCACGGATGGTCAGGACAAGCTGCAGGATGGCACGAAGGTGGTTCCGAACACTTCGCCTACCGGTTCTGCAACCGCGACCGTTGGTACGCCCGAGGCCGCTCCGGCGCCCGGGGCAATTCCGCAGCAAAACACGCCTGCAAATCCGCAGACCCAGACCCGCAAAGGCTCTAAGCGATGAGTCCTTCTCGGCCGTTTATTCTGCGGCCTGTCGCCACCACTTTGTTGATGGTCGGCGTACTGCTGGTGGGATTTGTCGCTTATCGGCAATTGCCGGTATCGGCGCTTCCTCAGGTGGACTACCCGACCATTCAAATTCAGACCTTTTATCCCGGCGGCAGTCCCGACGTCATGGCTTCCTCGGTGACGGCTCCGCTCGAACGTCAATTTGGCGAAATTCCGGGCCTCAACCAGATGACGTCGATCAGCTCCTTCGGCAGCTCGGTCATCACGCTTCAATTCGACCTGAACCTCAATATCGATATAGCTGAACAAGAAGTTCAAGCGGCAATCAACAGCGCGTCGAATCTTTTGCCGCAGGGGCTGCCAAATCCACCCATCTATAGCAAGGTGAACCCCGCCGACGCACCGGTTCTCACCCTGGCGCTGACTTCGAAGACTCTTCCGCTTTCCAAGGTGGAGGATCTCGCCGATACGATGCTGGCGCAGAAAATTTCTCAGCTGCCCGGTGTGGGTATGGTCAGCATCAGCGGCGGCCAGCGTCCTGCGGTTCGCGTCCAGGCAAACCCTACCGCGCTCGCTTCTTACGGTTTGAGTCTGGAAGACCTGCGCACGGCGCTCAGCAATGCCAATGTGAACCAGGCGAAGGGGACGTTTGACGGCGCGCAGCAGTCCTACACGATCGGCGCCAACGACCAGCTGATTACCGGCGATACGTACAAGCCCATTATCGTCGCGTATCGCAATGGTGGTCCGGTGCGCGTGGCTGACGTTGCTTCAGTGAGTGATGGCGTCGAAAACGTGTTCCAGGCGGCGTGGGCCAACGAGAATCCGGCGGTTCTGATGAACATTCAACGCCAGCCGGGCGCCAATATCATTGGCGTCGTTGATCGCATCAAGAAGCTGCTGCCGCAGCTGCAAGCCGCGCTACCGGCATCCGTCCAGCTCGACATCCTTACCGACCGCACGGGCACAATTCGCGCCTCGGTCGAGGATGTGCAGTTCGAGCTGATGCTCACTGTCGCCCTAGTGGTGATGGTCATTTTCCTTTTCTTGCGCAGCATACGCGCCACGATCATTCCCAGCGTTGCCGTTCCGTTGTCGCTGATCGGTACTTTCGGTGTGATGTATCTGCTCGGCTACAGCTTGAACAACCTTTCGCTGATGGCGCTCACCATTTCGACAGGCTTCGTTGTGGACGACGCCATCGTGATGATTGAAAACATCAGCCGCTACATCGAGGAAGGTGAGTCACCTCTCGCTGCGGCGCTGAAAGGTTCCGAGCAGATCGGTTTCACGATTCTGTCGCTGACCGTTTCCCTGATCGCTGTGCTGATCCCGTTGCTCTTCATGGGTGACATCGTCGGCCGGCTGTTCCGCGAATTTGCCATCACTTTGGCGGTCACGATTCTTGTTTCGGCTGTTGTCTCCCTCACTCTGACGCCGATGATGTGCGCGAAGCTGCTTCGCCACACCAAAGAAGAAGAACAGACTTGGTTCTATCGCAAATCGGAAGACGCCTTTAACGCCATCATTGCGTTTTATGGCCGCACGCTGAAATTCGTTCTGCGCTTCCGGACAATTACGCTTCTCGTGACCATCGCAACGCTGGTCGGAACGATCCTGCTCTACATTTATGTTCCGAAGGGCTTCTTCCCAGTACAGGACACAGGAGTGATCCTTGGTGTTTCGGAAGCTCCACAGAGCATCTCTTTCAAAGCGATGACGGATCGGCAGCAAGCTCTCGCAAAAGTGATTCTGCAGGATCCCGCGGTCGATTCACTCTCCTCATTTATCGGCATTGATGGAACCAACACAACTTTGAACAGCGGCCGAATTCAAATCAATTTGAAGCCGCTCAAGGAGCGCAAGCTCAGCGCCAGTGAAGTGATTCGCCGTCTGCAGCCAAATCTCGACAAAGTCGGCGGTATCACTCTCTTCATGCAGCCGGTGCAAGACCTCACGGTTGAAGACCGTGTCAGTCGGACGCAGTTTCAATACAGTTTGGAGGACGTTGATGCCAAGGAACTCGCCGCTTGGGTTCCAAAGTTCATGGACCGTTTGAAGCAACTGCCCGAGCTTCGCGACGTTGCCAGCGACCAGCTCAACGGTGGTCTGCTCGTCAATCTCACAATTGATCGCGACTCGGCTTCTCGCCTCGGCATCCTCCCAGCCGACATCGACAACACGCTTTACGATGCCTTCGGCCAGCGCCAGGTCTCCACGATCTACACGCAGCTCAACCAGTACCACGTCGTGCTGGAAGCCGATCCTTCATTCCAGCAAACACCCGACGCGCTGAAAAATATCTACGTTCATTCTTCCAATGGCACGCAGGTTCCCCTTAGTGCTTTCACGAGCGTTTCTACGGCCCCCGCCGCGTTAGCCCTTAATCATCAGGGACAATTTCCAGTCGTCACGCTCTCGTTCAACTTGGCGCCGAACGCATCGCTGGGCGATGCCGTCAACGCCATCAACCGCGTTAAACAGGACATTGGTCTTCCGCCCAGCATTCAGGCCACGTTCCAGGGCACAGCCGCGGCGTTCTTGAACTCTCTTTCCAACGAGCCAATCCTGATTCTTGCCGCGCTTGTCACCGTCTACATCGTGCTGGGCATTTTGTACGAAAGCTTCATTCACCCGATCACGATTCTGTCTACGCTGCCATCGGCCGGGGTTGGTGCCATTCTCGCGTTGCTCTTGTGCCGCACCGAGTTCAGCATCATCGCTCTCATCGGCATCATCCTTCTGATCGGCATCGTCAAGAAAAACGCCATCATGATGATCGACTTTGCGCTTGAAGCCGAGCGCAAGGAAGGGAAGTCCCCGCTGGATTCGATCTACGAAGCGTGTCTGCTGCGTTTCCGCCCCATCATGATGACCACGATGGCTGCGCTCCTCGCCGGTCTGCCGCTTGCACTCGGTAATGGCGTGGGCTCCGAACTTCGCCGCCCCCTTGGCATCACCATTGTCGGCGGCCTCATTCTCAGCCAGATCCTTACCCTTTACACCACGCCCGTCGTCTATCTCGCGTTCGACTGGCTAAGCCGCCGGTTCGCCTTCAACATCGGCAACCCAGTTGACGACGCTGCGCTGCATCAGCCGGGAGATTAGCGCGTGAATTTTTCTTCCAACTTTTCCGCTCCATTTATCCGCCGCCCCGTTGCGACCACCCTTATCACCATCGCAATTTTTCTGTCGGGAGCTGTAGCTTTTCGTTTTCTTCCAGTTGCCCCCCTGCCGCAGATTGATTTCCCGACGATCGCGGTAGGAGCAGGCCTTCCCGGCGCCAGTCCGGAGACGATGGCTTCCGCCGTAGCCACTCCGCTCGAACGCCAGTTCGGGCGAATCTCCGGCGTCACGCAGATGACGTCTTCGAGCGGCTTCGGAAACACGAGCGTCGTTCTTCAGTTCGACCTCAATCGCGACATCAACGCCGCCGCGCGTGATGTACAGGCGGCCATCAACGCGGCGCGTACTCAGTTGCCGGCAAACCTTCCGTCTCAGCCGTCGTATCGAAAGGTGAATCCGGCCGACGCGCCAATCATGCTTCTCTCGCTCACGTCCACCAATGTCTCGCCAGCCCAGCTTTATGACGCTGCGGACTCCATCCTTGCCCAGAAGCTTGCTCAGGTCGAAGGCGTGGGCCAGGTGTTCACTTGGGGCAGCTCGCGTCCCGCGGTGCGCGTCAGCGTGAACCCCGCGCTGATCAACAGCTACGGTATTAGTCTTGAGAAAGTTCGAACCAGCTTACAGTCTGCCAACGCCAATCTCGCCAAAGGCTCAGTGTCCGACGCCGCCCACACCTGGACCATCACCGATACTGACCAGCTCTTCAAAGCTTACGAATACGAGCCACTGATCGTTTCCGGCCATCCGGGGGCGCCGGTTCGCCTTAAAGACATCGGAGAAGTCACGGATTCGGTCGAAGACTTGCGCAACCTGGGTCTTTCTCAGGGCGAACCCTCCGTGATTCTCGCGGTTTTCCGACAGCCGGGCGCCAACATGATTGAAACGGTGGACCGGATCAAGGCCAAAATGCCGGAGCTGCGCGCATCTATCTCTCCGTCGCTTCACTTGCGCATTGCAATTGACCGCACAACCACCATCCGCGCCTCCATCCACGACGTCGAGCGCGCGCTGATCATTTCCATCAGCTTGGTCATATTGGTGGTCTTTGTTTTCCTGCGCAATGTCTGGGCCACAATCATCCCCAGCATCGCTGTACCGCTTTCGCTTGTCGGCACGTTTGGTGTGATGTACCTCTGCGGCTACAGCCTCGACAACTTGTCGCTGATGGCCCTCACGATCTCGACCGGCTTCGTCGTCGACGACGCCATCGTAGTCATCGAGAACATCGCGCGCCACATGGAAGGCGGCATGAAGCCCTTTGCCGCCACCATGTTAGGCGCAAAAGAAATCGGCTTCACCGTGCTCTCCATGAGCGCTTCGCTCGTCGCCGTTTTTATCCCGATCTTGCTGTTTCCCGGCATTGTCGGCCGCCTGTTTCGCGAGTTCGCCGTAACCCTAAGCGTCGCCATCGGCGTGTCTATGTTCGTCTCGCTCACTACAACCCCGATGCTCTGCGCCCGTTTTCTCAAGGTTGATCACGGCGGGCACAACTGGGCCTATCGTCTCGCGGAAAACTCTTTCAATGGTATCGTGCGTTTTTACGATCGAATCCTGCGCGTCGTCCTTCGTCATCAGTTCGCTGTGCTTTTGATCACCATCATTACGGTGGTCGTCACCGGCTATCTCTATGTTGCTGTTCCCAAAGGCTTCTTCCCGCAGCAGGACACCGGCCGCATCAACGGCTACATTCAGGGCGATCAGGACATTTCCTTCGCCGCAATGTCGGAAAAACTGAAGGAATTCAACAAAATCGTCATGGCCGATCCGGCCATCGACACCGTTACGGCCTTTACGGGCGGCGGTAATGGCACGAGCACTTCACGTATGTTCGCGCAGCTAAAGCCGCTCGAAGAACGCAACATGAGCTCGGACCAGGTCATTGCCCGTCTGCGTAGCAAGGCGGCAAAAATTCCTGGCGCGCAGTTGTTCTTTCAATCCGTGCAGGACTTGAGTATCGGCGGCCGCTTCGGCGGCGCGCAATATCAGTACACTCTCCAGGCGGAAAACATCGCCGACCTCAACCACTGGGCGCCGATTTTGCAGGAAAAAATGCGCGCCCTTCCGGGCATCTACGACGTCAATACCGACCAACAGGTCCGCGGTCTTGAGAGCAACCTGGTCATTGATCGCGACACGGCTTCGCGCCTCGGTGTGTCCATGTCTGACATCGACAACACCCTGAGCGATGCATTTAGCCAGCGACAGGTCTCCAATATCTACAAAGGTCTCAACCAGTATCACGTCGTGCTCGACGTTTCCGACAAATACACGCAGGGCCCCGAAGGCTTGCACCAGATCTACGTACCGACCGGCTCTGGCGGCGTGGTCCCGCTCAGTTCCTTCGCCCATTACGAGCATTCCAATACATCGCTCTCCGTCAACCACCAGGGCCTCTATCCTTCGATTACGCTCTCCTTCAACCTCGGTCCAGGCGGCGCACTCGGCGATGCGGTTGTCCGCATCCAGAACCTGATGCATGAGCTAGGCATGCCGCCCACCATTCACGGTGGTTTCCAGGGCACTGCACAAGCCTTTCAGGACTCGCAATCTTCCATGCTGGTGCTTATCCTCACGGCGCTCGCCGCTGTGTACATCATCCTCGGCATCCTTTACGAAAGTTACATTCACCCCATCACGATTCTTTCCACGATTCCGTCCGCAGGCGTAGGCGCGCTCCTGGCCCTGCTGCTCACGAGGACTGAGCTCTCCATGATCGCCGTCATCGGACTTATCCTGCTCGTCGGTATCGTCAAGAAAAACGCTATCCTCATGGTCGATTTTGCCGTCCAGGCTGAAATGCAGCACGGCATGGAGCCCGTCGAAGCCATCCATCAAGCCTGTCTGCTTCGTTTCCGCCCCATTTTGATGACCACCATGGCCGCTCTCTTCGGCGCGCTACCGCTCGCTCTGGGCACCGGCACCGGTGCGGAACTTCGCCGTCCTCTCGGTATCGCTATCGTTGGCGGCTTGATCTTCAGCCAGTTACTCACACTCTTTACGACGCCGGTCATCTATCTCTATCTTGACCGCCTCCAGTCGGCGATTTTCGCCTCCCGCGGGGAGCGCCAGCGTCGCCGCTTTGCGCCCGCCCATACAGACTAAATGTGCCAGTTAGGCGCCCGCTTGCAGCGCTGTCAGCGGCGTGCCAAGATCCCGAGGCTAAGTTCATTGCCGAACTAAACCACCGCCCTGATGCCCGGCCTCCGCAAACTTTCGAATGCTTGGCTCGCCCTGATCGTCGGCGCGGTGCTCTTCGCCGTTGCGGGCGCCTTCATTTATTTCGTCCAACCGGGCGGATTCGAAACCCAGATTGTTTGGACGTTTCTCTTGCTGCCGGGCACGCTGCCAGCGGAAATGGTCAGTCTTCTTTCCGACAAAGCGCCGAATCGTGTCGCGGAAATTCTCTTCGACGCGGAATTTCTCCTCTTCAATCTGCTTTTCTATTGGGTAGTTGGCTATGTAATCGTCCGGATGGCGCGCCGTTGGAAACAGTGGGACGGTTTCTGAATCGTCCAAAATACCGGCATCCAACAGGATCGGATGGCGTTGCTGGCTGGCAACTCATGCGAGAGTTAACCGAGTCTCCCTACTTCGCAGCCTCGATCTTCGCAATCACAAGCGCTTTTGATCCGCCGCGGTCGTAAGTCTTGCCCGTCGCCGTGACCTTGTCGCCTGCAAACGGTAATAGCTTCGCATTCTGCCCGCTCGAGGGAGTCGTATCTGCAATAGGCCAGTAAATCGTTCCGTCCTCGCTCAGAATCACCAGCTGTGATCCGGCTTTGGCGCAAGCTGTCGCGCACTGCTTGCTGATCGGTTTTTCCAGGCCCTTGGTAAACGCACAGGCCGAATCCAGCACATACCCCTTCACCGTAACCGTCGCGTTGTCCGCCGCAACCACGCCCGCAACGCAAACCAAAAGTCCTATCGGAAGTAGCCTCGCGAATATCGCCTGAGTTTTCATTGAATCTTCCTCATCGTAGGATTCACTGCCATTGGGTCGCAATCCTACCAGCGCGGACGCGACTCCGCTGCGATTTTTTTATACTAGGCGCTTTACGGTCGGCATCCTGCCCGCGCTCTACCAAGCTTTCACGAACTTCCGATCAAGATCCCCGTCAGGAAAACCAGCACTCCACCAACCACCACTTGGAATGCTGCCTGCAAAAAGGGCGTATCCATGTATTTATGTCGGACCCAGCTGATCACACCCAGTTCCACAGCAACCACCAGAATCGCGACCGTCATCGCGATCCGAAAATCCTTGATCAGGAACGGAAATGTATGGCCGAGTCCTCCGGCCGTCGTCATCGCTCCCGTCACTATTCCGCGAATCCACGGTGAGCCCCGTCCGGTCAGTGACCCGTCATCGGACAATCCTTCGGCAAATGCCATCGAGATTCCCGCGCCGAGCGACGCCGCGATGCCCACCAAAAATGCTTCCCAGGTTCTGTGCGTAGCGTAGGCGGCTGCAAACAGCGGCGCCAACGTCGAAACCGAACCGTCCATCAAGCCAGCCAAGCCGGGCTGGATGACCTGTAGCATGAACAGTTTTTTGTGCGATTCCGCTTCCGTGGCTTGTGCATGCTCGGTTAGATGCTTTTCTTCCAGGTTTCCCGCCGTCTCCGAATGTTTCCGCTCCTCGTCGGCCAGCTTGTTAAGCAGCTCTCGCGTGCCCACGTGCGACACACGTGTCGCCGCCCGTTGATAGAACCGCACCGCCTCCATTTCCATCATTCGCGCGTGTTTGCGCGCGGCATTTACGCCCAGCGGCCGCACCAGCCACAGCGGCCTGCGCTGCAAGAATCCCTTTACGTTTTCCCGCCGGATCAGGGGAATATGATCGCCAAATCGCGTCCGAAATTCTTCAAACAGACGATCGCGGTGGTTGGCTTCTTCCTGCCGCATCTCTTCGAACATATCCGCCGTTGCCGGGTAGCTCTCTCTTAGGGCGTCTGCGAATTCACCGAAAATCCGCCCGTCCTCTTCTTCGTTCTGGATCGCCAGCGCCAGAATCTCTTTTTCCGTCAAGTCCTTGAACTTTTTCTGCATTCCTCTCCCGTCTTATTAGGGCCAGCAAGCCATTTCGAACGCAGCAGAATCGCACATTTCCTCAGGCCGCGCCAATTTGCGCCTCGGCCTTTACGCCAGCAGGCCCATTTGCCGCTCAGTTGGCATTTGAAGAAGTCTTAGAAAACCGCGCTCGTTGGCGTGTTTTTCGGCAAAGTACCAATCCCGGCTAGTACTTCCGTAACTGCTCTCGCCTGTACCTTTCCTCCCGCCAGATTAAGTACTTTCCATCTATAGGAACATCCAATTCCGACCGCCTACAATTCATTCCGTAATCGCTGTACAGTGAAAAGGACAGTGCCCATGGCCACGCAAGACCTTATGACGAAGACTACAGGCAATTCACCAATTCCTCGTACGCTTCAAACCGAGCGCCGCGGCAGCCGCCGTTGCAAGATCAATCAGCTCATGCGCATTCGCCCGTCCGATCCCGAGCGCGAACACTTTGAAGACTTGCGCGGCTCGCACAGCGTCTCGCGGAGCGGCGTCTATTTTCAGACCAGCGAAAAAGGCTACGAAATTGGCCTGCGCCTTTTCGTAACCATGCCGTATTCGAACGCGCCCTCCGCCCTCAACCGAGAATACCTCGCCGAGGTGGTCCGCGTGGACGCACTACCCAACGGCCTCACCGGCATTGGCATCAAGCTGCTCATGGAAATGGGCATGCAGCACTCCTACTCGTTTACCCCGCCGAATCAGCGCTGACGCGCCACGCTTTCCATTCCGCGCGTTAGGCCGTCAAAAAACAGCAGTCTGGAAAGAGACTCGCATTTTCGATCCGCTTTTCTCGATCCCGGGAAACAAAAAGGGCGCCTGATTTCTCAGGCGCCCTCCCTGTGTTTGGGGGTGGACGTAAAATTGTTAGCGCTTCAAGACGACGAGCGGCCCAGCAGCTCCAGCGTCCGGTGGCGCAGTTTGCCGACGCCTCTGTTGAGCGGGTGCCGGCGAGACAGGAACGAGAACACCGGTTGCCGCCGCCTAACCAGCCGGTTCAGCGCAAGGTTCAGCCGCACGTCGCGCCGAGCAAACTTGATGCCTGCCTGCAGCGTTTCCACGGCATCCTCTTTGCGGCCGGCGGTGGCGTACACTTCCGCCAGATTAAGGTACAACTGTGCCTGATTTCGCTTCATGCGCACGGCGCTGTCGCAAAGCTTCTCCGCTTCCGCCCACTTCTGCTCGGAACGCGCCATCACCACGCCAAGGTATGACATGTAATACGGATTGTTCTTTTCCAGGCGGGCTGCCTTCTCCATGTGCGGAAGGGCCCTGTCGGCAAAGTTGTCGCGCAATAGCGCCAGGCCTTGCTTGAATTCCTTGAATGCTTCCGTCTCGGTCATCGTTTGCCTCGTGGCCTTGGGCGCGGCGACCTAGCGGCCCGTTGAGGAAGGAATCCGCGCGCTACGCTTCACGTTGTGGATTTCCACCACCCGAAAATTCGGCAGGAAATATGCCGGAAGCTCCACGGTCACTCCGGAGAAGAACCGCCGGAGGCCCGTCATTTCCATCAGCGCTGCGAGTAGTTTCCTCATCTGCGTCCTCAGCAACAATAAGGAAACATTGCTTTAGAATCTACTGAACGCAGGGACAGTCTTGGGACAGCCCGTCCGCGGTACAGTTTTCATTTTTGCGGACAGGCGGTGTTTTCGCGATAAAAGCGCGTCTCCATCGGTGTGTCAACGCGGTCGTTTTCCGTGCCGTTTCGTCCATGCCCTGCGCCAAAGCTCCCAATCTTCTTTAGTGGCCTCGGACATGGTTTTTGCAGCGTCGCGAAGCCAGCGGCCTTTACGCTCGCCCAAATCCTTTTTCACTGATGCAATTTTATCCGCGCTCCCCAGATGGAGGTTCGCCGTATCCCATCCCATCGCATACAGCAGGCGCTCTTCGTCCCGCTCCTCGGGCAGCGAACACAATTCAATGTGGCAGCAATCCGGCGCCAGCCGCCGCACCACCCATCCATCCAAAAAGTGCATGTGCGGATCGGGAATCCGCACTGCTCGGTTGATGAGGTTCTCCTGCTGCAGCGAAACACTGCTTGCCCCCTGCTTCCCGGATTCCTCTCGCGCCCAGAGCCAGGCTGACCGGGTCAGTTGTTTCGCTTCGCGCACAATGTGTGCGCCATGCCATTGGGACAGCCCAAGCACGCGCGGATGCCCCAGGCTGCCCAGCCCCGCGATGCGTGTCTTCATTTCCAGCGTGGGTTGCTTCAGGGGCATGCAGCCATGGAGCAGTTCGCGGATCGGCTTCGGCAGCTGGCCTCGAAAATCGGGACACGCCTCGATCTTTTGCCAGAAGCGAATTGGGTCACGCAGCGTGTTTACGGCGACTTTGCGCAGCCAGTTATGTTTTTCGGCGAGTACATAGGGCCCGCCGCCTTTCGCCATCGCCTCGCGGTAGCCGGTTTCGATCGCTTCCCGCGCCTCACGCCGTGTCACCGCCAGATGCTGGTCCTCAATAGCCAGATACGCGCTTGCCGTCAGCCGAACCAAATCCGCCGTGTAGGCGGCAGTCCAAGCTTCGTCAAAGTCGTTCACTCCCCAAACCAGACGCCCTTCGGCATCGCGCCACGTCCCGAAATTCTCCACGTGCAGATCGCCCACCGTCAGCACCTGCGGCGCGCGCGAAAGCTCGGGACAAACCTCCGGCCACAGTTGCGCCCACCGGTAAAATGTTGCTCGCAGGAAGGGAAATACCGCTTCGGCCATGTGCCGGTGTTTCAGCGACAAATCGGCCGGCACAATCTGAACTTGCTTCGCTACCCATCGCTCAAAATCTGCGGTAGCTTCTACGATGTTCGGCAGCTTTGATTTCTCAGGCTGAGACTGCTTCATTCCTCCAACCGCTCGACTTTCCGCCTGGTTGTCCGTTTGCTCCCGACTGTCCGCCGCGCCTCAATCGGCGATTGCCACGTCGCCGCTCCGTCTAACAATCCCTAGTCTTCCTTCGCGGGTTGGAAATAGACCTCTTCAAACATTTGATCCTTCTTCCATCCGGCACGCGCCAAAATCCCTCGCCCGTTTTCCACCATGCTCGGATGCCCGCACAAATACCCGGTGGTGTCTTCAGGGCTTAGTCCCCAGAGGTCGGTGTACTTGCGGATCAAATCGTCCACCCGGCCCGTTTCCCCGCGCCACGACTCGTCTTCCCACGGCCGGCTGACCGTCGTTACGTATTTAAACCATGGCGCTTCTGCCGCGAATTTCTCCATTTCATCGCGATAGCCGAACTCCCACGAACGGCTGCCGCCCTGCAGGCAATACAGCTTGTGATTGCCCGGCATCGGCGAGTTGCCCGATCTCCAGTCCTTATAAAGCGTACGCACGTAGCTAACGAATGGCGCCAGCCCGGTCACCGTTGACAGCAGCAAGTGATTGGTTCGCCCGCTCCGCAGATCCAGCGTGAAGCGGCCCTTCGCAATCTTCCGGCACAGCAGCTTGTCCCCCGGCTGCAGCCTGTACAGATGCGGTGTCAGCTCGCCCTGCGGAACCAGCTCAATAAAAAATTCCAGCCAGTCCTGCTCATACGGCGACGACACAATCGAGTACGCTCGCTCGATGCGCTTGCCTTCATGGTCGACGCCGAGCGTGGCATATTGCCCAGCCTTGAAAGAAAAAGGCCCGCCCGGTGCGACTTTCACCAGCCATAGATCTTCTGATAGTTCGCGCCGTTCGAGGACGGTGGCTTGGTAGTGTTTATCGCTCGACGGCGCCAGATGGATTTCGCTCATTCGTTGTCCTCAACTGCCGTAAAAACGCATCTTCCTTGCTCGACTGCGAACGACAACAGGAATTGTAGCGAACCGTTATGGGTTTTGCTGCTGCTGACGCTGTTGCATGCGCTGCTGCATCATCGATTTGGGATCGAATTTCATCGGCGTGCCGGTGATCTTGGTCTTGGCATCCGTGATGAGTTTCACCAGCACCATCGTGCGGCCATTTTCGACTGACTTGACCAACCCCATCGGACCGACCTTGGTACTTGCCCACACGTCCCCTTTGCCTTCGTCGCTGGTCCAGTGCTCGCACGAAAACGTTCCAGCCGGAACCGTGATGGTTTCGGTTCCCACGGAGTGCCATTTCTCGACTTCTTTTTCCATTCCGCTGTGCCGCTGTTTGCCGGCGTCCATGTCCATTTCCATCGGCTGCGTCTGCCCGGGCATCACCATGATCATTTTGTGGAACTTGAAGTCACTCGGAGTTACGAGCATTTTGCCGTAGGTCAGATTGCCGCTTTCGTCCGCGCTGTGCCCAACTTCCATCCAGTAACCTTGTTCGGCGCCAACCATTTCCTTGTCCACGACGTACATTTCCATGTGGCTTTTCTTGGCGTCCTTATCGGTGGTTTCATAGGCGGCGCCTTGCCCGACAGTGGGATGAAAAATGTTGGCGATGTTGGGCCGCTTGATGGGGCTAAAACCAAATTGTGCCGAAGCTCGGTACGCCAGAGTGCCACACAGTAATACGGCAAGCAGAACCATGGCCCTAAGTTTCATCATTAGCTCCTTTTAAGGATTGCGCTTTTCAGGGTGCGTCGCGGAACAGAACTTTAGCACAGCACCGCACTCACTCGTGTCATGCGTGCCCTTTCGGTCGACATCAGGTTCTGGGAGTTCCAGCCCGAAATTCTTGTTGCATGGCAACCGCTGCGTAGTAAATTATCGCTCTCCCTTCGAAATCCCAGATACTGCGCTCCTCCCCTCCCAGCGCGAGGAGTTGTTCGTGCTCACATCTATGCCCCTTGCCGAAAGACGCCTGACGCGGCGCTTGGCGCTAAAGGTCCCTTTGCGAGTCCGTGTTTGGAAGTCGGCAGTTCCCGAGCAGAAAGTGGAATGCCTGAATATTTCCGAGCGTGGAGTACTCTTCGCGAGCGGCTCGCGCTTCAAGGAAGGGGAGCAGCTTGAGCTGATTTTGCGGATGCCCGAGGAGATTGTGGGTCAGGCGAAGACCAATTGGCGCTGTCTCGGGCGCGTCGTTCGCGCCAGCGCTCTTGATTCCAGTTCGTGGGCTCTCGTGGTCGCCGTGCGCTTCGAACACTATCAAGAACTAGAAGGTTTTTCGCGCTCCGTAGATCGAAAAACCTGGTAGTAAGCGACGCTTGGCGCCGCTTTAGCCATCGCGAACCTCACCACAGCAAGAGCAAAAGACCTCGCCGCCACAAAGCTCCTGACGTCAGTCTCGGTCGTCGTGATCGTCGTCGTGCTGGACTTGGCCGCGAATCTCGCCAGGCACTGATCGCACGGTGTGCACGTTCACATACCCGGCGCCCACACGAAGCGCTTCGATCACTTTAACGAAGTCAGCGCCGGGTGTGATGCCCTGAGCGTTCGGGCCAATAACGTTCGCAGCAGTCAGGCTGCCGGTCACTGTTCCAGAGGTCGTGCCTTGGCAGGGAGGTGGGTTGGGAGTTCCAGCGGGAGGGCCGCCGGGCTGGCCTGACGCTGGACCGCATAGAAAGACCATGATGCCGGTAGCTTCCTTCGGAAAGCCGAAGTGAATATGCGAGAAAAGGATCGGCGTACTCAAGTTCGTATACGTCACTTTGTACGTGAGCGTGGAACCGTCGGAACTGAGCTTCGCGGAGAAAGAACCACTCGCCTCCGTGGCCACTGGAGGAACCTCATTCAGGCCTTTGAGGCGCGCGCGAAAGTTGTCGTCGTCATCGTTTGGAGCTGCTGAGGCTGCCAGTGCGAGGGTAAAAGCGGGGGCGAGTAGTGCTACCGACAGAAATCTCTTCGTGTGCATGAGTATCTCCCTGCAGACTCGGAAGAATTCTCGAAAGGTGGTGGCGGCGCGAAGATACCTAGCCGGAATTCCCGACCTGGAGCTGATTTGAACAACGACCGTGCGGCACGTCGAAGCTGCGGGAATGTGGGGTCCCTGTCAAATCAAGATTGCGTAACGGCAACGTCTTGTTGCTGTCAAATCGTTAGGCTGGCTTGGCGCCGCTTACAACGAGGACTTCGGCGGGGATGCTGATTCCATCGTTTACCGAGTAAGCGCGGATCGCTTCGATCGCGTCGCGTTTCAGTTCGGCTCGCTGTGGCTCAGAAAGCAGGGCAAGTTTTGTGCGCATCTTTTCCGACATTTCGGAGCGAAGGGTCCAGAACTCTTCCGCAGAAAGGCCCGCCCGTATGGAAAACTGCAACAAGCGTTCAGAAATCGCGGTCGCGCCAGCGCTCGAGAGAACTGCCACCAGGTCGCCGGGCTTGGCGAAGCGAAACATGTCTGACGCGCCTGGTTTTGGCGCAGTGGGTTCGAGATACCGCTCCATATAGCGATCGACGACGCGGTTAACGGCGTAGTCGAAGGGATTTTTATCCTGCCAATGCCAGACGGCGAGCGCGATCCGCCCGCCTGGTCTGAGCACGCGCAACATTTCACGAAGACAGTCCACTGGAGAAGGGAAGAACATCACGCCAAAGCGGCTGACCACAGCGTCAAATGTGTTGCCTGCAAACGGGAGGCTATCGGAAAACGTTTCTGCAAACTTCGCGTTGTGAATCTTGCAGCGGTCCGCTGCGCGGCGAGCGGCTTCGATCATTTCCCGAGCGACGTCCGTGCCTACCACCGTTCCCTCTGGCCCGACCACTTCCGCGATAGTAAGCGCGGGTTCTCCGGGGCCTGTCGCTACGTCGAGGACGGAGTTGCCGGGCGCGATGCCTGCGTCCTCAATTAGAGCTTGAGCGACGGGAGCAAACATCTCGACGATGACAGGCCGGTACTTTTCCCAGTAGGGAGCGGATTCGCTCCATTGGCCGATGACTTCCTTGTTTTTCATGACTTCTTTGCTCTGCACCTTCGTTGCTTTGCGTTAGGCGAGTAGTTTACTGTGTGCGCCAAGGTCGTGAAAGGGACTGGCCGCCGCGAAAGTAGAGAGTGAAACGCCAAATTGGAGCGAAGCAGCGTGAAAGTGGAGCGACGATGAGAACGGATTTGCTGCGATTCGATGGCGCTGTTGTGCGCGATCCAGCCATCGATGCATGGTTCAAAGCGCACAAGAGTGAATTAGGAAGCATTGCTCATCAGTGGTTTGAAGTGATGCGAAAGTGTGGGGACGAAGTCAGAGAGCTTTTGCATGACGGCTGTCCGACCGCGTGTTTGGGAAATGCGCCGTTCGGGTACGTCAATGTTTTCACTCTGCACGCAAACGTCGGATTCTTTCGTGGCGCTTCGCTGCGCGACCCCGCCGGCTTATTGGAAGGCACGGGCAAGTACATGCGCCATGTGAAGCTGAGGCCCGGAACCGCCACAAACGCCGAGGCGATAAGCAGGCTGATCGAAGCGGCGTACTCAGACATGAAGACTCGCGTCGAGCAGGGATAGCTGGATTTCGGGACACTGCGCCGGAGTTCCAAAATGGAACGGATAGAGGGCGAAGGCCCCGCAGCAAGGATGGACCACCGGAGGGTTAGGGCGTTCGCGCTACGCATAAGTCGTTATAACGAATATCGTTGTAACGCATCTCAGGATGTGGAAGAACGCCGGCTTGAAAGCAAGAGGATCGCAGCCATGTCCAATAGCATATCCACGTTGCTAACGCGCAATCTTCAAGACGTCTTTGCTGAGAACGACCCAGTGCGGCGACGCGCGGCCGTCGATGAGATCTTTACAGATGACAGCGTTTTTTACGATCCCATGAAGGGAGTCTATCGTGGACGCGACGAGATCGATCGCATCGCGGGCGAGATCCGGGCAAAGCACCCCGACTTTCGATATCAGCCGATTGCCGATCCCGAAGAAGTGGGCAATGGCGGGCGAGTGGCATGGGTAGCGGGCCGCCCAGGTGAGGCGCCGGCATACGCCGGGACAGACTTCATCGTTGCACGGGACGGCCGGATTGCGGTCGTTTATCTCTTTTTCGACAATCTGCCCAAAGAGAAACTAGAAGCTAGAACGCGGAAACATGGAAACAGGTAAAGGCAGTTATTTCAAGCTCTTGAAGACCCAGTTTTCCCAAGCGCGTTGGGTTATGCGGAGAGCGGATTGAATACGGCTTGCGAAGGTTCGCCTCGCGGTTTTGAGCGGTACGGCTTCTTTAACGACATCCACTGCGGGGAGCGCCAGAGGCAGCATCACAGCGGGCTCTGAAATTGGAATCGAGATTGGGATTGCCGCGGCAGCAGCGGTAGCAGGCTGGAGCCACATCAACTTTTCCATTTTCAACTGGCGCAATTGTAGTGCTATGCGGCGTATCGCTTGCAACTCGTCGGATTCTTTGAAGTTGTTGGAACCATTGGGTGTACGGGCGAGATCGTGGTAACGGAGGACAATCGCTTCTTCGAGCTTGGAGACCAGTTTTTTCAGCTTGTCGGGATTGGTTTCAGAGACGCACGACTCGTAGAGCTTTTTCCACGGCACGCAGCCTCCAGTTCAGCTAAATCCCTTAGGACTCCTACTCTACAGGGGTGGACGGGTAAAAGATATACGGTGGTTTCCGGACGGTACGAACCCTGTGGATTATCAGCAGGGAACCGAAGAACGCGACTTGCATTTGTGCCGTTGAGAATACGACCGAAGCGAAGACGCAGTCCTAGGATACGCCTCACGAGTCCTGAACCGTTCGCCCAAAAGTATGATTTTTCGCCCCCGCCTCTAAAATCATCCAAAGGTATGACGACAACTCCGCTGCCGCCTGCGTTAAAGTGCCTCGGCAATCGCCACTCGGGCGCAGTCTGCCCCATTCAGGAGCAACCAGTGAAAAGAACCATTCTGATTTTCGGCCTCATTTCCGGCCTCATCTCGTCCGTCATGATGATCGCGACGGTGCCCTTCGCGGACCGCCTAGGCCACAGTTATGTCCTGGGTTACGCGACGATTGTCCTCTCCCTACTTCTCGTCTTCTTTGGTGTCCGCTCTTACCGAGACAATGTAGCCCAGGGGCACATTACTTTCGGGAGGGCCTTCCTTGTCGGCCTCGGCATCACCGTGATCTCTTGCCTCTTTTACGTGGTCACGTGGGAAGTCATCTACTTCAATTTCATGCCGGACTTCATGGACAAGTACGGCGCCCACATCCTCCAGAAGATGCAAGCCGCGGGCGCCACGGCGGCTGCAATCCAGCAAAAAACTGAAGAGATCAACAAACTCAAAGTGATGTACAAGAATCCGCTCTTCAACGCGGCAATCACGTTCATCGAGCCATTCCCCGTCGGCCTGGTCATCACGCTGCTCTCCGCCGCGGTCCTCAGAAAGAAAGCGCCATCGCAAACAGCCGTCGCCGTTCCGTAATGGAATTGCCGAGCCTGGAGAACCCCGGGGATCCTGCTAGCGATAACCAGCCCATCCTTTGGCAAACTGCGGGAAAGGATAGAACACCCTCGCGCCGCTGTTATGCCGTCAGGTGGCGCAGGGTCGGGATTAAATCGCCGGCAAGATTGGCTTTGTCGACGAAGGCCAGGCCGTGGCGCGAAGTGATTTCTTTCAGAACCGATGGTTCTTGAAGGCTTATCATCACGATGTGCGCTGAGGGATTTTCCCGACGAATCGTTCGAGCAGCGGCCAGACCGTCCATGTTTGGCATGGAAACGTCCATGACGATCACGTCGGGGGCAAGATTTCTGGCTTGTTCGACGGCTTGCACGCCATCGGCGGCCTCTCCGCATATAGCGAAATCATCCTCCCGAGACAGAAAAGAAGAGATGCAGCGGCGCGTTAAATCATGATCGTCAGCAACCAACACTCGAATCATGGCCGTACTCCTCCAGGCCAGGGTCATGATCACACCCTCATGCTCGGGGAAGGGGTGTGATATCGGGAGAAGGGTGTAGTTTGATGTAGGAATTGCAAGCGGTCGGAGTCTTGGGGATCAAGAAAATAGGGTTTCGCGCAGACCGCAAGAAAAGGCTAGCCACCCTATTTCTCAACCGGATCCGTATGAAACTTGCCGTTGCCGTAGAGCTGAACGATCACATTGCCGTCCTTGGCCGCAACAAAATGAGGCACGCCGGCCGGAATGACGATGAAACTGCCCGCCGGATACGCTTGCAGCTTGGTGGAGTCGGATTTCGTTCCCTCGCCCAGATACCAGGTTCCTTCGATGACGGTGACCAGTTCGTCTTGCGGGTGGGTATGCGCGAGGACGCGTGCGCCTGCGGGCATCTTGACGCGATCGACCCAAGTGCCACCCGGGGCACCGCGCTGGGCGCCACCCTGACTGGAGTCGCCGAGCAGCTGCGCGCGCTCGCGGCCGTCGGTGTAGTACGACGGCGTGAACCATCGCACTTGTTGGGGAGTGATCGCGGTTATCTCTTTTTTGTTTGTGTCGGTCGACGTGAATGTGATCGCCGCAAAGACCGGTACTGCAAGCATTAGGCTGTTCATCGCTTCTCCTCGCAGCCGGCATTATTACAGCTAGCGCCGTTTCGCAAAATGGCGCGAAAAAATGGGCTACCGGCCCAAGGAAGACCCAAGTTTAGGCAGTAAACTCTGAATGCTAACCTTTATCGTCCACAGTGTATAGATGACATCATAGTGACGTTATGTTAGCCTGCAATCCTCAATACTCTGCCTGGAAACTCTGGCTCAACTCTGGCTCAACTCTGGCTCAAAACCCGTGCCTCGGAGGAGAGCTATGAGAAAAATTTGGCTGCTAGTAGCCGCTAGCATGTTGTTGTTATTGCTCGCGACAGGAATGGCGCAGTCACCCGCCAGGAAATTTATTGTCGATCCGGGTCCTGTTGTCTTTGACATCGATCCAAACCATCCAGCGGCTGCGCCATCAATGGTCACCGGATCAGTGATGCTCAAAAGGTCGCCGGATGGCGTAGATTCCGGCACGCCTACGTACAAAGCAGGTGGCGGGTGTTTGACGTACTTGGCGTCCCCAACGCAAGCTTGCAGCGATCAGTCGCCATGTACCAAGGGCTATTGTGGTGACACTACAGGCGGGCGAAGGCATGCTGGGTCCAGCCGGAGCGCGATTCCTGCGTTAGAAGGCCCAATCCTGGTGATCCACTGCAGGAGAATGAGCACCTCAAGTTCGATAATCCAACACCCAAGTATCCTAACGGCGTTTCTGAGCGCCCGGTTTTTTGGCGCGTGGTAAGTTGCCAGAATCTCGTGCTCTTCGGCTGCACTAAACCTGACCCAAACGGCAAGGTGTATCGATTCGGCCCCATAAAAAGAATCGATTAAATTATTGTGCTGCTTCACCGACGATCAAGAGGGAAAAAGCCGCACCCTTAAAAAGCAAGGGTGCGGCACCCAAGAGAGTTTAGCGGATCAAATTTTTGGCACCCGGCACTTCATGGTTTCCCCGCC